>MDTG01046266.1_pt1 | contig 20873 bp, 23 predicted proteins | sample 811421 | NCBI WGS metagenome assembly MDTG01 (sample SAMN05326645, study PRJNA326480) | marine metagenome | isolation source: seawater | place: Pacific Ocean: South East | collected 2011
CTAATATCTATGTTCAAGGAACAGTTGAAGCAAAGGGAGATATAACATTAGGAACAACTGGTCCTGATGATGACACTTTAGCATTAAATGCTGATATCAGTACTAATATTGAACCAGAAGGAACAGGTGCTGGAACAGATGTTAGTATAGGTACAAATGAAAAAAGATGGAAACATGGACATTTTTGGAGAGCAGTTGGAGCAAATACTTCTTCCTATTTAATGATTCCGTCTGGTGGAACTGGTGATAGTCCTACAATAGATGAATATAGTTCTGGTTCTGATAGAGATCTTCATCTTCAAGGAGCAGTAAGATATAATTATGATCTTTCTAGATTTGAAGGTTATAATCATACAGCAAATACTTTTGTTGGTTTGGGTGGAGCAGTTGATGCTGACCAAGACACTTTTATTTCATTAGAAGAATCTTCTGGATCTGATGAAGATCAAATTAAATTTTTTACAGGTAATGATGGTTCACCAGAACATAGATGGACAATAGAAAGTGCTGTTAATGGTGGTCATTTGGCACCTGCAGTCCATAATACCTATGAAATAGGAAGACCTGATAATAGAGTTTTGGCATTGTGGGCAAATAATACTTTTACTCATGGAACAATTGGAAGAGATTCAACATCATCTGTAACAATTCCAGCTGGTACTAATTTACAAAGACCTACTGCTGATTTGACAAATGGTATGTTAAGATTTAATACTGATTTAGACAATGGTAAAGGTGCTTTAGAATATTATTCTCCCGCTACACAACAATGGTATGGAATGCCTGCCTCTGCGGCCTCTTATAATACAAGAATAGAATATCCAGCTGATGGAACTGCGGAAGTTGACGCAACACACAATCCAAATTATACTCAAGTATTTTTAAATGGTGTTAAATTGGATTATAGTGATGTTATTCTAACAGGAGAAAAAGTTCAATTTCAAAATTTTACAGTTGGAACAGATGATATTATTGATGTGATGTCAGTCACTGCAGCAGATTTAGCCAAAGCAGCAATTTATAAAGAAAGATTTGAAAGGGCTGTGGGACAAACAGTTTTTACTACTGCTAATGGTTATGGTGTTGGTATGTTAGTTGTTTATGTAAATGGTGTTAAAATTGATTCACATTCATTGACCGCAACAGATGGTGTAACATTCACAATTCCTTCTGGAACAACAGGAGATATTGTGGAATCTGTTGGATATACAATGTTTGAAGAAACAGACATTTATACAAAACAGCAATGGAGAAATGCAAATACATTAACAATTACAGCAAATACATATGTTAATGTTGATGATCAATCACACGCAAATGCCTCACTTGCAGTTGATACAACAAATGAAAGACTTGGTATTGGAATTTACAGTCCAGACACTAAACTGCATATTCATGGTGATGTTGATGAACAAGTAAAAATTTCAAGGGCGGCTGGAAGCACAGCTAATGTTACATTAGATTTGGGAACAACGGGTAATTTTACAGTAAAACCATCTGGTACAACTACAACTTTAGATTCTCAAAATGTTATAGTTACAGGTAATTTACAAGTTACTGGAACACAAACAACTATAGATTCTACATCTATTCAAGCTCAAGATCCATTCATTATTTTAAATAATATATCTTCCCAACCAACAGTAAATACTAATGATATTGGTATGTTGTTTAAACGGGGGAGTGGTGAAACACAAGCAAATACAGCTGTTGGTGAGGCTCATATGGCAATGATTTGGGATGAATCATTAAATGAATTTGCTTTTATTGAAACTATAGATGATGGAAATACTTTTGGTGATATAGTGATTGATGATTATAAAAATATTCATGTTGGAAAACTTGAAGCTGAAGATGCTTCTGTATTTAATAGTGATTTAGCAATAACAGGAAAGACAACCTTTAATGACTATATTAGTTCTTCAATACTACCGGATACACAAGGTTATTTAAATGGAGCAGTCGTTAATAACGCAAGAGATTTAGGTAGTGCTAATAAAAAATGGGGAAGACTATTTGTTGGTGAAACAAACGTTGGTGATATTAATATGCAAAACGCAGAAGGACATTTTACTTTAGATGAAAAAGCTGAATTCATAAGAGTATATAATCATAAAAATGGTAAATATTATAAAATAGTTATGGAAGAGATAGAATAATTAACTTATTTAAGAGGGAACTAAAATGACATCGCGAGCATATGAACTTTCGCAAACTTTAGATATTGATGGTGATCAAAATATTACCGGTAATACTATCGTAACAGGTGATCTAACTTTTTCAGGTTCAGGTTATATGAGAGTTCCTGTTGGAACTTCTGCTGATAGACCAACTACAATTGCTGAAGCAGGGCAAGTTAGATACAATACTGATCTCGGAAAATATGAAGGATATCATGACGCAGAATGGTTATCTTTTGGTGATCTAATTGATAAAGATCACGATACAAAAATTACTGTTCATGAGGGTTGGGGTCAAGATAATGATGAATTAACATTTTTTACTGCCGGTGAAGAAAGACTTAAAATTAAAAATAATGGTGAATTTGATTTTAATGCTACATCTATGACATTTGGTGCAGCAGAAACAGTGTTTGCAGGAAATGTAACAATTCAAGGTGAAACCACAACAATTAAATCAACAACAGTAACAGTTGATGATAAAATTTTAGAATTGTCAGATCATGATACTAAATCTACTTCTACTGCGGATGGTTCTGGAATTCAAGTAAATGATGGAACAGACAATCATAATGTATTATGGAGTCATTCAGGAACTAAATGGGTTATTTCTGATAATGCAGAAGTTGCTGGAGATTTATTAGTAACTGGAAATCAAATTACTTTTGGTAATGCAGAATCTATCAACAATGATTCTGATGGAACAATAAAAATTGCATCACAAAAATTGCAACTTGGTGGAAATATGATAACCAATAGTGCGAACGAAGATACTATTGAGTTGGACGGAAATCAAAATGTTATTTTGGAAAATAAACTAAAAGTAAAAGGTGATATCATTCAAAGTTCAGATGGATCTGATGCAATTGTTTTTGGAACAGGTGGAACAGTAGCTATTGGAGCAGGATCACCAGCAGAAAATAAAATCTTTCAATCATCCGATTCTAATGGAACTGGAAGGTGGGTTACTTTTGGTGTTTACGATGTAGGTGGTACTAGAGTAGGCCCATAATAAAATGGAGAAAAAATGGCAAGACCTTTAAGAATATACAACACTTCTGATTTGAGGGAAATGAGTGATGAGGAAATCAAATCCAAAATAGTTCCTTTAATTTTAAAAAAATGGGTAGAAACGGATAATAGTTATAATAGAGGTGATGTTAAAATTGATACTTCTAGTCCAAATATTGGATCAATTTCTGATAGGGAAAGAGATGGTGGTAATGTAGGAGCACATCCTGTTTCTGGATCTTATGCTAATCATGCTAGAGGTGGATTAAGTCAAAATAAAAATGTTCTTTCAAGTTATTCAGTAGAACCTTTTTTATATTCAGATACACCAGATTTAAAAGATATTGATGAGGCAGGACTTCAAAGTGACATTTTAAGATGTTGTAAAGAAGTGTGGGCTGATACTGGAACAAATACAGGTGTCGGATCATATGCTTTAACTCAAAATGATCCTTCAGGATCTTATGGCGGAACGTGGGCTCAACAAAGTGGTTCTTTTTTTGAAGATGATGATTCAAGTGGAAGAACTTGGTATCTTTGGAGAAAAACTCATGGTGTTTATTCTGGTGCAACAGGTGGTTTAGAGCAAACATCATCAGAATATATTCCTGTGAAAACAAAAGGTACAGGTGCTGACATTATACAAATGACAGATGCTAATATAGAAACATGGTTAAACGCATGGAGAACATATATTACAGATGGAACTGGCGGAACAGGAGTAGGAACATATATATTAAAACTAGGTGGAGCTCCTTCAACAGGATCTTGGACAAATATGGGTGTTTATGAAGATATATTAAGAGATACCGGTGATGTTTCATATACAGGTTCATATTCTTCCACTTACTATCGATGGACACCACTTTTTTATGGTGGTGTTAGACATGGAGATCATCTTGTGGGTTATCCTGGAGCACGAAATCATACTTATGTTGGATTAACTATTTTGTCCAGCTTTTCTAGTAATGATTATAATTTTTATAGGAGAATTGGTTAATATAGGAGATTATTATGTTAGATGTGAATAATATACTTGAAGGTATTTGGCATGATGAATTATTTGATGAAGAAGATTATCATAAATCATTTAATCCAAAAAAATATGGAAAAACTAGACTCGCATTTTTAGTTTATGATCAAGTTTCAAAAGAGAGTCATGAGATTTTAGCAAATAAAGATTCAGATCATTGGAATATATTTTTTTCAAAATTTGATGAAAGTCAAGTTGATAAATGGACTGAAAAGCAAGACAAAAGACGTGAAGAAAGATCAAAATTAGAAAATGAAGAAAATGAAAGAAAAAACGCCACAGTAGATTTATTTGATGCAAAATTACAAGCATTTGAAATTGAAGAAATAAAAAATTCCAAAAATAAAAAATTAAGATCGAAATTAAGAAAAGCTAGATCCATTGTGGAGGTTAATGCTTTATCTGCTATTATTATGATGGAATCATTAAACGGTGATGATGAATAATGGATTTGTAATAGTAGCCTCAAGTAATAAAAAATTTTTACATTTTGCACAATTTCTCGCACTTAGTCTAAAAGATAATATAGATTGTAGTATTACACTTTTCACACAAGATACGTGGAAAGATGATCCAGACAATGATATTTTTGATAATATTATTGGGGGTGCTCCTTCCTCACCTAGAGCAAAATTGTGGGCTTTAGACAAAACACCATATGATATTACTTGTTATTTAGATGCTGACATGGTTTGTTATTCAGAAAATGCTAGTTCTGTTTTTGATCTTTTAGGCGATAATGATATAGTTTTTGGTAAAATAGAAGAAAGGTGTGCAGCAAAAATTTGGTGGAAAAGAAAAGAAGGGTTTAGTGTTCCTCATGGTGGAATGTTTGTTTGGAAAAATAATGAAAAAATGAAATCATTTATGAAACAATGGTGGGAAAATTGGAAAACACATCAAATTTGCAAATGGAGATGGGGAAATAAATATGATTATCAATCAGCTAAATTTTGGGACCAATTTCCTTTACAGATTATGTTATTAGATAAAGAAGATCAGTGGTATAGGCCTGATATTAAATGGTCTTGGATAAAAGATCATCATATTTGGAATTGGATTTATGCATATGATAATTTGAAAGATTTGAATGATAGATATAAAAACAACGATATAATTTTTTATCATTATGCACATATAAAAGGTTCACATGAAAATAAATGAAAATTTAAAAAATATTGAAAAACATATTTCAAATTTAAATCATTTATGTTTACCTTGTGATACTCCATTAGAATTAGAAAAAGAAAAATATATAAGTGATGAATGGCTTTTTGAACAAATTTTAAACGGATCGGTTCATGGTCATCCTACTTCAACGAATGCAGTTGATGTAATAGATTTAGATTATGATTTAAAAAATGAATTACTAGATGAAATTATATCATTATGTTCTAATGTGGGAGGACGCAGTAGAGCAGTTTCTTCATTTTATCCTGAAAATGGATATATGGGTTGGCATACTAATTGGAATGCTCCTGGTCTCGGAATTTTATTTTCTTGGTCAAAGGCGGGGGATGGATGTTTTAAAAGTTATAATGACAAAACTAAAAATTTTGAAATATATCAAGATGAAGTTGGTTGGAATGTGAAGGGAGTTTATATGAGAGATAAACAACAAGGATTAAATTTAGGCAATAGTTGGCATTGTGTTGATACCAATTGTGAAAGATTTTCAGTAGGTTTTCTTTTATCTAATGGAGGTATGGATGTAGATTTTTGCTATGAAACTTTAGAGGAATTTGAACTAAATGAAACACCCAATGGAATATGGATTTAATATATGATTCCTGAAGATTACCAAAAAAAATTAAATGAATTTGAAAAGTGTTTTCCAAATTTTATTTCAAACGTTCCATACATTTATGATGTAGACATTAATAAAAAAATGAAATTTACTAGTGAAGAACATTTAAATAATATGTTAATTAACAATATTAATACTAATTATGGAACTTCTGAAGAATCAAAAGGATTTAGTTGGAATTTATTTGAATTGGAATCTTTTTCTTATTTTTGGGAGGAAGAATCTTTGTGGTTGACAAATTTATTGGAAGACATGGAACAATTTTGTCAATATTTATCAGCAATAGAAATTAGTTTATGGATATATTATTTTCAACATAGTTTTGTAAGTTGGCATACAAATTCAGATATGCCAGGCATTTCTCTCTTATTTTCTTGGTCAAAGGAGGGTGATGGATATTTTAAAAGTTATAATCCTAAAACCGAAAATTTTGAAATATATAAAGATAATGTTGGTTGGAATGTGAAAGGATTGCATGTTCCCACAGCTGAAGAAAGTCTTACTTTAGGAACTAATTGGCATTGCGTTGAAACAACATCACCAAGATATACTATAGGATTTTTTATAAGAAAACCTGAAGTGAAAAAAGATTTTTGTGAAGAAATACTTGAAGAGTTTCAGTTAAAAAGAACACCTAATGGAAATTGGGTTTAAAAATAATAATCAAATCTTTTGTTAATCATATGACAAAAATAGTTTTCATTAAATCTTTTCATATCATTTTCATGTCCAACAATATAATGCCATTTCATATCTAATTCATCTATTTCTAATTTATTTTCATATAATCTAAATCCAAATACAGTTTCATTATCTCTACCAAAAGTTATTCTAACATTTTCTGGAATGTTTTCATCAACTTTTAATATTTCCATTGTTTTTATCAAATCTTCAAAATTATTAAAATAATTTAATTCACTAATAGTTTTTTTAGAAAATCCCATTATTGCAGTATTGTAAGCAGGAATAATTTTATGAGATGGACAAATTACATCATATTCTTGACATAAAAAATATGTATTAATTCTTTTTCCAAATGGTGATCTTATCCCCCAATTTGGTTCTTTTAAAACCATTTCCATAGTAACATCTAAATCACTTTTTAAACTTTTTGCTATAGGAATTTTATTTAAATTGTGTTCTTTAAAAAAGTTTTTTTCAGTATTGCATATAACATCATAATCTAAAAATAATATTTTGTCATATGTTTTTAATAGATGTTCTGCTCTATCAAATTTATAAAAATTAATTATATCATATTTTGATATCTTATCAGTTATTGAAAGCATCTTTTTTTCAAAATTAATATAGTCTTGATCATATCCGAATTGAATGTAATCCGCATTTATAGATTTTGAGTATTTAATTTTATTTTCATGGAGTTCATTTTTGTATTTTTCATAACTACTCCAGGATCTTTCATTTTTTGTAAGAGAATCATCAGGGTAGTTGTCATCTGTTTCATCCCATTCTTTTTTTGGAATTTCAATATAAATTGAGTATATACAATTTTTCATTTCATATCTCCCCATATATCAATATCAAATCCCCTTATGTTATTCATAATTTTTGTATATTTTAAATGTTGTTTATATACATCTTCATCAAAACTAGATATTAAAGGGAACGGTAAATCTTTTATAGTATCAATTTTTTCTTGCTTAAATACTTTTCTGGGATCAGCCCATCGTGGCCAATGAACATCATTTTTATACCAAGGTATTTCTCCACTTGACCCACCTGGTCTGTCATCAACATATTCAGAATTTTCAGCCCATTCAATTAATTCACTTGTTGAATTTACGTTATATGCTGACATTGTTGGGACTAATTGCGTTTTTATCCCAGTTTCTTCATATAGTTTTTTTAATGTGTTGTCTGTTTTTTTCCAAGGTGTTCCTCTAATCCATTCATATCTTTTACCTATGGCATCAATACTAGAAAATATATAAAATCTTTTTGCATTTTTAAATAAAATTTTCATATATCTTTCAGATATTATTGAACCATTTGTCACAATATGAACTTCACAAGTTTCATTTATTTCAAATAATTTTTCTAAAATTTTACTATTTCTCAAATCTGCAAATGGTTCACCTCCTTTAATTATAAGTTTTTTTAGATCTTTTAAACAATCACATATCTTGTCAATATCTTTATCTGAAAGTGTGTGTAGATTTGATCTATGTCTAGGATCATCAAATAATTTATCCAATTCAATCCATTGATTACTAAATTTACTAGAACACATAACACAGGATTGATTGCATATATTACTTGCGGTAAATTCTAAAAATTGCAATTTATTAATGGTTGGGTCATAAGATTGTGATTCAATAACAGAACAATATCTTCCGTCATCATATATTCTTCTACAAGAACTACATTCTTTTACATTTCTCCATGTTTTTTCTTCAAATTCCTTTCTAACTTCTTTATATTCTTTGCCATTAAAAAAATCAATTAAACTGTCCACTTCTGATATATGTTTATTAAATAGTCTTGATTGAGAATTCATCAAACAACATAATTTAATCATTCCTGTAGGATCAATAAGTATTCCTGTCCAAGGATATGTACAATTAAAATTTATAGATTTTTGTTTCATTTTTATTATTGTGAGTTTTTATATATATTTCTTCTTTTTCACCTAATTGTTTAAATTCAATTTGCATAGAAATAAAATCTATTATATTTTCAATATTATTGTAAATAAATTCCAATAAGTTTTTATCTTTTACTAATACAAATTCTTCTCTGTCTATTAAATGTAAATTTCTATTTTCATCAATAATAATATCACTTATTTGGTATACTTTTTTACAATATGGTAAAAATTTTTCATATTCTTTTTTTAAAAAAGTAACAATTTTTTTATACATTTCATTTTGATCTTTTGCAGTTTTATCATGTTTCCATCTTCCAAATTCTTCTCCAGGAATATACTTATATGAATAATAAAAATATCCATTAGTTTCACCATCATTTAGGATAAAGTCTGGATATATTTTTTTTAAAATTTTTATTTGATCAGATAGATTCCACTTAGAATCCATTGCCATCCAAAATTTACTTTTATCAAAATATTTTGTTACTATTCCATTTTTATAAATTAAAAGTCTTCCTTCAAAATTAAAACGATCTACTAAATTTGATATATATTCAATTGGTGATCTGGGAATATTTTTAATTTCTTTTTTTGCTGTTTTTGGAATAAACCATCCTCTAGGATGTCTGGTTTTTTCTCTTAAATCTTTAATTTTTTTTAAATAAATATTACTACCCATCACATAAGTCGCGTCTTTTTCAAAATACCCTTTTGTTTCAGAATATTCATTGTAAAACCAATGGGAATGGTTTTTGTACACTACTGTCCTATTACTGTAAATCTATCATATTCATCAAATTTTATTGTATTCTTATAAAGTATTTTTCTTAAAGGTAGATATTCTACAAATTCATCTATATTATTTGAACAATTTATATGTGTATCTATTTCATAAAAATTGTTTGATTGTAGTGCGCATATTTTAAATTTTTTTTCTTTTAAATAGTATATAAATTCTTCTTTATCAAAATGTTCAACAGAAGTTGAGATGAATATATCATATTTTGTTTCATATTCAAATAAATCTTTTGTTATAAAATTTATTTCTGGAAATAACTTTTTACCCCATATTGCACATCCAGGATCCATATCTAATGAATCTATTTTAGATTTTTTAAATTTGTTTCCTAATAAGTATGCATTCAATCCATACCATCCACCGCCAATTAATATATTATATTTTTCTTCTTTTAATGGAACTCTATCATCCCAATCAACAGAAAATTTATTATCATTATGTAAATTGTATAAATTATCACATAAATTATTTTTACAAATTATTTGTTTATCGTCTATTGAATGTATTAAATCTATTATTCTAAATAAATCTTCAGCTTTATCATATTGTGATTGATAATAAATTTCTTCAATAACTTTTAGAGATTTTTTATAGATATCTAACATAATGTTTTTGGCAATTCTTCAAGAGTTATTATTGGACTATTTTTATTTGTTTCATATTTTTTTGATTTGGATAATTCATTTGGAAAGAATTCATAATCTACATTTTCATGTGTTAAATATCTATCAATACCTTTTGAATATTTATTCTGAAAATATTGCCAGTTAGTTTTGAAATTATCATAAATGTAACTTAAATCATTTTCCCATCCCATAACTTGACTACATATATTTGTATCATATGAGTGTTGTCTGTAAAATAATTTATCTTTCCATGGTTGATGTATTATTGTCAATTTTTTAAAAGTTAAATTGTCTAAAATTTTAAAAGGATCATCATGTATAATATTGTCTATATCAAAAAAAATATTTTTTCCCTCAGTTGCTACTTTAAAAAGATATAATTTTCCCCAAACTTTTTTATATCTTTTTGGTAATTTTACTGAAGGAATGCTTAATCCATCTGAATTTTCAGTTAAGCAAAGGTGAGGATAATCTCTATACTTTTTTAATTCTTTTGATAAATTATTTACCATTTTAGAGGAATATTTATTTCCCCATTTCACAAACCATATTTTCATCTTGACACATATTGTTTTTATGATATATTGTTATTGTATTTATACCTTTATAAATATTAGCAAATTAAGTAATTATTTTTATATTCAAATGAAATATTTTATTACAGGAACAAGAAGGGGTTTGGGAAAATCTCTTGCTGAAAAGTATGGAAATTGTGAAAATTTAAAATCTTGTGATATTTTTATTAACTGTAAACACAATGGTTTTGAGCAAATAGAATTACTATACCAAGCCGCAGAATTAAATAAACGTATAATTAATATAGGATCACATGCCAGTGATTATACATTTCGTTATAGATACGCAATAGAAAAAAAATCTCTTAGAGAAGCAAACCACCATTTGTTTACTGAAGGTATACATACAACTTGTGTAAATTTTGGTTATATAGATACTGAAAGTCAAAAAAATAAAAATGTATCTAAAATGCCAGTTGATTATGCGGTTAGCATAATTGATTGGATCTTACAACAACCTTATAAAATAAAAGAAATAACAGTAACATCATGAAAAATATACTAATATGCACTTTTAGTATACAATTTCAAGATTGGATTCCATACCCAGCTGGGTGTTTGATTTCTTATTGTAAACAAAATGATGAAATATTGAAAAAATTTAATTTTTTTGAACCAGAATTTTTACAGAGAAATGAAAGCACTGATCAATTTCAAGAAAAATTGGAACAGACTGACATTTTGGGTTTGACTTGTTATATATGGAATCAAGAAATCAATGATAGAATAGCCAAAAGATTTAAAGATATAAATCCAAATGGAATTGTTGTTTATGGTGGTCCTCAGATTCCAGAAAATAAACAAGATTCCCAAGAATTTTGTATTGATAGACCTTATTGTGATTTACATTTTGTAGGACCAGCAGAAGAAAACTTCAAACAATTTTTGTTGAATATTGACAAACCTTTCAATACTCATGAAGGTACGGTGGGAATTGGATGGAATAATGTAAATGTTGACAGAAAACTCTATAAGATCGAATGGACTCCTACGCCATATACCGATGGGACTTTGACGCATCTGTTTAAAATGGAAGGAGATAATGTAGTTGTCCCTATGGAAACTAATAGAGGATGCCCTTATTCTTGTGCTTTTTGTGATTGGGGAAGTGTTATTAGAAGCAAAATAACAAAATTTGATAAAGATGAAATCATAAAAGTTATAGACCATGCTTTTAGAGGAAATATTCATAGAATAGAATTTATCGATGCTAACTACGGAATATTCAAAGAAGATGTTGAATATGTAAGAGAACTCGTCAGGAAAAAATATGAATATAACAAAGATATGAAAGTAACTTTTTGTGGTTTAGCTAAAAATGGTAGCAGATTTTTACCAGAAATTATGTCAACGATCCAAGAAGAATTTGAGGAAAATAATAATACTATGAAATTGAGCATCCAAACTCATACTAAGGAGGCATTAAAGGTTGCTGAACGAAGCAACATCAGAAACGAAAAAATGATTGAGATTTACGACAAAGTAAAAAAGCAGGGTTATGAAATTAATAGTGAATTGATTATAGGAATGCCTGGCGAAACATCAGAGACTTGGTTGGATGTCTTACAGACAGATATGGACAATGGATGCTATTTCAATAGAACTTACCCTCTTACTGTTATGCCAAACACAACATATTACAGTCAGGAATTTAGAGAAAAATATGATGCCAATCTTATCAAAATACACGCACCAAAAGATTTATTAGATTTAAAATTAACTGATTATCATAAACATAGATTTATCGCAAAAGATTATAAGACTAAAAACAATAAAAATAACAAATTAGAGTGGAGAACTATTACCATGTTCAATAGATGTTATAGTTATTCTACAGAAGATTTGGAGCAAATGTATATGTATTGGTGGTGGTTCAGCACACTGTTTAATACTGGGTTCGCGAGAAAATATATGTTAAACAGCAAAACCCGTATTAGAGAACAAGCATATAAATTTTTCGACAATATCGATGAAATGCCGTTGTTTAAATCATTTTTGTTGGAACATCAGTATGCGTTCAGACAAAATTTTGTTACTGATACAGATGAGGTATGGCTTACTGATTTGATAAGTGTTCAATATATAATCAAAAATCATATGAGACTAAGAGAAGTTGTTGATATTTATGATAATTTAGAACAAGCAACTGAAGAAATGAGGTTGATATATCCAAACTTCAATACAAAACATATTAATGAAAATATAACAGGTAGATCATATTTCAAAATGTATGTTTGTGATGGTAGTATAGAAATAAAAAATGCCGACAATTTTATATCAAAATCCCCCATTAGTATACCTGCGTAGTAAGAAAACAGGCAGTCATTCAGTCAAACATTGTATGAGACAGTATGCTGAAGAAAATTCTATAAGTTTCTTAGAGGTCAGAAGCAAAGATACGGATACTCTCGATGACCATAAATTTATCAGTCATATGCCTGCTAAAGTTTTACAGAAAAGGTTGGACGTATGGGATACATCAAAAAAATTTACTTTTGTAAGAAATCCTTGGAAATGCTTGAAGAGTTATTATTACTTCAACAAATATACGGGTCCAAAATATAATTGGAATAATCTAAATAATTACAGTCTCGATAATATTGAGGATTTTACCAAAAGTTTGATTGATATCAAAGGAACCTGTAATTTCAATAAGGAAATTTATACTATCGACGATCAAATTATTTGTGATGTTTATGATGTAAAGGATATTGATAAAATTATGAAAGAGTTTTTCAATATAAGTGCCCCTAAAATATTCGTGCAAAATTATGACCAAGAAGATATTGTCATTTCAGAAAAAATCGATAGTTTTATACATAGAGATTATTCATGGGAAATAGATGAATTTGGATTCGAAAAACCTCTGGATTAATATTGATCATAAATTGGATAATTTTTTACGTTCTTCGATGTATGATGAAGTACAAAAATTAGAAAAGAATGGATATTTTTTTACTGTGACTGATGACACAATAATTTCATACGATGATGCTGAGAACAAAACGAACAAATATTTGACGATAGCCAAATCATTTGACCAAGAAGCATATATTGAAGGACCTGAATTACTTCCAGTATTTGATCAAAAACCATATCTCAATTTGCTGAAACATTCAAAGGATTTGATATCGGAAGCAGTAAGTTATTTAGATATTGATTTAGATTTATTTTTTAATTGCTCTAGTATAATTGTTATTCCGGAGCGAAGCACATTTATTCCTCATATTGACAGTTTCAGAAAATGTAATTTGAGTTTTCCTTTAAGTCTTGAAGGTAGCACAACTTATTGGCTGACACCAAAAAGAGTTGAAACCATATACGATCAGACTACTTTGATAAATACTGAAGTAAAACATAGTGTAGAAAATAGATCAGACGCAAAACGATTTTTATTTCAATTGAATTTTAAATATGATTATACTTTTGACCAAATAAAGGAGCATTTTAATGAGTATGCTAGACAGACAACTTAACTATAGTGCCATAGTTAGTGTTGGTGATTTTTTAGAAACTCTATATCCTAAAATTGATTATGTAAAAATAGCAAAGAAGGTTTTTGAATATGGAGATAAAAATGGATGGTTTGAGAGAGTAAATCCAGGAGTGAAGGGATTGGCTATTGTAAATAAAGATGGCAAATCTGTCAGTCCAAGTGTAGATAGTATTAGAACTTACAACAAGGAAAATGGTACTAATTTTTTAGAAACTGATTTTAAAACCAAAACAGAATTATTTGATTTAGTATCAGAAGATATTCCACTACTCAAAGAAGCAGAACCATATCTTTGCAGGAGTCACTTCATAAATTTGAGCAAAGGTGGTATATTTCCACCTCACCACGATGGATTGGATTCATTTCGAATAGTGATACCAATTTGGAACACAGGAACAAATGATTTTAAGTGGGGATATGAAGATAAAATTTTACCACTGCAAGAGGGAAAATCATATTTTTTGAATACATTAAAAAATCATTGGGTTGTAAGTTTTATTGATGGGTGTTTGCTTTTGCTTTTAAATATTGAACCCACACCAGATGCTTGTTATTGGTTGTGGGACAAAGCATTAGGAGGTCGGGATGCACCGAAGCGAACAACTTGGCCTTAGTAAAATATTAGATGTTCAAATGACAGAAGAATGGTATAATGGTATAGTTTCTGACATACAACCTGCTATTGATTTAATAAATGAACATCTTAACAGTGGATATGAAAACCCAGGTGGAGATTATTTTAATTTAAGTTGGCCGATGGGGCATACACCTTATACATCGTCAGAACAAAAACGTGAAAGAACTGAACAAGGACTCTATGAAGAAGTAGAGTTTGATAATTATAATCTCAATTGTAACTTTTTTAGAAAAGGAACAGACGATGAATACATTGTACATGGTATAATTGCTAAAGAACCAAACTATGAAGTAGGAAAATACGTACAAAAGTTAATTGATACTATTTCTGAAAAAGAAAAATTGCAAGACAAATACATAGTAATGTTGGTGATGTACAAAGGCCCTAATTTTTGTATGCAATGGCATCAAGATCTTTATACGCACCATAGATTTCAATTTCCTATTACTACTACACCAGAAGGACAATTTGGCTGGCAGTATACACATGATGGTGGTGAAGTTGAAGAAGTTTGGTTAAGTATGGACAAAGCAGTATTATATAAAGTAAACACGCAGAATATGCATATATTTGATAATAGTCGACCAGGATGTACTGGGCGTATATTTTTTATGGTTGATTTTTTAGATTGGAAACCTTTTTATCAAAATGGTTATTGCCCATGAATATTATAGATGAAAAACAAATTCACCCCAATCTCCGAGTACCTTGGAAAAGTAAAGAAGATAAATTTGTTCCTGATTTTGATAAACAATTTGACGAATCTGAAATTAGAAAATTTGAATTAAAAGTAAAAAACTATGAACTGGAAAATCCAATCAGTGAAAAAATAAAGGAAATCCCTCATATAAAATTAGATTTACCTGAAATTGATTATATTAAATCATGGGATGAAGTTCAAACCATAGATATGAATACTTATAGTCAAGTCAATTTAAGAAATTATAAAGAAACGAAAGAAAAGGGACCATTATTACATCCTCATTGGTACAGTAAAACATTAATAAATTATACACCAGATAGTCAAGCATGCCAAGGTAAACAAGCAAAGGAAGAGGCAGCATGGGCGTATCCTGAATATCAACCATATGCTTCAAAAATTGTAGATGGTGTTTCTAGATTGAATAGTGAAGATATGAAATTTTATGAGACAGAAGTTTACAGTTCCGTTCCGACCATAACAAAATTTATTAAAAAATATATTTGTGATACTACATACAGGATGCATATTTGGAAAATTAAAGATAATGGTTATTTAAATTGGCATAATCATGCACGTTTACCATGGCATAATGATGTTATTGTAAATGATAAAGCCATTGTGCATTTACCATTATATACTGATTTTAAAGTAAATATGCTTGTGCGTAAAAATGGTACAATTTATGGAGAACATTACAGTCCTGGGACTGCTTGGGTATTTAATTATATCTATGATCATGCAGTAGATAACCCTACAGATGTATTTCGCTGCCACGTAGTGTTTTATGTTCCATTAACAGATAAAAAATTTACTAAGTTATTAGAAAGGTCAATATGACTTTTGAGTATCTTGAAAATATAGAAATAAACAAAAATGATTTTGAATCTGTTATTAATGACTTAAATAATTTGCAAAAAGAAATTGGATTTCCTTGTAGAATTGTTTCTTCATTTCCAGCAGGAAGTAAACACAGAACTATATGCAGAATGAGGCAAGCACAACTGTATAAAAGCACAGAAAAATTTGATGTATATGTTGGTAAGAAATCAAAAAATATATTTTTTGTAGACTATCATGAAGATAATATGGAGTCGCATCCTCTAGTAGAAAAATATGATGGTAATCAAATGGCGATAGTATTAATGAGTCCAGGCTATGAGTCAGGAATGCATATTGATTATTTTCCTACAGAGAGAACACACATTTGTCTACAAACAGATGAAAAATCATTTTTTCAGGATACAGATGATAAAGTCCATTTTGAAGAAAATAGTGTTTGGAAATTGGATACGAGTAAAGAACATAATGCAGGAAATGAAGGAAGCATTAATAGAATAAATCTTATCGTAGACAAAGGGAAAGATTTTACTTTTAATCAAATTCGTGGCATTGAGTTTGATTTTGAGGAAGTATATGCTTGTGTTGATCATGTCTGTAAAGATTTATTAGAATACAAAGAAAAACATCATAAAAATGAAATTGTAAGAATAATGTCAGCATATCCTTATGGTGTTAATCATTACACTAGCAACAAAATCCATATTAACGAATGGAAAATAAAAGAGACTGAAAAATACAAAAGTTATACAAGAATAACAAAATTTGATACCAAGATGATTAGTGTATATTTTAAAAATACTAATAACATGATTTTGTGGCATAAACCTGTTGTAGATTTGATAGAAAAAATTAAAGAAAAATCTGGAGCAACTGGTGATGCATCAGTAGCCATAGTTATGGCAGGGCAAAAATTTAGATTAGAAGGTCATACAGACACAAAAGGTTTAGTTCGCTATCATGTTCCTCTAATAGTCAATGATAATAGTTGTATTGAAACCTTTGATCCATATTTAAAATGGTATGTAAAACCTGGAGAAGTTTGGAGTTTAGATACAAGTATAAAACATTCTGCAATAAATGAAAGTGAAGAGCATGTTCGTATACACATGATTATAGATTTTTTAGATACTCAAACCAAATTTGGTTTTAAGGGATCAGAAAAATCTGCGTGGTTTGTTTAATGGACAAAGTTTGCCATAAAATAGATTGTCATTTTCTAGATTTGTATGATGAAATAATGGATGAATTAAATCCTTATATCAGTATAATGAATTATTATAGAGATACAAGATGGCAACAAGAACCTATATGTAGAATAATGACTCCATATCCAATGGCATCTGAACATCGTGCTAGAACCAGCAATCCTCAATTTTATACCCCTGAAAAGAACGGCATGACTGAAGAGACAACTGATTTTATTGCATATACCATACGAAATGTTTGGAGCAAACCAAATAGTATGATCTTCATGAAAAGCAAATTTGAAAAACCTGTTGCTCATGTTTTCAAATCTTTGATACAACGTATAAGAAATGAAGTAAATAATAATGAGTTGACACAAATAGAAATGTGTTTGGTATGGAAAAGTCCACAATTTTTGCTTAAACATCATAAAGATAAGGTACATGATTGGCAAAAAAGTGCGGTCAGATATCATTTTATTTTAAAAAGCAATGATGAGAATTGTATGTATAGTGGAGATGATCCAAATAATATGATTGAATATAAAATGAAGGTTGGAGAAGTTTGGGCATTAGATACTGCTGAGTTTCACAAAGCATGCAATAATAGTAAAACAGAAGATTCTTTACATTTCATCATAGATTTCATAGCATGAAAATATTTCTATGTACAATTCCTAAAAATGGCGTTAATACCCCTAGTCTTGCTTTAGGGTATTTGCAAGCTTCTTGTAAACAAAAAGGTATTGATGTTGAATTAAGAGATTTTAATTATGAATTGTGGAAAGATACGATCAACACTAAATGGTGGGAAATATGGAAAGAATCCAATACAGATTTGTATAAGGGAAAGAAATTTAAACAATTTGTTAAAGAAGTTTATAATAATTACATTGAAAAATGGGCAAAAGAAATTGCAAACAATGATGCTGAATGGGTAGGAATAAGTTGTTTTAGTTATAGAAGTTTACCTACTTTGAAAATGTTAAGTCCGAAAATTAAACAATACAATTCTAACAAAAAAATAATAGTTGGTGGATCACCAATATCAACTTATGCTGAATGGATTATTGAAAATGATTTAGCAGATCATGCTGTATCAAATGAGGGAGATTTAGTTTTGCCTAAAATTATTAAAGGTGAAATAAAAGATAGAATTGTCAAATCACCACAAATAGAAAATTTAGACCAATTGCCTATAGCTGATTATACAGGAATTGATTTTGCTAATTACGTTTCTGGTGATCCAGGAGGATTGAGAGTTCATTATAATCCAAATTGGAAATATGAAAAACTTGAAGCAGGAATAATGGGAAGTCGTGGGTGTGTTAGGAGATGCACATTTTGTGATGTAGAGCATTATTGGCCAAAGTTTAGATGGAGAAGTGCGAAAAGTATTTATGATGAAATGAAAAACTTATTGAATATTGGAATTAATGAAATATATTTTTATGATAGTTTGATTAATGGCAATCAAAAAGAATTTGAAAAATTATTAGATTTAATAATAAAAGATGGATCATTATTTAAATCCATCAAAGGATTGGCTATTTTTAAAAATCAGCCTGAGAGAATATATGAAAAAATGGAAAAAGCAAATATTAAACAACTTAGTATTGGTGTAGAAAGTTTTTCAGAAGAAATTCGCACTCACATGAGAAAAAAATTTAGTAATGATATAATGGAAAAAAATTTAGAATTATATAGTAAATATAATGTTAATGTTGTTTTATTGATGGTTGTTGGATATCCTAATGAAAAGGAAAAACATCATAAAGAAAATTTAGAGTGGATAAAAAATCATAAACATATGATCAATGGAAATCCTATCAGTAGAATAGAAATTGGTGGAACAATGATAATTTTACCTGGTGCACCAGTATTTAAAAATAATATGTTTGATTATTATGTTGATGAAGAAAATGAATGGGTTACAAAGAATGGAAAAGAATATAATACTATGGATGTTAGAGTGAGACGCAGAGAAGAAATAGAAAATTTATGTATTGAATTGAAATTTAAAACAGGAAGTGTTTATGGTGAAGGGGGAATAATTTTGGGTGATCATGAAAAAGGAAATGAGGCAGATTATAAACGTCCTCAAGATAATCTTGTTCCTTTGTCAAATATCAATGAATTAAATTTTGAGAATGATATGCTTGGTTGGGAAAGTGATCCATCAAGGCCGTTGCATCAAAATTTATAATCAAATAATTTTATTTCATATTTGAAATCAATTTCTATCATATTGTTTATTTCATCAGTATAAAGGTTTTTATATTTTTCTTGTGTTACTGTTCCTATATTTGTGTGTTGAACTTTTGGAACAATAAAATCTTTAAAAATTTCATTTAAATATTCTTGTAAATTTTCTATAGGAATAATATGATCTGCAATTATATCTTCACCAATTTTATAATAGTTTTCTCCTGGATTTAAAGTTCCCCTCAATTTTTTTAATTCATGACAAAATTCTTCAAAGGTATTTGTCGCAACTTGATTAACTCCCAATTTTTTCATATGATAGAATTTACTTGCTAGAATATTCCATGGGTTTCTAACTGTTACCATTTTTTCCATATCATTCCACCATTGGGGGATAGTATTTTTTAATCTTTGTGCAGTCATATGGTGGGTGATTATTGTATTTTTTTCATAATCAACATTAAAATTTTTTTGTTGATAAGGCAAACTAGTTAAGTATGGTTTTTTATTTTGTTTTGCAAAATCTATCATCCATTTTGTCATACTTAGACTTGCACTTTTTGGCTGTCTCAAATAACAAAAAAATTTACCAGGAGGAAATACTATACTAGTCATTGATTCTCATAACATATTGTTTGCCACCATAATGTAATTTTTCATAATATAAAGTCCAATTATATTTTGAGTGATTCGAAAAATACTCTAAGAGTTTTGAACTTTCCTCTCTACTAACCCATATATTTTTATATCCTAATTTTTTTGCATAGTATGTACTTTGTTCTAAAGTTTCCAAACCTCTTTTTAAATCATCATTATATGTTCCAAAATTATATGATCTATCTCTAGTATGTCTACTCATTATTCTAATTGATCCATTGTATTCAGGTCTTTCAATACCAGCAGAATAATATATAAGATGTTTGTCCCACCCCATTCTTGCAAATTTTGTGTATTCAAATAAAGGCCATTTAATATAATTGTCTTGATGTTTATGTCCTTTTGTTTTGTTAAATAATTTTTTTATTTCTTCAATATGTAATTCTATTGGGCACAATTTCCAAATCATCTTGTCCATCTAAACTAAACATTAATGCAATTCTTGAATTTTCACTATCATTTTTAACTGAATGAGCAAATCCCCCATTTATAAAATATGCTTTACCTTCTTC
>MDTG01204638.1_pt1 | contig 20872 bp, 18 predicted proteins | sample 811421 | NCBI WGS metagenome assembly MDTG01 (sample SAMN05326645, study PRJNA326480) | marine metagenome | isolation source: seawater | place: Pacific Ocean: South East | collected 2011
CTTAAAAATTTTTCTGGTTCCGATAATAAAAAACTATACATGTATCTCCTTACACCAAAAGCAATACTTGAAAAAACTCGCATCACCAAAAAATTTATTAAGGCAAAAAAAGAAGAGTTTGATAAATTGCATAGCTATTTGGAATAACTTTAAGAAATAAATAATTATCAATTACAAAAATACATTGGAACTTAGAGGAGATTAATTGAAAAATTATAAAAATATTATTGGTAGAAATTCAAACCTCTTTAAAGATGATATAAATGCAAATAAGGAAATTCTTTGCGAAATAATTGAATCATCAAAGTTTTTAATTCTTGGAGGCTCTGGTTCAATCGGTCAAGCAGTTACTAAAGAAATTTTTAAGAGAAATCCATTAAAAATCCATGTTGTAGATATTAATGAAAATACTCTTACTGAATTAGTAAGAGATATCAGAAGTTCTTTTGGATACATTGATGGAGAATTTAAAACATTTTGTATTGATATTGGCAGCGAGGAGTACTCATCTTTTATTGATTCTAATGGAGGTTATGATTTCATTCTTAATCTTTCTGCTTTAAAGCATGTAAGAAGTGAAAAAGATCCTTTTACTTTGATGAGAATGATAAAAGTAAACATTTTTAATACTATAAAAACTATTGAACAATCAATAAATAAATCCTCATCAAAATATTTCTGTGTATCAACAGATAAAGCAGCAAACCCAGTAAACATGATGGGGGCCTCAAAACGCATTATGGAAATGTTTTTAATGGAATACGGTAAATCTATTTCAATTTCAACTGCAAGATTTGCGAATGTTGCTTTCTCAGATGGATCACTTATGCATAGTTTCAATCAAAGAATCGCTAAAAAACAACCGATAGTTGCCCCAAATGATATTAAAAGATACTTTATAACACCTGAAGAATCCGGTGAATTGTGCATTATGTCTTGCCTATTAGGAGAAAACAAAGACATTTTTTTTCCAAAGCTTGCAGAAAAACTTAATCTTATTCCATTCTCTGAAATTGCGATAAGATATCTTAATGAACTTGGCTATGATCCACTAATTTGCGATTCAGAGGATGAGGCGAGAGAGCTTTCAAGTAAGATTTCAGAAAATAATAGGTTTTGGCCTTGCTTATTTACTGAAAGTGATACATCGGGAGAAAAAGATTTTGAAGAATTTTATATTGAAGGTGAAGAACTAGATCTAAAAAGATATCTCAATATTGGTATTGTTAAGAATAACTCTGTATCGCCAAAAGAAGCATTGGATAAATTTATAAATGATGTAAATCGGCTGGCTAATAAAAAGACTTGGAAAAGAAATGATCTTATAGAGATTTTTAATGATATTCTTCCAAACTTTAAACATAAAGATACTGGTAAATTTCTTGATGATAAGATGTAAAAATATTTTTTAGTTGTAAATGCCATGCACTACTCAGAACTAGATAAATTTACTATTCATATCGATTCCACCATCATCGAAGCAATTAAAAAAATTAATATTAATGGAAGCAGATTCATCATTGTTATTGATGATCATCAAAAAGTTATTGGATTGGCTACTGATGGTGACATAAGAAGATCCCTTTTAGATAAGGTTAGTCTGAAAGAAAATATTTCCCTTGCGATGAACAAAAATTTTCATTTTTCAAATACAAAAAAAGGTGCACTTAAAATTACTAATGAAGACATAAATTTCGTTCCCATCATAGATGAAAAAAATAATAAACTTAAAGATATTTTATTTGAAGATGACATTACTAATATTCAAAAAAGATGTAATGTGCCTGCCCTCATTATGGCTGGAGGTTTTGGTAAAAGGTTGATGCCTTTAACGCATGACAAACCAAAACCAATGCTAGAGATTTCAGGGATACCCCTGCTAGAAATCACAATAAATTATTTAAGGAGTCTAGGTATAAATAGAGTTCTTATTTCAACATTTTATCTAGCTGAAAAGATCGTTGATTATTTCGGGGATGGAAATTTATTTGGTATTGAAATTGATTATATACATGAAGACTCGCCATCTGGCACAGCTGGTTGTCTTGGACTAATACCTGAAGAGTATCAATTTGAATCTCTACTTGTTATTAATGGGGATATTCTTACTAGAATAAATTATCTTGAATTAATTAAATTTCATAATTCAAGCAATAATGAAATCACTATTTCTACAAATATCTATGAACATCAAGTTCCATATGGAGTTTTAAATACAAAAGCTGGCAAACTTTTAGATATTGAAGAAAAGCCTTTACAGCAGTTTGAGATAAGTGCTGGTATCTACATGATCAATAGAACAGTTATAAATAATTTTGTTGAAAAAAATATTGAAATTGATATGCCAGATTTAGTTTCACAAGCTCTTAAAAGTAATGGCTCAGTGGGGACATTTCCAATACATGAATATTGGCTTGATATTGGCAAGAGGAATGATTTTGATAAAGCACAAAGTGAATTAGACATTTACTTTGATGATATGAAGAAAAATCAATAGAGGGGTAATTAATCTGGCTTTAAAAGAATTTAATAAAATTGCAGTAATTGGACTTGGCAACATAGCACAAAGACATAGGACTAACCTAAAAATACTATTTCCTGAGACAAAAATTATCTCTTTATCGTCTCGTGAAATTGTACCAAATGAGCCAGTTCAAGATGCTGATCATATTGCTAAAGATCTCAATGAATTAATTAATTTGGAAATTGATTTTGCTATTGTTGCTTCGCCTGCAACACTTCATGAATATTTCTCCATGAGGCTGATTGAAAGTAAAATTCCTGTATTAATAGAGAAGCCTATCTCAGCTAATTACAAAGATGCTGAAATCATCGCCAATAATTCCAGTAAATTTAGAACTCCTGCTGCTGTAGCTTACAACCTTAGGTATCTTCCTTCTACAGAAATAATAAAAAAATACCTTGATAATGAATTTTTAGGGAGGATATTTTTTGTAAACATTGAAGCTGCTCAATATCTACCTGACTGGAGACCAAATAAAGATTATCGCGATACTGTTTCAGCAAATCTTATCCTGGGCGGGGGTGTTTTACTTGAATTGAGTCACGAATTAGATTTAATGCAATGGTTTTTTGGATCACTCAATCTTGTAAGTTCTAGACTCTCCAGCTCAAAAGAACTCAATCTAGAAGTTGAAGATTGTGCAGATCTTATTTTGGAGACATCAAATAATACTTCTATTAATGTTCATCTAGATTTTTTGCAACGAGATGCGATCAGAAAATACCGCTTTGTCGGGACACTTGGCTCAATTGAATGGGACCTAATTAATCAAAAAATAAGCTTATTTAAAGGCAACAAATCTGAGCTTATTTATCATGATAATAACTATAATTTGAATAATTCATATATTGAGATGCTAAAAGATTTTATTAGAATGATAAATGGTCAAAACAATACTTTATCAACTTTAAATGATGCAATGAATATTGTTCATTTAATAGACAAGAGTAAATTTATGAATAGTTCAATAATTAAAGGAGATTTATGAATAATTATGCCTTTATTTTTGCTCGAGGTGGCTCTAAGGGTCTTCCTGATAAAAATTTAAAGTTATTGAAAGGTAAGCCGCTTCTAGAATATTCAATTTGTACAGCTAAAAGTTGTGAGATGATTTCTAAAATATTTGTTTCATCTGATAGCGATAGAATTCTTAATCTTGCTGAAAGTCTTGGAACAATTCCAATAAAAAGACCAGATGAAATCTCTAAAGACGACAGTCCTGAATGGCATGCTTGGCGGCATGCAGTATCATATGTTGAAAATAAATATGGTAATTTTGATAAATTTATTAGTCTTCCAACAACAAGTCCTCTAAGAAGAGCAGAAGATGTTAATGAAGCAATAAATAAAATAACAAATGAAGATGCGGATATTTGTATAGGAATTACAGAAGCAGATAATAATCCTTACTTTAATATGGTTGAGTATAATCAAAGTCATTGTCTCAAAATTGTAAAACCGCTTGATAAAGAAGTGATCAGGAGGCAGGATCAACCAAAAGTTTTTAATATTACTACTGTTGTGTATGTGACGACTCCGGATTACATTAAAAAAAATAATGGTATTTTTGATGGTGACGTAATAGGAGTTAATATTCGCAAGGAAAATGCTATTGATATTGATGATATTTATGATTTTAAATATGCAGAATCTATTCTAGAAATCTAACATGACGAAATTCGATATCAAAAACAAAAACTTCCTTATATTTGGTGCAAATGGTCTTTTGGGACGCAAGCTCACTGCGGAGTTGCTTTCTCATGGAGCAAAAATACATGCAGCAGATATAGAGTTCGGCGAAGATGAGATTTTTGAACACAAGAATCTAAAAACTTTTAAAGTAAATATTAATAATTCAACTCAAGTTGAGAGTCTGCTTAAAATAGATGTTGAGTTTGATGGAGCCATTAATTGCACTTATCCAAGAAATAATAATTATGGCAGGAGTTTCTTTGATGTTACCGTTGAAGACTTTAATGAGAATGTTGCGATGAATTTAGGTGGGGCTTTTTTATTTTCTAGGTGTTGTGCAAATTATTTTACTAAAAATAAAAAGCCTTTTTCCTTAGTAAATATTGCATCTATATATGGGGTCATAAGCCCTAAATTTGAAATTTATAATGATACAAAAATGACATTACCCGTAGAATACTCAGCAATTAAGTCATCTCTAATTCATCTGAGCAAGTACATTGTCTCATATATTAATGACTCTGACTTTCGTATAAATTGTGTAAGCCCCGGTGGTATCTTTGATAATCAAGAAAAAAAATTTTTAGATGCATATAAAAATTATACCCTTGGAGGTGGAATGCTTGAGGCTGGAGATGTATGTGGAGTAATTATGTTCCTATTATCTGAAGCATCAAAATTCATTAATGGACAAAATATTATCATTGATGATGGGTATACTTTATGAACAAATTGCTTTATTTGTTTAGTGCTAGTGAAAAGTTATTTACAGAGTTTTCTCCTATTCTACAGAAGCAAGGTTTTAATAAATTCGTAGGAATTGCATATGGAAAAAATAAAGTATTCAGAGATTTTGATTTTGATGAAATTATTTATGTATCTGATCTTGAGTTAGATGTTATGAATGGAAATAATGACTTAATAAATAATATCCCTCAAATTGAAAAAAGTCTTGAGATAACTATTGCAAATTGCATTCATGCTGACAGGCATTTAATGAGGAAAAATAAGTCCATTAGAGCAAATTTAGCAAACAAAATTGTTGATTCTATTATTACTTTGATTGAGAGGCATGAAATAGATATTGTTGTTTCAGCAAATGCTGCTGATCTGGCTTCATTTTTTACTGCGAAGTATTGTCACAAGAAAAGTATAAAGTTTATATATCCTATTCCATCTCGTATTGGGGATGAATTAATATTTGCTCATAAAATAGATAACTCTCCCATCAACTATATTCAAAGATTTCATGAAAATTTAACAGTTAATAAATCTGAGCATGAACAATTTGTTAAAAACTATATTTCCCATAAAAAACAACCATCGTATGTTAATTCCAGTCTTGCATTTAAGTACTTTACATTAGAGCAATTCAAAGACTTCTTTAGATTTCTATATCGCTATCTTGGAGATAAAAGATCTTTACATTTCAGTGAAACCCCTATCAGGGTAATCTTCAATAAATTTAAAAAAATAGTAAGAAAGATTGGTTACAGCAGGGTCAGTAAAACTAAAAATGTATCTGGCAAATACTTCATTTTTCCTCTTCAATTTATTCCTGAAGCTGCAACTCTGGTTCAAGGAAATAAATTACATGAAATGAAGACAATCATAGAAATTATTTCAAAATCCATTCCAATAGAATACAAGCTAATTGTCAAAGAACATAAGGTATGCGTTGGTAGGAGGCCTAAAAAGTTCTATAAAGAAATTTTAAAATTTCATAATGTAGAGCTCGTTAATGATAATTATGATGTCTATGAGTTAATAGAGCGATCATCAGGAGTAATTTCCATCTCATCTACTATGGGTATTGAGGCTATGATGATGGAAAAACCAATCGGTGTTTTCGGTGAAAACTACTATAATCACTCAAATAACGTATATCTAATGCATAATCTATATGAGATTGAAGACCAAATTATGAAAATGATTAATCATAACTTTGATAAAAATGATCTGCTTTCAATCCTTAAAACATTGCTAGACTCAAGTTTTAGTGGAAACATGCATCCAAAGGATTACAGCGGACTAGATAATCTACCAAACATCAAAGAGTATATCTCAAGGCTTGAAAGAAAGAGTGCCTGAGTTGCTCAACAATAGTGAGCGATTAGTCTATCTCTCCAAAATAATCTATCTGATACTAAATGCATCATTGGCATTCTATTTGATGTTTTTTAAGGGGCCTGAAATATTTGGTATTTACTCTCTTGTAACAATACAGGTAGGATTCTTTACTTATCTAAGCTTGCATGGTCTCCCAAATGTTATCCAATTCAAAATTTCAAATAAAGAAAAAATAAATTCTTTTTTTTTCATACCTAGTTTGTTGATTCTTTTAGTTGTTAGTTTGTTGACTAGTTCAAATGAGACGATTGACTCTAAAACTTTCTATGCCATTCTTTTAGGTTCAATTTTTTCAGCTTTTATAAATATTTATACAATTGGCATAAAGAAATATTTAAATAATTGTCTATTTGTATTTTTTTTTAATATTTGGATTCTAGCTGTAATTATTTTTGATCAATTTTTTGATCTTAATATCAGCAACATATTTCTATTTTGGGGTGCAAATTCATTAATTATGATCTGCATAAGCATAATTTATATTTCTTATCAAAAATTTCTGAAAGAAATCTTTTTTTGTTATGACTTAGAAGGTCTACGTAACGTAATTTCAAATATTTTTATAGGTTTGCCATATGAATTATTTAGATATCTTGAGAGGAATTATTTTTCTTTTGCATTATCAGAAGTATTATTTGGTGTTTATAGCTTTTTAATTTATATAGTTTCTAGTTTTCAAGGAGTCTTTATAAGATCAAAAAATCAAATCTTAATCAATAAGATAAAAAAGGAAACTTCTGATTATTTGATAAGGCTGCATCAAAACGAAATTTTTAAAGTTTATGCTTGGATGATAGTCCCATATATTATTTTTTTGATATTAAGTATTAATTTTTATGAATTAGCTAAACTAAATCATCTGTTAATTCTTTTACTACCATTTGTATATAACCTGTTTTATAACAACGCAACATCATACTTAGTATATTTAAGTCTTTTTGATGAATATAAATCAAAATTGAAGCTGTGCTTATTATTATCAATAACTCAGGCAGTTATGTTTATTATTGCAACTATCATTGATAACTTGAACATAACCTTTCTTATGGTAATTTTATATTTTCTTTCATTTAACTTTGTTACTAGAAACCAATATAGAAAGACAGCATTTTAATTTTTAAATGCATACATGCTTAACATCAAAAAGATTTATTTTAAATCATAAAATTCTTTGTGAATTAAGGAGGACAAATCTACATTTGAAATGGTTTTAGCTATCCTTTCTGCAGCACCCCCATCACCATATGGATTTTTAGCAGTTTTAAGGTACTTCTTAAACTCCAGAGTGTAAGAATCCTCAATTGCTTTTTGGATATTAGAGGAAATTGGTTTGCAATTTATTACACTTTTTGACTGAATTCTTCCTTTTTGTCTATCACCAATATTAATTGTTGCTTTTTTGAATGTTGGAACTTCATGCAAACCGCTTGAAGAATTTCCAACTACGGCATCCACTTGTGCTACGCAGCTCAAATATCGTAACTGGCCTAAAGAGGTAAAAACATATGCATTCTTGTTAGATGAAACATAGTCTTCTATCTTTTCAAAAATAATTCTGCTGTCACTATCGGCATTTGGCATTGTGAATATCAAAGCAGTATCCTGAAGGTTAGATAAGGCATCAAGTAGCTCTGAAATTTGCCTTGAGGAAGATTTTTCTTCAAGCGTAACTGGATGAAACGTTATCAATAAATTTTTTTGTAAAAATTTAATATTAAGGTCTTTTTCAAGCTCATTTTTTGGAATAAGCTTTAAGTCATTTATCGCATCAACTCCAAGGCCACCGACATTAAATACACGCTCTGGTCTCTCACCAAGCTGAATTACCCTTCTACTGTATTCCTCATTTCCTACAAAATGAAGATGAGAAAACTTTGTAATGGAATGCCTTATGGCATCGTCAACTGCTCCTTCTGTAAGCTCGCCTCCATGAATGTGAGCGATCGGTATTCTTGAAAACATAGCAGCAATGACTGCTGATAAAATTTCAAATCTATCTCCTAAGACAACAACCATGTCAGGATTTAATAACTCAAATTCATTTGCAAATCCACTTAAACCACGAGATGTGGATTCTGAAATTCCTTTTGGGGTATCAGATACTAAATTTATATCAATTTTTGAATCAATCTTAATACCATCGCCCTCTACCTCTTTGATTGTTTGTCCAAATTTCCTTGAAAGATGTGAACCTGTTACGATTAATTGAAGTTGAATATTTTTAGATTCATCTAAAATTTTAATTAGTTTTCTTAGTAAGCCATATTCTGCACGAGTACCAGTTACCACACATATTTTTTTATTTCAAGCATATTTAGTTAATCTAATAATCAGAAAGAAATTTAATTTTAATTATAAATAACTTAGCTAAAATCTTTTAAAGATTTTAATTGCCTTGATAAATAAGAATTCTATATCTTTATTTGCTGATCTTTTTTATATTTTTTTTTAGCTGTTTTATTAATAATTTCTTTGAATCTCATAGGAGATACACCATCACCAGGTCTTTTAGCGGTTATATTTTCTAAACTAAATTTTTCGCCAACTCTTATATCTTTTTTTGCAACAAGAGATTTTCTAGCAATTTTCAAATTTTTCACTTCAGATTTTGTTGGGGATTTTATTCCTGTACCGATTGCACTAGCAGTCTCCCTTATTCTTTTTACTAGAAAAGAGAGCTCCCTCGGTTCCAGACTTGCACTGTGATCTGGACCATCCATATTTCTATCAAGTGTAAAGTGCTTTTCAATAACACAAGCACCCAATGCAACAGCTCCAATTGAAGTTGCCACTCCTTCAGTATGATCTGAATATCCAACTTTGACACCAAACTCATCTCTCATAGACTGCATTGCAAGAAGATTTACTTCATCAAATGGGCATGGGTACTCAGTTGTACAATGCAATAATGTTATCTTATCCTTTATTAATCCATTCTCAGTCAAGCAGTTAAGAGCATCGTTAATTTCTTTGCTATTTCCCATCCCCGTTGACAAAATAATCGGCAGATTGCTTTTTGCAACTTCAGATAAAAGAAAATAATTTGTTAGATCGCCTGAAGAAATTTTAATTAAATCTAGATTCAATTCGATTAATAATCTTAATGATTCAACTTCAAATGGGGTAGATAGAAATTTAATTCCAACCTTCTTACAATGATTGATCAAATCAATATGATTTTCTTTACTAAGTTCATATTTTTTTAACATCTCATATTGATTTGAGTAGTCGCTAGATTGTTTTTTTTGGTAATCAGCAAGACCTGCTTCAGCGGTTGTCAAATTATCTGCATTAAAGGTTTGAAATTTTACATAATCAGCATCGGCATTCTTTGCATATTCAATTAATTTTTTTGCAATACTAATATCACCATTGTGATTAACGCCAGCTTCGGCTATGAAAATAGGTTTAGATAACATTTTTAGTCTCCATAAAATAATATCAACTAAAATGAACAATTAACATTTATTAGTACTATTAAGAGATAGTTCAAATCTATACCCATAAAGTTCAATAAAGACTGGAAATCCTTCGATATGAGTTGCCCTTATAAGTTTTTCTAATTCGGCTTTTGAAATATTTAATTCAATTTTTTGAAGCTCATCGATCTCTTTAATTTTTCTGCGTTTTCCCTTCCATTGAGTATGCTGATTATTTTTAACTAATTTACCTAAAAAAATTTCTTCATTAGTATAAATTTCGTCAATTATTTTGAGGGCAATCTTTTCAAGATATTTATGAGTCTTCATGGTTAAAGAAGAAATATTATCTTGACTGCTAATGTTAAATCTCTTGACCTGAATTATTTCTCCACTATCAATATGTTCATTCATTATATGTGCTGTTACGCCAAATGTTTTCTCATCATTCATAAGTGCAAAATTTGTACAACCACTTCCAGGATATTCAGGGGGTCCTGGATGAAAATTTATTGCAGCATTCTTTGCTTTGGATAGAAGTTTTGCCGGAAGAAAGTATAGGTTTCGGTAACTTAAAATGTAGTCACCTTTCCATTCAAGTGCAGATTTAGGCATAATTTTTGACCTGGCAGTTGACTTAATAAAAATGACTTGAAAATTATATTCTTTTAACTTTTTATATATTTTTAATGAGGAACTGCAATTACTTCTGCCAAAAAATAAAACTTTTTTCATCTTAATTCAATTAATTCAGCCATGTTATATGACTTCTAAAAGTATTTCATTAAAACAATTGTCTTTTGATCAATTTAAATAAGTGGAATGTTTTTTAAAAAAATTTTATCTGGATGAACTAGAGTATATCCAATTAAAAAACTTCTTTAAGATTGCCATTATCTAACTCATAAACCTTGTTGCATCCATACAAGTTCTCTTTTTTATGAGAAACAATCAAAATAGTCTTTTCTTTAAGGCCATAAATAGATTCTAATACCTTGGCTTCGCTCTTTTCATCAAGTGAACTGGTAATTTCATCTAAGATCAATAAACTTGGATTCCTAATAAGCGCCCTTGCAATACCTATCCTTTGTTTTTGGCCACCAGAAATATTTTTTTCGTTAACAATTTTCTTATCAGAATTAGTTTCAAGTCTAGTTACAAAATTATCAAGGTCTGCTAGCCTAAGGCACTTTTTGGCTTGCTCGATATTACCGCTAGTATATTCATTATCAATAAATAAATTTATATATAAAGAATCATTCAGTAAAGGGACATTTTGTGGCACATAACCTATCTTAGACTGCCAAGAATTTATATTTTCAGTCACAAGTTCAAAATCATCAACTAATATTCGACCATTATATGGCTTTACTAAGCCCATGATCACATCAAGGAGTGTTGACTTTCCGGTGCCAGATTCACCTATTATGCCAATGCGATCATTTTTATTAATATCCAGATTTACATTTTTTAATTGATATCTTGTTTTCTTATCATACTTAAAATCTACATTTTGTAGTTTAATTGTCTTATCAAATTTTATCTGACTATTGTTTATAGATTTATTTGAATAGGCCTTATTTTTATCAAAATCATTAGTGACCCTAATCAAATTATCAATGATTGTCTGACCATACTTTAGACTTGAAAGCCCGATATAAATACTTTGCATAGCAGGTTTGATTCTTATAACTGCATATGTAAATAAAGCAAAAAAGGGAACAAGCTGTTGGATGATGGGAGCATCGATTCCTCCATTTATAATTATCAAAATCAGTACCGCAATTATAAGAACTGTAAATATAAATCCCTCGACAATAAAAGCTGATGTTTGGCTAGCTGTCATAAATCTTGCTAAAGAATTAGCTGATATTTTTGCAACAGCATCGTATTTATTTATAAAAAAACCTTCTTGATTGTGAATTTTTATTATTTTGATTAGATTTATAGAATCAAAAATATGCTTATGTCTCTTTTCATTCGAGTCTGATAGAGATCTGCCAGAATCCTCAATAATTCGCTCTAGCAGCAAAAAAATTATTATGTATAGAGTTATAAAAATACCTATTGCAAGCAAGGCTGCTAACGGACTTATGAATAAAACAATCAAGCTGAGAATTATTAAGAAAATTGCTTGAGCAAATGCTAAAACCAAGGGTCTGAAAACTTTGTCAATAAAATAATCAACCTCAGAAATAATAGTTTTTGAAACATCTGAAGGTCCATTAGAGTAATAGTGACTATAGTCAGCTTTAAGATAAACAGTTAAAAGTCTTGTTGATAGGGAGATGCGATTATTTTCGATATATTTATTTAAATTATATTGAGTATATGCCCTCAAGATTGTAGAAGACAGAATCAAGCATGCCGAAAGAATGCCAATAAAAACTAAAAAATCATTTACATCGAAGAGGAATCTTTGATTAAAAATAAAATAAATTTCTGAAAGAAAGTTCCCATTACTTAACTCAGCTGGATTAATTATGAGCATCAAGAAAGGTAGAATTGAAATAATTCCAATTGCATCCATGAAAGAAGCAAGGAATTGAATAAAGATTAAAATTAAAAATTTAGATTTTTGCTCTTTGGAAAGAACTGTAAAAATTTTTGTTATCATCTTCATTTAAATTATGCATTAATGATATCTGCTTGAGATTAGTTAATATAAATATTTAAAGTTTAATAGTATTAGGAATTAATTACACATAAAAACAAAGTTATACGATAATTATAGATATTAAGAAGTGTAAATGCAGATCTTTAAAGTTAAGGTGGTTACTTTCTTTAGCGGGGAACGCTCAATTAGTGTTCTTAAAGAAAAGCTAAGCGAACAAAAAAAAGTAAAAATACACCATATTATTCTTAAAGATTTACCCCTGGGAATTGCAGAACGTGAATTTCATAATATTTTAGTAAATACTGCAGAGGAGTATGATTTTGTAATTAAAATAGATGCTGATATGGTTCCAAAATATAAAGACTCTATCTTTAAAATGTGCCTTATACTTAAAAGTGCAAATACCTCGAGACTGACTCTTCAGCTGCTTGATCTTTATACAAATATGCAGATCTTTGGAATTCATGCTTTTTCAAACCTCGAGGGCTATCAATCATTTTATCTAGATAAATTACCGGAAAATGATATATGGATTAGCAAAACTAAAGGGCTCTCGATCAGGAGCAATCAGAATATTCTATTTTATCACGGAGTTGATCCATCTAATGAGCAACTAATAAGATTTGGCTATCAAAGAGGCTCTAAGCTAAAAAATGCTAGCTGGGGTCATGGGCACTGGATAATTGCTCAGGCAATTCATAAAAACTTTAAAAAAGAAGACTCTGAGAAAAATCTTTTAATATATTTTGGTTTATTGCTGGGAATGGACCTTCTAAATCAATCCAAATATTCATTTGCAACAATTAACGAATTTAATACAAAAGTAGACCAACTAATAGCACAGATCCATAATCATGATTTGATGGATATAATATACTCATTTAGAAACAAGCTTGGTTTTTATCCTGCAGCAACACCAGCATATAAAAAAATTATTTTTATTGGGTTCATAAAACTTATTGAAATTAAGAATATTTTATCGGCTTTAATGGGGAATAGACGTATACATAGGCTAATAAAAAATAATTAAAGAAATAACTATCTCATTGATATGTGTGCCTTATAAACTAATGTTTTGACTAAATCAGTTAAATAAATCTATTATGTTTAAATGTTCCAGATGCTATCTAGAAGATCATGCCCTATCTGTTCATCTAAAGAGAGTAATGTACTTTTTTCAATACCCTTTTCTGATAAGAAAGTTGAAGAATATCTTACAAATTTTTATGAGAACAGAGCAAAACTTAAATACTTAGTTAATAAAAATTATATTCTTATTGAGTGTCTCAATTGTAAATGTATATATCAAAAAAATATTCTTGATTCAGATGGTATGAGGGAACTATATGAAAATTGGGCAATTTCATCTGAAGAAGCTACTAAAATAAAACAGAATTCACTCGATAATAATTCTGAAATTCTTAAAGAATTACTGGTCATTATTAGTTATTTTAAAAAAATGCCTCACGAATTAACTGTGTTGGATTTTGGTATGGGCTCAGGAAAATGGGCAATGATTGCAAAAGCATTGGGTTGCAATGTCTATGGCTTTGACCTTTCATCCACTAAAATGAAAGTTGGCAGAGATAACGGGATTAATTGCCTAACTTATGATCAGATAACTAAACTACGATTCGATTTTATTAACACAGAACAGGTTTTTGAGCATCTTCCAGAACCAACCCAGACACTTCAATATCTATCAAGTACATTAAAAAATGATGGCCTTATAAAGATTAGCGTTCCTTTTTGTAGCAGCATTTCTAAAAGAATCAAAAAATTAAATTGGAGTGCAACAAAGGCTGAAAAGAATTCATTGGGACCAATAGCTCCCCTTGAGCACATAAATTTTTTTCGAAGAGAATCAATTATTATCATGGGGGAGAAAGCTTCTTTGAAAGAAATCTTAATACCAATGAAATTATTCTACAGATTTAATAGTAACTGGGATAGTTTAAAAGGGGTGCTTAGAAATTTTTTACTGCCAATCTACTTAAACATTCTCAAACGAAGAAATTATATATTTTTAAAAAAATAGTTACTTATTTCCATTTTAACAATCAAGAATTTATAACCTCTTATTGTATTCCTTGCTCGATTTTGATCCAGCAAATGCAGTAATCCTATGACCAAATTTTTTACCAAATAACATTAAAACCAAAGCTTTTGCCAAAGATTTAGATCTCTCCGGTATTGTTTTTAAAAGATTAGAGAGGCAGTCCTTTATGCCTATTGGTTTTTTGTTGAATATCCCTTGATCAAGAAATTTTGAATCATGATAATCAAGAATATCTCGTCTTATGAAAAGTAAATTGTATTGACTTTGCTCATCATATTCAAAGTCACGGTAAATAAGTTCAAAATCAAGCCTTTCTAGATACCTGATCACATCTTTAGATACCCATTTCTGTTTTTGAAATAATGCCGAATCCTCAACCTCTATTTTAATTAGTTTGCAATTTTTGTTTCTTAAGGTTGTAGATGCGCCAATTAGAACCTCGTACTGCATACCTTCAACATCTATCCAAAGGGCAAATGATGAATCTACATAATTTGTTTGCTCTAGAATTTCATCTAGTTTTTTTACGTTAACATTGGAACTAACATACTCCTTGCCTTTCCTTGGCTTAAAAGTTGCGTTACCTGCGGTGCGATTCTTTTTTGGAATATAAAAACGAAGTAATCCAGCCTTACTCCCCAAACCAAAATTTAATTTTTTAAATTTTTTATTTTCTGGAGGAGTTACTTGTTTAAAGGTTTCTGGGTTTGCTTCTATTGCTAGAGCATCTAACCCAATTTTATTAGCTATCATTGATGCTGAGGCTTCATTTGCTCCACACTCAATTAACGAATCGAATCTTAATTTTTTTAATATTTTAAAAAAATAGTCATCAAGGTTTTTAGGTGTTTTTTCACACAAAACATTTTTAAAAGATTTGGGCATTAAATACATTGAAAAGCTATGATGCATTATCATAATCTTCCTTGTAACTTGCTCAAGAGTCACTTGCTAACTCACCTTTTTTGCTAACAAATATAATCTTTGTTATGTAAAAATAAGTAATCATGATAGAAAATTGATTTTTAAACCTTTTTAAACAAAAACCTCTGTTGCAGAAAACTAAAAAAAACTGAAGCCGTCCAATAAAAAACCATAGCTGATGGAAAGCTGTAAAATACTATTAAAAATAAGACAGCGATAAGAATATTATTTCTGTTAGTTTTATTGACTTCATAGTTACTCTTTTTTTCTTCAATTAATAAATATCCTGTGGTCAGAATCATAAAAGACATCATTAATGGGAGTATATTTATAGAGTTTCCAAAAAAATAAATGCTCTCATTTAAATTCATGAAAGCATCTGGCTTACTTAAATCATCAATCCAGAGGAATGATGCTCCAAAAAGCTCGTTCATTTCTCCAAGAACTTTAAAGACGCCCAAAAGAAATGGGATTTGAAGTAAAGCTAGAATTGACGGATAAACAGCATAATTCTGTGAAATACCTAAATCTTTATATTTAGCCAATATACGGTTATGAGCATCTTCTCCCCTATATATTTCTTTAATTTTTTCTAATTCAGGTTTTATAGTCCTAGAGATGTCATCAGATTTTTTCTTAGCTTTTAAATGAAGGATGGAAACAGGAAATAAGATTACTTTTATGGTAAACGCAAGAAAAAAAATTGAAACTCCCCAAGAATTAAAAAACTCATAGAACAACATAATCAAATCATCAATAAGGTGTGAGATCAGGTTTATAGGAAAAAAAATATCGCTGTATTCTATTTTGGATAACTGTAAATTAATTTTCCTCCTATCCTCAATGTCAAGATCATTAATGTTGTTGTAGGAAATTTGCTTTGGTTCATCAAAAATAATGGAGCCCTGATCAATTTCAAAACACACAGCCTCAGGTTTAAAAATTCTTATTTCCTTTCTTTTTATAATCGCGACGACTTCATTAGATTTCAGACAGATTCTATTATCATTTGAAATATAGAATGATTCTGCCTCAGACAATACTGCAAACTTTGGGGAATTGTAGAAAGAGGCAAACCCAAAAAATCTATCACTTTTATTTTCAACTTTTTCTAAGGGAATTTGATTCTCAGTTTCTTCATGAAAGTTTGGATTTAATGAATATAGATTTAAAGAGACAAATAAAATGCATGTAAGTAAATATTTCATGATTTAAAATAAAGGTTAATTTATCTTTTAGTCTTTTATAAGTTTATATTCAGAATTTAGTTTATTTAGTGAGTGCGCATAGCTGATATCATCTAGAAAAGATACTGGCTCATCAAGCAAGCATGCAAATATTAGTCTCATTGAATTAACTGGACTGATACCATCATAAAATATATTTTTGCAGCGATTTGGTACTCTAATAGCCCAATAAATCGAAGCCCTACTTTCTATTTCATTATCAGACCAGTTTTCAAATTTTGGCTCTCCATCAAGATAAAAGTTATGACCATGATCTGATTGAATTAAAATAATACCATCGGGATCATCTTTAACAATTAAATCAATCAATTCATTGAGTTGCTTATTCACACATTTAGTTGAGTTTATATAGCTGGGAATCATTTCTGTCTTCCAACTAATATCATAAGAATGGGGTTTATCTAATTTAGTGCAATCGCTATTGTAAATATAGGGTGCATGTGGCTGCCATACATTCACAGATAATAGATATGGCGAGTTAAATTTGCTTCTTTGTGAGACAAGTTCTTCTTTAACTTTTTCAAGTGTTGCCTTTGTATATACATCTCTCTCTAATCCAAATAATGACATAGCAATATTATAAAGTGGAGTCATTTTTAAAATTTGAAGGAAGATATTATTGCTGATTCCTCCTGAAGTTCCATCAAAATTATTTAGCTTAAATAAACATACGTCCTCAATTCCTGAGCAATCTAAATATGTAGATTGATTAGGTCCTACCTTAATATGTTGATAACCAAGATACTTAAGTGAATTGATCGTTGTATTTTCAGAATTCATTATCCTCACTAAGCTCGATCTTTGAAAATATGGTTTAGATTTCTCTAGTTCAGGATATTGCATGCTCCAAAAGGTATACATTGATCTAAAAGTTTCTAGAAAATTAGCTTTTGAGTTTTTAGATATCTGAAAACCTTTTTCAGAGAGTTCTTTTGATATTTTAGAATTATCAAATCCCAGATGTAGTAATTCCTTATCACTTGAATATGCATCTAAAATAAAAATATATATATTTGGATAATTTCTATTATTAGCAATTTCATAATCATATAAACTTGAATAAAGTTTTAGATCATCTTTTGTATCAAATTGATTAAATGATGTAAATTGTAAATACCCGAGCTGAATAATACATACAGAAATTACAACAAAAATTAGATTTTCAAAGGTATTTCTTACCTCATTGAATTTAAAATATAAAAAAGGGATGAATAAGATCAAAAATAAGGTTAGGCCTAGATATAGGACCTTATCAAGACTTAACAAAGCATAATTAAAACCCATAAAAATGCCTATGCCTATAACAAGCCCTAAAGTTCTATATACTTTCCTGTGAAATAAAAACTTTGTGATTAACAATACAATCATACAAATTAACAGTATTGTTATAGGGGTGGCTAATAAAACTAGAAATTCGGCAAGACTTAAACTTTCAAAATTTCCAATGGCAAAATATAAAAAAGGTAGAAATACCAATGATGTTATTAGAATATTAAGTCTCATAAATTTTCTGTAGCTGGTTTATTAAATAATCGCCGGCTATGATTTCACTTTTACCAATATTATATATTTCATTTTTTAGGTCAGCCGGATTGCTCATCACTGAGATGGCATCAATTATTTTAGGAATTAATTCTTTATCCTGTGGATGAATTATAGTGCCAATTTTTTTACGAATCATTTCCTCAAAGGGTTTTAAAAGATGTTTAGAAAACGATTGATTAAAAACTTTTTTTGGAACATCTAAAAAAATTACTGGTTTTGAGGTTGCCAAGCTAAATTCAATTGCAGACCCACCCCAATCACTCAACATTGCAGAGCACTCAATTAATGATTTTGTATTAGAAACATTGGTCTCATAAAAAAAATTAGCGTTGTTGTTAAATTGGTTAAGGATATTTGTTATCTCTTTTTTTGCATATCTAATAGTTTGCGGATGTGGTCTAAAAATAATTCCAATATTGTTATCAAGAATCCTTGAAATTATCTCTCTTGCTTTGCCAGTCTCGACAACAGCATTAGGCCCCCACGTCGGAGCAAATAAAATCCTCTTAAGAGATTTAGTTTCATTATAAGAGTTATTATGTTTCATTAAGGAATCGAGTCTCGGATAACCATGTTCTAGTACTTTTTTTGGTTTAAGCTTATGAACTTTTTCTATTTCTCTTAGTTCTCTTTTATGATGAGGTCCACAACAAAAAATAGTATCAAAAGCATGAAAAGCTTTCTCTCCATATGACATATGCAAACTTACTAAAGAGTGTTGGGTGTATACATAATGAGGATTATGCTTTGATCTTTTTATTTGGTAAGTATCTAAATCAGGCATTGTCATAACAATGATTTTGCAGTCTAGGTTTTCAAAAAACCAATTTCTAAAGAAGCCATCTCCAATTTCATAACTTTTATAATGCTTATTATCAATTCTAAGACCTGGATCAAGGGGGTGTGAGGATACATAGATAATATCAATCTTCTTCTCTAGTAGATAGTTAATTATCGCCTCAAAATGAGTCCAATAATTTGGACCCTCGGAATAAAAGACAAGTTTTTTTATGTCTTCCTCCAATGATTGAAAATTTAAAAGAGCATTAAATCTCTTTATCAATTTAATCATTTATATATTATTTCTAATTTTTTCTTCTGTCTTTCGAAAAAACAAAAAGGGATTTCAGCTTGTACCATAAAGATTTTATCTTCATGCCAAAAGCAACTAAGAGGCCAATTATCGCAGAAAGTATTGCACTTCCAGAGGCTGGATCTATGTATGCAAAAACTTGACTACTGAAAGTTATTAAAATTAGTAAACTTAACTTCATAAATTATTATAATAAAACAATTTATTCTATATCTTAAAAAATATATTTGAAATATCGTTTGAGGTTATTTTTTTGGTTGATGTGTATCGAGATCTACCATTATAGTTAATGTGTTTCCAAAGAAGTAAATGATCAAGCTCTGATAAGTCCATCACTTACACAAAAACATTAAGATTTATAAAAATTTGTTATAGATTTTTTCAATTTTTTTTAGGTATCAAATTAAAAACCTTTTTAAGGCAATCTTTGCTGAGTTTTATTGGATGATTTGCCAACCTTTCAAGGTTAACATTTTCTATAATATCCATAATTGTTCTCTTATCTAATCCCAAAAGTTCAGAATCATAATGCATCGAGAAACTATCCATTAATTTATAGAAGAAAATGTGAGGAGGTGAATTGAGTTTTTTAAGAAAGAAATTATTTATATTCCTGAATTGTTTGAGCTCCTTTATTGTGATGGAGTTATTTCTTCGTAATTCTAAATTGTGCATTTCAAAAAAAGCCCCAAGAGTAAGTGCAACTGCATGACCATGAGGAAGACCCAGGCGTTGAGTTATGCCGTATGATAATGCATGTGGAGCTGTAGTCTTTGTTAAGTTAATAGCTTTTCCAGCATAATTTGCTGCAATCAACATATTCATAAATGCATGATGATTTTTATATGGATCATTCACAACACTTTTAAAATTTTTTAGAATTAAGTCTATAGCTTTTATGGAGTAAGTTCTGCTTATTAATGAACTCTTTTTTGACCAGTACGACTCTATAGCTTGAGAAAGGGCATCAAATCCTGAGCAAGCATTTTGATAAGGTGAATTAGATAAGCAAAAATTGTGATCTAGAAAAACAATTCCTGGAAGCATAGTCTTTGATGAGATTGAAAATTTTTTTTTATTTTTGTAAACAACTGCAAAATGAGTCGATTCACTTCCAGTGCCTGCTGTGGTTGGAATGGCAATCAAAGGCAAATTTTTAATTGATAGTTGTAAAAAATCCCTTTTAAAAGTAAAGATTTTATCTTTGTTCAAATCATTAGAATACATAAAGTGTATTATCTTTGCTGTGTCTATAACGCTTCCACCTCCAATTGCAATTATTGCATCGGGTTGTATTTCTTTTGCAATTTCATAGCCTGGAGAAATCTGATCAATATCTGGATTTACATCAAATTCATTAAAAGTATTTAATTCAATATTTTTAAAAAGGTCTTTTACAAAAATATTTGCACCAGATGCAATATATGAACGCTTTCCAGTAATAAGCATTACTTTTTTAAATTTTAAGATTTTATCAATAAAAAACTTTGATTGGACAGGCTCACTAGCAAGAAAAATATCTTGTTTTGAAAAAATGCTATCTAATTTTGCAGTGACTCCATGAAACATATTTTATTCTCTTTGGGGCTTGAAGTTGGTCTACCAAGATCTTTTCTAAAACC
>MDTG01204916.1_pt1 | contig 20871 bp, 48 predicted proteins | sample 811421 | NCBI WGS metagenome assembly MDTG01 (sample SAMN05326645, study PRJNA326480) | marine metagenome | isolation source: seawater | place: Pacific Ocean: South East | collected 2011
AACAATTACCACCTTCGTAGTAACACCATTGAATGTCTATGTCATCATTTTTATCCATGTAAGTTAAAAATGCTTCACTGGGAGGTCCCCAGGCACTCATAAAATACATATCTATCACACCATCTTCCACAATGTGTTCAATTTGTGGCTCTGATATATCCCATTTGGTTCCCCAGGCATTTATTCTATCCATCTTAGTGCCTTCAACAGGTACCATGTATTCCAATAGTTCTTCGTCCTCACAGGCTTTAACCATATTATAGATTTTGTCCACAGGACCTTCTATTCTAACGTGATTGTCGCACCAATTAGGCATCTGTGTCCTCGTTGTGTAAATGATGTATAGACATAAACTCTAATCTTTGAATCTTCTCTACAGCATTTTGCAGTTCAGGATCATTCAAACGTCTTAGCACATCATCTGTGATAGGTGTTTCGTAACACAATTCACCATTATGAAATACTGCAAGTTCATACAAACCAGGAATAATTTTCCTATTCTTTACACTTTCCATGACGTTGTCTTTGTCTACCTGAGGATAATGATACTCAGGTATAATGCTGGCACCATACCCGTTTTTGAATGTGAGAATAATATGCTGACTGCCAGGGATAGCATGTTCCTTGATTTCTATTACAGGCTTTTCGCCATTTATGTTTTCAAATCTTCTCATTTCTAACTTATTGCTTCTGTACATTCCTTCTTTGTTTCTATTTCGTGTGCTTCAATACCAGGTGTATCAAATTCATATCTTTCGATATGTGTGCAAGGGTCTTGAGGACTATCCAAATAGTCTGTAGGAACTGCTTCTAGTTCACTTCCTGTGCAACCAGATATTGATAATGCAACAACAAAAATAAATGTTAATATAATAGTTACGCCGTTTTGTAATTCTCTCATTATAAAGTCTCCCATATTACAATACTAGCACCAATGCAAATTGCTCCAAGGTAACCAAAATAGATTATCCCAAACACTAGTTCAGCCATTACAGTTTCTCTCCTAATTCAAATCCTCTGAATGTCTTAAACCTTGGAAAACGCAAACTCCAAGTGTCTTCTGCATCTTGGCTTTGTGTTGCCGCATCGGCTCTAATTTCAACTAACTGACCAATAACTTTATCTTGATTGGCCCAAATTTGCTCTCGGTTCTCATCAGTAAGTCCACTACCAACATTCAGTTTAAAGAACTTACCATCATCTTCACCTTCTACAACTAAGGCGCCTAGCAAGCCTTCATTTTTTCCTGTACCTTCTTCTAGTTCAACAACTTTCAAGGTAACTTCAATGAAAGGCTTTATCTTAAGCCAGGCATGACTTCTTTTACATTTGTATCCTTCAATCACAGGCTTAATCATTAGACCCTCATATCCTTCGTCTAACGCAAGTTTGTTCATTTCTTTAAACTTTGCCTGTCCTTCAACAGAATCCATGTCAATGAGTGTTGCATCAACTAACTGAATCCTATCTGTAAATAGATTTGAAAGTTTTACTATTCTATCTCTTCTTTCAGTAGCATTCATGCTAGTACCACCAGCATCAAACTCTTCTAGTGTCAGCATATCAAATACTGCTAGGTATGAATCTTCTGTTTGAGCACCTTCTTTTCTGTGAACTTGCTTCATCAAACTTTGGAAGTCCTCACTCATAACCTCACCATCAAATACAAGTCCTTCAAACTCAGACTTGCTAAGTGCCTCTTCTATGTGTGGGAAGTTAGATAGCAATTTACCATTACGTGAATACAATGTTGCACTACCATTTTGCACAATAGCAATAACTCTTACACCATCATACTTGTATTCAACAAAACATTGTCCTTTAATCTTCTTAGGATGTTTAGCACCATCATGTGCTAACATGCAACCAAATAATGGAATAGTATCTGCTTGAACTTTGTTAATAAGTTTAGCACCTGTACCACAACGCAAGTCTTTGATTAGTATTCTTCTATACCAATCGTTCCATTGCTCATTTGTTGCTTTATCACATAGTTCTTGGATAGCATCACGAGCCGCATGACCTGTTAGTGTTCTCTTAATTAGTTTTACAAACACCATACCAACTTCAATGTCATCAACACCAGGACCATCAGTTTCACTGAATGGAACTTGCTTCACTCCGAATGTAACAAGTGGGTCAAGTGCCATTTTGGCACCTTCTATAAAGTCAACATTATCTATGTTTTCTTTAATCACAGATTGTTTAAAGAGCGAACTATTATCACTCTCCAACTTTTGTATTACATTCCAAGGTTGCATTCTTACTGTCTCCCGAAGTGGTCGGCAATAGCCTTTTGAACTACATCTTCTGCCATGTAGTTCTTACCACCTATGTGCCATTGGTAAGTACCAGACTGCCTAGAAGCACTAGGACCTTCTTCTTTCCAATCATAAATTGTTGCTGTAACATACTCCCAATCATCTGGAGAATCAGCATCTTCATCTAACACTTTAAATGTAAGTGTCCATTCAGTCCAAACTTTATCAAAGCCACCTGATTGTTCTGCTTTGTAAGTTGGCTCACCAAAAACATCAACCAAGTTGTAATAACTTTCGCTGATGTAACCTTGTAACGAAGTGCCACTTATGTTGGCACTTTCGTCATTTTCTATATCAAGAATTTGAAAATCTAACATTATTTGCTCCAGTATGACTCACTCAATGGGTCCATGTAGTGAGGTGTGTTAATCGACTGAGTTACAGTAATTTCCTCACCATTGTAAGGACTCTTACCAGTTTTAGTAATCATCGGCTCAATCAAAGCATACTCTTCAACATGCATAACTCTATAGTTATTAACATCTGCTTTGTGAGTTTGACCTAAGTCTTTATCAGTAGCAGTCCTAAAGGCATTGTATGCTCTTGAATGATATTCAGGCTTACCTTCAGCAACTACTTCTTTAACATCAGCAATAGCCTTCTCATAAAACTTAATAGTTCTAGTGATACCAGCCTTAGCCGCCCCTTCTGATTTATAGTAACCAGTTTTCCATGAAGGCCTAGTTGGCTCATGGTGTATGCTGTCATTACTTTTGTCTACGATAATATACATAAAAACTCCTACCTTTTTATTTAATTAATACAACTATTATACAAAAAAAGGCTGAGCATGTCAACCTTTTTTCCACTTTTTTTGGCAACTTTTTTACTTGATTTTAGCAAGTCTTTCCTCTCTATAATCAAGTGCATTTTCGCCTAAATAGATGTTTCCATCTGTGTGCCTGAACAAAGTAGCCAATGATGCTTCATCATCTTTAGCCTTTTGCTCTAACGAAAATTCTGCTTGTTCAAAAGTAATAGCACCAATTTGAACAAAGTCTAAAAGCATATCTGAAAAAGGAACTTCACCGTTTGATTTCCAAACTGTAAGTCCATCTACCTGAGCAGTATCTTCAAACTTTTGCTCAATGCTCTTACCCCAAATATTACCATTTGGGTCAGGTCGAAGTTGCTCTGTGTATAGCACATCACCTGTAAAAGTTTTGTTATCATCATGCACGGATGCCATTCCAAAACGTTGCTTTCGGACTGTCTCACCTGCTATTTTTACTTCGTTTGCTAACATAAAATCTCCTACCTTTTTATCAAACTATGCATATAGTATAGGTCCTTTTGAACCCTAAGTCAACCTTTTTTTCCAGTTTTTTTGGTAACTATTCACTAAATATATGCATGATTGGAGTAATTGCAGGGTATAGAACAGGTTCTACGACGCTCATAGAGGGCCTAGCACGGCTTTTTAAGTTAAAATACAACATACACAACACCGGAGAGTTGGATTTTACACACGGGCACTATTATACACCCCATAGAACTGATATGATTTACAAATTTATGCCCGGATCTTTGCCAAAAGACAGTGAACATTGGGAACGAGTACATGAAGACTGGCTTTCTAAAAGTTCATTGATATTTTCCTTACGACATGATATATCAGCACAAATCAAAAGTTATGCATTGGCAAATGTTACAGGTATTTGGCACACTCATACATGGTCCGGAGATGGTGTACAAGAATATAATCACCAAAACAATACAAATTTTACAGATGAAAAAGACATTGCTACAGATATTGCAATGAAAATAAGTTTAGAAGATTTAGACAACCTTAGACTACAGTTTGCTCAAAACATAACTAGGCAATATGATTTGTATCAAACATATGGCGGCATTGTTTCTGTATTAGAAGATAGATTTGACAGACATGAAGAATACAATTTACCTTGGAGATATCCAGAGCATTTACTAAAATGGCATTGTGGGTTTGAGTTAGAGGACTATTTCACTTACAAATAGTTTCGATAAACTATCATGTCCATACTTGCCAAAATGCATATTGTCTCTTGCCAAATCCCAATCAACATTTCTTAGATAGTTTATAGAGTTTGGTAGCCTTGGTATGTTTTTATTACATTTTTCTTTGACATGTTCGAACTGAATATCACTTACAAAACCTTCTACTAATTGCACGTTATGATGTTTGCAAAGTTCTATTACTAGTTCTCTCCACATCCAAGACTCTAATAATCTTTGCTGTTCGCTTTGCATTAGATGTGCTTTAAAAAGCATTTGTGCTTGTTTATCTTCTGGTGTTGGATTACCTGGTGCAAATTGATATATGAAAGGTTCTATTTTTGTGTTTTGTTCATTAACAATAAAGTCTAATACTTGATTGTCTAGTGGTTTTGCATTGTCTCCAATTAACATTTTCCTATCTATGTAGGGCCACAACACACAAAGAACATTAGGTACAAGTCCTTCTTCAAAGCATTGTTTGATTAGTAATGCTACAGTATCGCATCCTATACCACCTACTCCTAAGTTTAAATGATACATGTTAAGACTGTCTGCAAGTTTAGAACCCCAAACTTCGTTATCCTTAACACCAATTCCATATGTGTGACTACATCCTGCTGTCATTAACGTTGGAGCATTTAACACAAATTCATTGCCTCTAAACCCATATTGGTTGACGGTGTACATACACTCGTCTTCTGTATAATCATGCAAATTACCGCCATCTTTCCAATTATTAGGGTGGTCAGATGGTTGATATTGAAACTTATTGCCGTTTATTTTACCATTTGTTTCTTCGTATGGCTGTATTAAACGTGGTAAACCTGTTTTTGCTTGGGCAAAAGGTCTAAGTGTATTATAGTTTAGAGTTCCCATAGTATTATTTAACTATTAATCTAAACTGTTTGCAAATTTTTCGATGTCGTTTGATACTAACTTTAACCACATTGCATCATCTTCACTGAACAGCCACAAGTTCTTTCTGTCTAAGAAGTAAGGCCATTGCATTTTATCATGTAGCCTTAAAAGTAATCTATTGTGTATGCCTTCTGATACAGGAAACTTATATGTGTCGTAATGTTGTTTTAGCAATGTGTTGCCAAGTTTAGTCAAACGTAATCCTGTAAAAGTAGTATCTGATATTTGTAGATTCTTGAAAATCATGTAGCAGACATCTATGATTGTGTATTGTTGCAAGGTATCATGCTCTTGCATCATCTTGACTGCTATTTGATATTGAAGTGACTCATGCATCATTAACATCAGACTCTGTAATGTATTCACCCGATGTTAGTTTAACTACAGCAAATTCTTCTGTACTAAAAGTCTTATTCAACTTCTCTGCTAAATTGAAAGCATGTCCACTATTACTGAAACTGACCTTTTTGTATTTAGGTCCTGGGTAACTTACAAGTTTGTTTAGTGTCCTAAGATTGATTGGTTTCCCTTTGTAAAAAACACTAAATATTGCCTCAGCCGCCAATACCTGATCCGCTTTGTATGTGTCTTTGTGTACTGCTTCTAATAAAATTGTTGGTTTTGGTCTGCTCATTGTATAGTCTCCTATACTATTATTTATCATAAAAACGTGTTTTAATGTGTCTTTAAAACTATGTTTAATTGTACTAAGCATATTACTGAATTTCTGCATTTTCTTGTATAAGTATAAATATGCAACCAAAACATGTACAAGACTTTTTCGACAGTATAACTTACCCAGAGTACACTGACGAACAAAAGAAAAAAGGATTGAACAATAAGGATTTAGATTTTATGACTGAAGGTAATGCAGGCATGTACTATGCTGTATTCATACCTTCTGTTTTAGTAATTGGTGCAGGGTTACTGCCGTGGATAGCAATGCTCATTCATAGGCATCCTATGTTCCAAATTATGTAATTAAAGTTTAAGGGCCTCTTCTAGTTCACCTGAAGTATGCATCTCTGTGATAATATCACATCCACCCAACAGTTCTCCTTTGACAAATAACTGTGGAAACGTGGGCCAATCACTTACACTTGGTAATGTTGCTCTCACTTCAGGATCTTCAAGTATGTCCATGTAACTGAATTCTGTTTTATATGATTTAAGTATATCAACTACCTGTGCTGAAAATCCACATCTTGGTTGGTGTGGGTCGCCTTTCATAAACAATATAATATCGTTATCGTTGATAATACTTTCTAACTCTTCTTTAATATTACTCACTTGGTAATCCTTCTTGTATAAAGTCACCTATCATTTGTATTTCTGCTTCTGATAAGTTACCTGCTTGACCCCACATCATTGAACTCATAGGGCCAACTTCGCCATTGTTTTTGTATGTAGTAAGTTTGTCTACAATAGTGCTACCTGCTTGTCCTAGTAACTTTGGACCTACTCCACCGTTACCACCAGCACCATGACATGCGGCACAACCTGCCCATAATCCTCTGATACTGCTAAATGGATCTCCAGCGGCTAGAGCCTGTTTTGCTCTTAATTGTTCCACAACTGTTCCATTTATTCTTACATATTCTTCGTAGCATTCGCCATAGCAACTGCTTGTTCTACTATAGCCTTTATATTCTAAGTCAGGATAAATCACAAAGGAAATGAATAGGAATAATCCTACACAACCTAACAACACCATGCCTAACTCTCTCATTATGCTCCATCAACGATTGCCTTAAACTCAGTGTAGCCACCAACTTTATCACCGTTGACAATTATTTGTGGGAATGTTCTTGCACCTGGAAATGTTTCCATTAGTTTTTCCCTATCAAAGTCCACATCTAACATGTGAACAGTTAAATCATGTCCTTCTCTTTCTGCTAAGGCTTTTGCCATATCGCAGTAAGGACATTGTGGTTTGCTATATATTTCTACTTTCATTGTTTTTTCCAAACTCCTTGTTTAAATACATCATCAAATATATCATGACAGTATAATTTCATCATAGGCTCAGTGTACCAATAGAAGTAACTTATCTTGACGTTGTAATCTACGCCTTGGCTTCTTGTTGCCTCTCTACTGTCTTCTAAGATGTAATAACGAAATGGATTCATGTTTAGTCCAAACACTCTGTGCTCTAGTACTCTAAACTTTTCTCCTTTTGCTATTGTTTTCATTACGCATTATTTTAATTTGTTTCTTAATCTGAACCAAAATGCATCATCTTTATTTTCAAATGTAATCTTTGCAAATTTCTTATCACGGACAACATCAAAATGCCATCCATATTTTCCTTTTGCATTACTATTTATATCCGATAATACTGAATGTGGTATGCCAATCTGGCTCCATTGTTCATCTGTACCATCGTAACTACCTTGTGCATAAATGACTTCATGGTCAAAAAACTTATTATAGCCACAGTCATCTCTCCATATAGGTTCAGCGGACATTCCATTTGTTTGTGGAGTTGTGCCTGTTGCTTTTTGTATTAACTCTTTAATCATTTATCTGTAAACTTACCACCTGTGTAAATAACTTCTTCCTTTGCAGGTTGATTGCTTTGGATTTCATTTACTACTTTCACAAGAAACTTTACGTCAAATGACGTTTCCTTTGCGTCTTGACTGTCTAATTGCTTGACTCTACTAATAAACTTATCCAATTCACTCATTACTTACTCAATGCTTTACGTTTAATTTTGTTTAGAACTTTTAGTCTTTGCTTTAGTTCTAGTTTTGTTTTAAATGGACCTTCGTAACCATATGTTACCAAAGTATTTAATTTAGGACAATTACCATGTTTCCAACCCTTTTCAAAGTTGATTGCATACCAACCTGCCGCATAATAAACTGTGCTGTTCTCAGTTTTTGCAAACAAAGGAATCTCTTCCATGTAGTCAGGGTGATTATGGTCAATAGGAACTGGATTAGGATAATCAACTGCATAACCTTTTATATAGAATGTTGCTGGTTGTGTGATATCTAAATCAATACCTTCATCAAACACAAACTTATTCTTAAAAAAGTCTTGCACTTCCTCTTTATTTTCAAACAATACTGTTTCAGTTTTATCAAGATATGTAAACTTATCCTGTATTGTTTTGTGTAGAATGCCTACTCTCTTTTCAGCATCGTTTACTATCCAAGCATCATCACTTATCTTTTGTAATTGTACTTGGTCTTTAAATTTAATCATGTTTACCTCCGCTTGTATTCACTGATTAATTGTCTAGTGCTAGGATCAGCACCAAATTCTCTTTTATATACCTTTTGAACTCCATTTATTTCTGCTCGTTCAAAGATATACTTCTTATCATGCTCTGGATGTTTAATCTCATCAAACATCTTTTGCACATCTTTATCCATTTTATTTTGCACAGCCATTTAACATACTCGCATAGTTATTAGGATTCTCACTCATACGTTGTAGACTCCACTTAGCACAGAACTTCATAAAATGTATTCCTACATTCTTCATTTGTTCTGTTTGCTTTTGTTGTGAAATTCTTTCACGTATTAGTTCTTTTATCTCATCAGGTTGAGCAGTTAGGTCAATAAGTATTCTGTTTCTTTCAAAACAATCTCTAACTCTTTGCTCGTCTCCATTATGGTCCACCCAACGTTGTAGCATAAAATTATTGTAATTAAAGCCTGTGCTGTTTCTATCTTCATAGGCTTCTTTTATGCCAGTCTTGTTCTTTGTGCCTTTTACTCTTGCACCAGGATATGCACTAAACACATTGTCAGTTGCATCTCCTCTTACACACTTTTCAAACAGTATGTATTCTGGATCAGGTAATTCTTTTTCATTGCCTGTCTTTTTATCTATTACTCTTTTGCCTGTCTTAGCATCTACAAAGCCTTCAAGGCTAACTAGTTGATCCGTTGTACCATTGTATTGTTGTACATTGTCTGCCATCAATTGATAGAAGTCACTGTCTGTGCTAACAATCATGTGTTCATCATCTGGATGATCCTGTATCCACAATGCAATCATATCATCTGCTTCTGCTTGTTCACATCTAATTACACTACAGTTAGTCTTTTCAGCAAAGAACTTAACCATATCATCATATGCTTCAAAGTATAACTCATCATCTTCTACTTCACGTGGACTACGTTGATCCATTGTGACCTTTCTGTTCTTCTTGTAAGGCTCATAGAAGTCTTTACGCCAACTTCTACCTTCTAAACATAATACAATATGGTCTGCATTGAATTCTCTATGACACTTTGCTAAACTGTTGAACATAATGTGCATTGCCATACCAATCTTTGTATCGATATCTGCACCTCTGCCACCAACATGTTTGGCTCGCATAAACATATTCAAACTGTCAACTAGTAAATACTTCATTTCTCTTCTATTCCATGTTCCATTAATGCATCAAAAGGACTGTCTTCCATCCACTGACTGCTTCTAATCTTTCTTTCTTCAGCCGCCTTTGTTAAGTCTTTCATTAAGTCTATGTTCATAGTCTTAAAAGACTTTAATAATTCTAACAGTTCATCATCACTTAAATCTGCTACAAAACTCTTTATCTTAGGAGCAATGTGTGAATTAACAAGGACTGCTAACTTATGCTTTGCTACTGATTCTTCACTCATTTGGTTCCTCCTTTGTAACTTCTGGCTCTGTAACTGTTACAACATCATTACCATCATATTGTTGTTCTAAGCCGTAGTCTTGATCCTCTAATTCTTGTAGCAATACAGTTCTACAAATATCATTGAACCATTTGTTTACAACAGATTCATCACTGTCGCCAACATAACCCTTTTCCTGTAGCATAGCAACGAACTCATCATTCCAATCTAGTTCCATATAACCTGCTTTAGGATCATCAGGATTAACTTCCATCTTCTTAACTTCTACCCAAGGTCTTTTCAGCACATGAGCAACTGCTTTGTCATGTTGTTGCTGGTCAATCTCACCTTCTTCAAGCATAACATCTGCTTCTGCTATTGCTTCTTCTTCAATTGTTTTACATCCAACTTTAGCAAGAGCAATCTTTCTGTCAAGTCCATCAAGTTCATACTCAATCTTTGCTCTTTCATATGCTTCTCCTTTTAGTCCCCAACTAGCAGGGAAAAAACTAAATGGAATAATTTTACGTTTCTTCGCCATTATTATCTCCTTTGTCTTTGTTATTACTGTACCACCTATTGCTACAGTATGCATCACAAAAGACATTCTTCATATCTGGTGTGTGATATCTAACTACCATTACTACTCTGTTACACTCTGCACAAAATTGCATTATGTACCCCAAGCATTACCAAATAAATTAATATGCAATCTAGGACTAAACTTGTATCCTGTTTGCATACATGCTTCTGCAACATCTTTCTCAGTCAATTCTTGCTGTTCAAACGTTGCACCTTCTGGCATACAATACACAGAGTCTATCACAACTCCTGCATCTTTATATGCCTTAACAAACATGTCAACTTCATCGAAGTCAATCATATCTCTAACAACAAATTTGTTGTATAAAAAACTGTTCTCTACTTTGTTCATTGTAAGTAAGCACTCAGGCTTCAATGTGTTCTCTAATAACTCTGCACTAATAGACAGTTTAGGACTTGTACTCCAAGTTACATGTACGTCTTTGCCATCACTATTAAAGTATTCTATCATAGGTTCTATAACATCTTTACTGCCGTTAGTTTCAAATGTAACATTGTAAAGACCATGTTCCTTATGTAGTCTGTCAATTAAAGTGGGCCAAACACGTTGCCACCCTAGTAGCGGTTCACCACCTGTGATAACCAAGTGTATGTCTTCGCCGTGCCGGCCCTGAAACGTACGATTTGGTATCAATGAAAGGATGTTATCAATCACCTCACTCACTGTTTCTGTTCGCTGTAAGTGTTTATACTTCATCGACCAACTCGCACTACTGTCACACCCAATTGGTGTAACAGGCAACTCTTCCATGCTTTTGTAAGCATCTGGATGTTCGGGATCTGCTCTCTCATCTATTAGATAAGGCATACTATCTTTTGCAATAATGTTATCACGTGGCTGACCAAAACCAGCACACTCAAAGTTACAACCAAAAGTTCTAAGGAACACACTAGGCACGCCTACCCATCTGCCTTCTCCTTGCACAGAGTAAAATACTTCAGAATACCTAAGTTTAGGTTCCTTCTTTACTTTGTTATCGAACTTCTTAACTTCCATTTTGTGTATTTTTCTTTCTTGTTTTGAACTCATCATAGTCCAAGTCTTGTTTAGTTGAATCAAAGTCGTTTATAATGTCCGGCACAGCCATTTGCATTGCTTCGTTTACAACTAAGCCTAAATCATCTTTGACTACTGTACCTTCTTCAAAACTTTCTATGTTAAGTAGAGTTACAATTCTTAGTCCTTGATTCATTAGCCTACTGAAATCTTCTATTTCATTGTAGTATTGATGTCCTACTGACAGTAGTTTTATATAAACTATCTGATTAAGATTAGTTACTTCAATTACTACATCATCTAAATTACCTGTGTTTTCTACCTTCAGTAATTTTTCATTGTCCATATTAGGAATAGATGTATTGTCTGCATAAAAGTGAACTGCTTCAAATATGTCTTCTTTGTTAAGTTTAGGATACATGCCCAACAACATTTCTATTGTCTTGCCAGAGCCTATCTTATTACATATATTATCGACAGGCACTAAACCATTCGATGTAACAAAGGACTTATGTCTTTTCTCAATCATCTATTCATATCTCCAATATTAGCATATTATACTTGATGTATCTAGGTAAGTCAAGCATTTTTTCCAGTTTTTTTGGTAATTATTTCTAGTATATAATCTATATAGTGTTGCACATCTTTCTTTTCAAAGTTATCAGGTACTTGTTTACTGAATTTAGATTCAAAGGTTCCTATCTTTAAGTTGGTCACATTGGTTGCTTTACTGCTTTTTTCATTTAATACTGTCTTAGCAAACCAATACGTTTTTACTTCAGGTCCAACCATTCCGCCTTGTGGATTTCTATCTGTTATATCACTGCTTATGTTTATAATGTGCTTTGTGTTATCTCCTTCCCATAATTCATTGAACATTTCAAATAACCTTACTTGCCCTAGTTCAGTAGGAGTTGGTGTTTCTGTACGTTGTTGCTCACTTAGTTTTGCAAATGCTTTTACACTAGGTATATTAGGTTCTATCCAACCATAAGCATTGTTAATGAACAAGTCAAAGTCTTGACATACTCCAATAATTGTACGTCTATTTAGTTCATTATTTATATCACATCCAGTTGAAGTTGAAAAGCCAATTACTTCATGCCCAAGAGCACCAAGTTGTTCATACAAACCTTTTCCTAATCCACTTGTATGTCCTGTGATTGCTACTTTCATTTTACTACTGCCAAATAATTTTGATTAATCGAATCAACATTTTTACTTGTTTGGATAAGACTATATCCTATCTCATTAAGAATATAAGTAGCAGAACGTAAATTGCTGTTACTTATTTCTATATAAATCTTAGGTTTATATTTTGTTATTGTTTCTCTACCACCAGACAAAACTTGTAACTCATAACCTTCTACATCAATTTTTATAAAATCTACTTTAGGTAAATTAAAACTGTCTAATGTTTTTGTCTTCACAATAACTGTATCTTTATCCTCCCAATTAGGTTCTAATAAAGTTGACATACCAGAATTAAGTTTGTTTGTAGTCATAATGCTATCAGTTTCTGAATCAGATAATGCACATTCATGTAATGTTATATTGTCTAATTCTTTACAATTCTTTTTATGACAGTCTATATGTTCCTGTAATGGTTCAAAACAAATTACTTGGTTAAAATCCTTTGATAATTTTTTTGTCCATAAACCTATATGAGCACCTATATCTAAACAAACATCACCTGATAAGTTAAGTTTATTATATTCTTTTTCATCATATTTGTCTGTCCATGTCCACCATTTGGGAGTTTCATTCTCTGGTACCCATATTCCTTCTCGGTTTTTCATATGTTTTTACGTCTAAAATACATTACAACGCCGTACACACTTAGACTAAACCAAAATACTTCTATTACCATACTTGCCAAGTTCCAACTGTATAATAAACTAACAGTTACAAGTATTGCAACAACCATATTATTAAAACTATACCAGAATCCTTTTGGATCTATTCTATCAAATTGCAATAAGGCGTATGTGCCTATCAATAAGGCTACACCTAGTAATCCTATAATATCTGGTAATGTTACCATGTTACTCCTCTAATTGTGGAACAGTATCATCTCCAACGGTACCATCGTACCCTTTGAATCTGTAATATACAGTAATCTCTTCTCCTTTAGCAATTGGCTTAATAGTGTGTAAAGTCCTATCGCCTCTGTCTGTACTAATATAACTATTAGGATCTTCACTATGATTTATAAATCCTCCTAATGGTGTTCTTACCCACTCATGTCTATCTCTATTGTGTACTAACACATGAGTCTCGCCTAATACAGTTCCTGCTGACAAAGATACAGTGGCATGTAAACCTAAGCCATCTATCTTACTTTGTTTGATTGTTACACCTCTTGGCAAAGGTCTATAAGTATTTTCAGTAAATGTTTTTTTCATTACTGACCTTGTCTGCTACTAAATTGTTGCTGAAGTTTTATGTTATCCATAAACTCTTTTTGTACCTTGCCCTCTTCTTTGAATGCTCCTTTAAGAACAGTTGTTTGTGTAAGACTGCTATGTGCATTTACACCTCTATTCTCTACGCAACCGTGTGTTGCTTGTATATAAACTCCTAAATCTTTTGTGCCTGTTGCTTTCATAATCTCTCTAGCAATATCATTAGCAAGTTCTTCTTGTAATGTTCCACGTTCGGCACACCATTGTGCTATTCTAGTATATTTAGACAAACCAATTAACTTGTCTGCGGCTATAATGCCAATGTATGCTACACCTTTTACAATCTGATGATGATGTGAACACATACTTGTTAATTCACTTCTTACTACTAGCATACCTTCATATCTATCTTCGGTGTCATTAGGAAATGCTGTGGCATTAGGTATAGGATCATACCTGCCAGCCATTAGTTCATTGATATACATTTTTGCTAGACGTCTACCTGTGTCATGACTGTTAGGGTCATTTTCAATATCTATAACTAGTCCTTCTAATACTGCTTCAAACTTTGGTGTAAGTTCGTCTATAAGTTTTTGCTTTTCTCCTTCTTGTATGAAGTCTGATATATTGTCGCCTGCCCAGAATCTTTTGCCTGCATCTCTAAGCCTTGCTTTAATTTGTTTACTAGTTTCCATTTTGTTTCTCCGAGTTATGGACGAGGATGTCCTGTTGTTCTTTCAACGTAATTATTTGTTTTAATGCTTCAATCTCTTGTTTGAGATTTAACTTGTCTAACTTTTCTTTGTTATACTCTTCACTATTTAGGCGATTAGCATAATCTTCTGCTACTTTTTTGTCCAATTCCCTGTGTCTTTTAGTTAATACTTTAAGATGGTTGTTCAGACTTTCTAATGTACTCATTTCCACCACTCCTCATAAGGAAATACTATCCATTGTTTTTCTTCTTCCTCATCAAGTTCTTTAGCACAAATTTGTACACTAAAGTCGCTTGACATCTTTTCAAATAAAGTTACATACTTAACATTATCTGTCATACCTTCCATCACTACAATGTCATGTATGCCTTTTAATGTAGTGCCTGTATCATTTATATCATCTATAATAACAATTCTTTTACCATTGTATTTAGACAAAAGTTGTCTGAGTTGGTTAGAATTTTGTACCTCACCATCTCTTGTTTGCCATTCAAAGCCGTGAAATGGAATATCAAAGTAATGACTCATCATTACACCAATTGGGAAACCACCCCTTCCGGGTCCTAATACCACATGTGGCTTTAACATCTGAGTAGCCATTTGCTGAGTGATATCAGCCATCATACTATTTACATCATCCCAACTGTAATATGTTTTCATTATAAAAATTTCTTAAGTTTAATTTTTTGCCATTTAATTTCATCAGCAACAATATCTTTAATAGTTAAAGAAGGTTGCCAACCTAATACTTTTTCTGTAGTAGATATATCAGCATGAGTTTGAACCATATCACCTTCTCTTTCTACAGCATTGTGAACTTCTATTTCTGTGTCTAATTGTTCTTCAACTTCTTTTACAAGTTCTAACATACTTACAGGATTGTTGTTACCAATGTTTAGCACACCACTAAGTTGTTGGTCAATAATCCAATGTGTTGTTGCAACAAAGGCTCTAGCAACATCTGTTACGTGAGTGTAGTCTCTAACCACTGTGCCGTCGTCTGTTGGGTAGTTTGTGCCATTTACTGTAAACACCTCACCTAGTAAACCTTTCTGTACAAGTATTGGGAGTACATGCTTAACAGGATCTTTTTGATATCCTAGTTTGCCTCCATCACTACCTGCAACATTAAATAATCTTAGGTTAACATAATTTATGTTGTATGTTTTTGCATAGTCCTCAATAATTCTTTCGCACATAACTTTAGTTCTACCATATGGATTGATAGGACTTAAAGGATCTGTTTCTTTGAATGAACCATCTTCATTTATACTTGTACCATATACACTTGAACTACTTGCAAATATAAAGTTCTTAACACCTGCATCTACACAGTTATTAAGTAAACTTATAGTTGAATATACATTATCTGTATAAGTTTGATTAGTGTTAATTAAACTGTCTGGCACACTATTGTAGGCGGCAATATGAACAACTACATCAGGCTTGATTAGTTTTAATATGCCCTGCACTTGCTTGTTGTCTACTTCAAACGGATATTGTGTTACGCCATCCATTTCACGTTTACGTTTATCTATATTGATAACAGTAAAGCCGTTTTCAACAAACTGCTTACATACATTACTTCCTATAAAACCACTTCCGCCAGTAACCACAACGGATCTTTCTGTACTCTTCATTTCTTACCTCTTATAATATTATATAATGCAGTACCGCCAAAGAACTCTTCCTTCAAAATATCTTCCTGTTCTTCGCATTTATCTCTAAGGTCTGCATTTAACAAGTTGTGTAAAAAAGCCACAACTTCTTCTTTGTGTTCCAAGTAACTGTCATAACTTTCTGTCCACTTACTTGGGTATTTAAAGTCATCCAAATACATTTCTGAATAACTTAATCTATCAGGTACCATTGGTAATGCACCAACTAACGCACCTTCATAGCAACCAATTCCTAATGTTTCTTGTGTGTTAGCACTAAACACGACTTTACTTCTCATCAATAATAAATGATATTCTTCTTTTGTGAGAACTTTATCTTGTGCTACAACAAATTCAACATCAGTAAATTCTTTGCTTAAATCTCTAAATATTTCTACTTGCTTTTCTGGAGCAATTCTATGGGGAAACAATACCATGTCCATCTTATTAGATTGAATATCATATTCTGATAATAGACCTGGCATGTATTCCATAGGCCAACCAACTTTATGTATTTTAGTTGTATCTGCATCTGGAAAAGATTGCATAAACAAATCTATATGAAAGTCAGTTGCATAAAAATTATCATCGAAGGCATTGAACATTGCCATCTCAGCATGTCTGCACCACGGAGCATCTCCAATTAGTCTTCCTAAAAAGTCTACTGGATCATAACTACCGGCATGCCACATGCCTCCGATATTAATTTTAACATTCAGCAATTCTGCCATGTATTTTAGTTGTAGAACAGTTGGGTTCCAAGCATCAGTATAGAGAAAATAGTCTCCATCTTTTACTTCACCATTAGCAAACATATGGCTAATCTTTTTCAACTGTTCACTCTTCCAATAGTTTGTACCACTAAAGTTTAAAAATGCACCAGGAGTTGTATCCTGTGGTGCATCTTCTGGACCTGTGATAACTTCAACATCCAGCCCTGCTTGTTCCATTTGCTTAGGCAAATGTGTTTTCCACTGGGCAGTATATCTTGTTTCTACTGGTTCAAGTTCAACTAAAAATACTTTCATAATTACATACTGTTTTTCTTCGCTTGGATTTCAGCACGTCTGCTCTTGGATAGTTTTCCAAGATTACCAAGTGCTTTTCTGGCTCTAGTAGCAGATGCCTTAACACCTTTCTCTTCGAACTTTGCACTCTCTTCCAGATATGTTTCCATCTCTGCTTTTATTTGTAAATGAATTTCTGAGCTCATCTTCTCTCCTTTACTTAAAGTTTAACATCCTTGCATACTATCGTCTTCAATAGGATCTCCTACCTCAGGTTCTAGTCTTACAGGATAGTCCATTTCGCAACCGTTTTCATTATCTTCGGCTACTGATATCCTAATAAATCTACCAGGATACTTGCTTGTGATTGCTTCATATAGTTCGTCAGCAATCATTTCGCAACTCTTGTTATTCAATACAAGAACGTCATCTTGATTATATAATCTTTGTAACCATCTCTTGAACTGAATGAATTCTATATCTCTATCATCATGGAATACTTCTATCCACACTTTGAAATGGAAAATGTGTCTGTGTTTGTATCCTAAGAAACTAACATCATCCCAGTCGCCTGTAGCAGTAGCAGGATTTGTATCTGCTCCTGGATAATAATGTACACCTTCTTGGCTAAATGTTACCCAAATACTTCTCATTCTAACCACTCTCCTATTTTCATAAATGCAATTGGAATCAATACCACAGCAACAATAAACAAACTAATAAATGTTGCTAGTTCGCTTGGATTATTGTTGAATGGTTCCATCATTGTATTTCAGCCAAATAGTTGTCTAGTCTGTCGTTGTTCATAACAAACTTGCTTTTGTATTGCTTTGCAAAATTCATTGTTGCTTCGCCAACAGGGTCTGTTCCAACTTTAATTACACCAACCATAGCCATCATAGCATGTGGTGTACACTCATATACATAAACACCTGCAGTATCTAATGTAATAGAAATCTCTTGGTTTATTCTTCCGCTCCATGGTGTTGCTCCTGCAGGAGTTAATACTGATTTAGAATTATGTGCCATATCAGTTGCTACAAAATTCACAGTATCTCCAACATTTACAGAAAGGACTGCTGGTTCAAATACCATCATACCACCTTCACCACTGTTAAGCATTCTCACATAGTGGTCTTCTGCAAAAGACGGAATAGATAGTAAGAATAAACTTAATGTTAATAGTAATTTTTTCATTGCGTCTCCGTTAATTTATCTAGTTCTTCCAAGTCATGCTCGCCTAATACCTCTACATTATACATGCCTTCCTTTGTTCTGTCAACAGTAAAAGAAAAAGTATTGTATCCTTTCTTTTCGAGAATGTCAACCTTAGCACAAAACTCGTTGAACTCGTTTATGTTTAGTAATGCTTTCATAACATCACCGTTACTGCCATTGTCAATAAAACAACAATGTACAACCCTTTGATTAGATTTTCAGTTCTATCAAAACCTCTGTCTAAATCATCAAACTTGTTAATCACACTTTCGTATGACTCTTTTAATTTCTTTTCACTTTCTCTCATTATGCCTCCTTATTAGGATTCCAAAGTGTTAGGTTCTTTTTCTTTAACCTATTAGCAACAATCTTATATCTGCTTTGTTCTTCTTGCCATTCCTTTAACCATTTGTGACCATCTCTTTCTGCATCGATAAAGATAGCATTTGTAAATGCAATAGGAAACAAAATACAAAAGTGTATAATAATACTTGCTACTGTATTGTAACCAAACCAACCTAAGTAGTTAGCCGCCAAAAATCCAAAGTACACACTCCATATAGTGAATAGCACTAACATAAAGTATGTTTGCAAACTAGGATCTTTCACGTATCTTAATGGATTATATCTAACATCCATAATCTTACGCCATAAATTTATAGTACCCATTACTGTTCTTCTAAACAGACTTGGCTTTTTCATCATTGGTTCCATATCATTCTCCGTCTTTTAACCTGACAACTATATATTCTTTTAACACATGCATACCATATGATGCCCATGTTATTACCACTACACTCCAAAAAAGGATTTCAATGTACTCAGTCAACGTCTTTCTTTTCCCAAAACAATCTATGCCTTTTGCCTGTCTTTTGTTCAGATACTAACACTGAACTGACATACGCAAATAAAAATGCTCCGATTGTTAGAACAATTCCAAGAAAAAAGTTAATCATCTCCATCATAATCCTCATCAAAGTCTTCTTGAAGTGCAATCAATTTGTCTCTAAAGTCAGATACTATTTCAACTAATTGATTAATCTCATCAATATCTTCTTTAGTATCAATCTCAACTTCAAGTTTTATCTTCATGTTATGCTATAATACAGTCTTTAACTACCATTGTCAACCATTTTTTCTGGTTAACTTTCATACTTTGCATTACCTCGTAGAGCAAAATATAATGCAACTACATATAAACTAATATGCAAGTAATCATATAGAATTACATCTAATAAACTTGCAGGTTTCATTAACCATAAAACTCCAGTAACAACACCTGTCATTGTGATTGCACTAAACCTTGTTAGTAAATCACCTATGTTCCAAATGACTGTTTGATAGAACTTGCTGAACCAATTGCTCCAAGGTATAACGCCAATTACACCTCCTACAATCAATCCAATAGCACTACCTATTTCACCATATGTAACAAACCACCAAACAATATATGGTAAGTTCCACATCTCTGCTTCTGCTCCCATATCACCATTGTATTTGGATAGTCCTTGCTGAAAGAACATCACACTTAATGGTATTCTTAATAAGAATGTGGCAAGTGGTGCCTGTAGTTTAAAATTGTATTTCATTTAATGTCTCGGTTTATTGTTATTATTATCCCAATAGATATACGCAATTATACCTATTGTAATTATTGCTAATATGTATCCATCTATCATATGTCTTCCCTTGTTATTTCATGTCCATGGAATGTGTATCCAATGACTTCTTTCTTTCCGTCTTTTACTGACAGCCATACTACAAATGTAATTACAGTTATGCCAATAATATAACGCCACATTACTCTATTACCTCATCTCCAACATATTCGGACCAATCGGTATAGTTGGACCTATTTTTTAAGTCATGTAACTGATGACACCAAACACCTGTGTTAGTTCCTTCAAAGGATTTATCATCTAACTTCAGTGTAGTGTTATAATTAAACTGGTCAATATATGGCAACCTAACTGCAATCATAGGAATAAATTTATTATTCTCACTCCAGCCATAGTCAAAAAAGTATTCATTATTAGCATAACCACTGTCAAAGTCTAGTGTTACCCAAACATCTGCTTTCAACAGTTCATTAATGATGTAGTCCCAGTCGTTCCATTCTTCTCTTTTAGTTGGTTTGAATGAGTCCGCACAACCTAAATACACATGGTCAATTTTATTGTTCAAACATCTAGCAAGTATCTCTTTTGGATTCTGTGCTCCAATTACAAACAATGTTTTTCTACCATGCAATGGAGTTTGCTCTACTTCTTTTCCTATAAAGAACTTAGGATCTTCTCCAAAGTTTTCTCTTCCTTCTACCTTAGCCATATTTTGCTCCGCTGTTTATGTCACTCTTTTTCTTTTTCCTTTTAAATAATCTTTGTACACCGCCACTTATACCCCAAGTAATAAACTTATAGCATAGATATACTACTAATATGTTTATG
>MDTG01340469.1_pt1 | contig 20871 bp, 16 predicted proteins | sample 811421 | NCBI WGS metagenome assembly MDTG01 (sample SAMN05326645, study PRJNA326480) | marine metagenome | isolation source: seawater | place: Pacific Ocean: South East | collected 2011
GAGTGTGTCACCGTCCCAAATAAATGCATCACAAACTGTTGTATCACTAAATGTACTGTCTGAATAGTTAACAATTAGATTAACAGTATGTGTACTGTCACATTCATTAATATTTTCGAAGTCTTGAGTATAAACACCACTTTCAGTGTAAGTGCTATCGCCCCACACAAAAACGTTGCAAACTGTTGTATCACTAAATGTGATATCTGGATTGTTAATTATTAGGTCAAGTGTGACTAAACTATCACAACCCACAGAATTAGTTAGTAAAAAAGTAGCTGAGTCTGTACTTTCTGTATATGTAATGCCGTCAATCCAGGTATATTCATCGCAATGAACTTGAATATCTGTTCCACTACTTTTTTCGTTAATAGTCAAGAAAACTCTAGCAATACTATCACAGCCATCAGAATTAGTGGTAGTAAATGTTTTTAAGCCTGATTCAGTATACACGGAATCATTCCATAAAAAACTATCGCAAGCAGTTACTGAAGTAAAAGATGTCGTACTTTCTAATATGCTTAGATTAAGTGTTACTATGCTGTCACATCCTAACGAATTTGTTAAAGTGAATGTAGCTGAATTATTACTTTCATCATATGTATTACCATCTATCCATTCATACTCTTCACAATGTTCTTGAATATCTGTTCCAAAAGTAGTTTCATTAACAGTTAAAATAATTGTATGGATACTGTCACAACCATTTGAAGCTTCGAGGATTCTTGATATTGTATCACTTTCAGTGTATGTGACGCCTTCCCAAAATAACTCATCACAAACAGTCGTTACACTAGAAATCGAATCAACTTCATGAATTGTTAAGTCAAGTGTTACGATACTATCACATCCGTTTATATTTCCGTTTACAAAAGTATATGTTGCCGTATTGTTACTCTCAGTATACGTATTACCATCTAACCATATTAAAGTATCACATTCAAAACGAGTATCGATAGAATAGCTTTTTTCTAATATTGTTAATTCTAATGTTGCAACACTATCGCATCCAAACTGACCTATTGTATCAAATATGAAAGTACCACTTTCCGTATAGTTTAAGCCGTTCCAGAAAAATGAATCACATACTTGAGCACTTGAAATTGAAAAATCATCCTCGTTTATGGTTAAATTTAAACTAACAACACTATCACAACCAACTGAATTTGTTAATGTTTTAATGATTGTACCACTTTCTGTATAAGTACTATCTTCCCAGAATAATTCATTACAAACTATGCTATCAATAAATGTCGTATCAGAACTATTTACAATGGTTAGTTCTATGGTTACAAAGCTATTACAGTTATTTGAATCTAATAATATTTTTGATATGGTATCACTTTCAGTGTATATATCTCCTTCCCATACAAATACATCACAAACAGTACTATCAATAAATATTGTGTCAGAATAATTCACAATTAGGTTAAACGTATGTGAGCTATCGCAACCATTAGAATCTGTATATTCATTAGTATATATTCCACTACTTGTATAAGTGCTATCTTCCCATAAGAAGAAGTCACAAACCGTAGTGTCACTAAATGTGCTATCAGAATTAAAAATCGTAAGGTTTAGAGCTACTGTACTGTCGCAACCAACTGAATTAATTAATACAAATGTTGCTGAATCTGTACTCTCAGTGTAAGTTATACCGTCAATCCAAGTAAACTCATCACAGGACTCTTGAACATCTGTTCCAAATGTGGATTCATTTACAATAAGATTGTAAGTATGTATACTATCACAACCACTTGAATTTTCAAAGTTTCTTGTAATTGTATCACTTTGGGTGTAAGTACTATCACCCCAAATAAATACATCACAAACAGTGCTATCAGCAAATGTTGAATCAGAATAATTAATGATTAAATTTAGTGTATGAATACTATCACAACTATTTTGATTTGATAATATTTTAGTATATGTACCACTTTCAGTATATGTAGAATTTTCCCAAGTAAACTCATTACAAGAAGTAATATTACTTGAGGTAGTATCAGAATTGTAAATTGTTAGATTAAGAGTTATGATACTATCACAACCAACTACATTTTCAGTAATGAATATAGCTGAATCTGTACTCTCAGTATATGTAATACCGTCAATCCAAGTATATTCATTACAAGTATCAACCGTCTGAACAGATGATGAAGGATCTAAAAATATTAAATCTAATGAAACAATTAAGTCACAAGTACCATTAGCACCATTTGTTAATATGACTTGATCAGTATTATTATTTTCAAAGTATGTAATACCATTTATCCATGTATAAGAATCTGAACAAGTTTGATTAAAATCTGTATCATATTCTGTAGAATTAATAGTAACGTTATAAAAATGAGTGCTATCACACCCATTTGTATTTTGTAAGCCAGTAGTAAAGTAAGTTCCACTAGTGGTAATCGAATTTCCATCCAAAATAAACTCATCACAAACTGTTGTATCACTTTCAGTAGTATCAGAATTATAAATTGTTAAGTCTAAAATTATAATGCTATCACAAAAATATTGGGACTGAAAGTCCTTGGTAAATAAACCAGATTGAAAATAAGTATCACCACGCCATGTATAACTATTACAAGCTTCAACAATATCTTCAATGATGTAGTGATTTTCATTAATTGTTAAGTCTAAATCTACAAGACTTGGACAACCATCGCTATTTGTTGATACAAATTGGTAAGATCCACTTTGAGTATATTCTATCTGATTTACAGGCCATATATAACTAGCACAAGCTGTTTCTTCTGAAAAAGCATAAGTGCTTGAATTTACAGTAACGTTAAAAGTGTGCGTACTGTCACAGCCATTTTCAGCAATAAAGGTATTTGTAAGTAAACCGCTAGTAGTAATAGTATCTTCTTCCCAAACAAACTCATCACAAACTGTTGTATCAGTAGTTGTTGAGTAATTTTGTTTTAGAGTTAGTTCAAGAATACTATCACAAATCAGAGTGTCATTTGCTGTAAAAACATAAGTGCCTGATGAAACACGAACAGTATCATACCATAAAAATCCCTCTTCACAAGTTTCAACAGTTAAGATGAACATACTTTGCTCAACACATGAACCATCATCAGTATTTGCTTCAGGGTTATAATTACAAGCTTCAGAATCAGTGCAACCAAAAACCCCTTCAGATATAGAAGGACCTTGAGAAAAAGAAACTGTTGGGATGTAGAATAAAAATAAAAAGAAAATATTTTTAGTAAAGTGCTTCATAAAAGATAGGTTAAGAAGTCAAATATATAAAATATCTATTTTCTAAATGATACACAATTAGTACAAATAGATAACTACATCTATTTATTTTATTAGAAAAATTGAATTATTCGATAATAAATCTCTTTAAAACAGCGCCATCTTCATAAATATAAAGCATTTGAACATTTTTATTTGGAGTAATTTCTTGACCAAGTAAATTTGTAATCTTTAGAAGGCGTTTAGTAGTTTGAAGTTCTTCTATTTTTGTTGGTAATTGACAACTAGACTCACAGTCTTCTAGACTTAAATAAGTCCCTAATCCATCTAGTGGATCAATACAGGCATCACCAATACAATTCCAACTTTTTTCGTTTTCATCACAAATGCCATCATTATCAAAATCGTTGTAGCATTCACAATCACAAAATTCATATACAACACACACATCTTCATCTACATCATTATAGAATACTGTAAAGGTGTTAGGATCATTATCTTCACAATCACAATCCTCAATAATAATTTGCATTTCCTCGCAATCACATATACTGTCATTATCTAAATCACCAAACAAACAATTTCCTTCGCAATCATAACCTAGTTGAGGGAAAAAACAGGTACTGTCATCATTTAGAGCAAATTCTTGGTAATTACAAGCTAGAGAATCAGTACACCCAAAGGTAGCATCACAACTAGCAGTTATTTTCCAATTATAGAAATAATAAAAATAAGATTGTGGGCTATCTGTAGTATTGGCTATTACAGAAATTGCATCGGCAATATTGAATGGGAAAATCGTAGAATCAACAAAGTTATTTCTAAAAAGGCCTAAGTTTTCTCCCTCAATTCCAATTTTGTAATTCTCTCCTATTTCTATTTCATAATCTAATGATAAGACATTAAGTCCAGCAGAAAGGGAAAAAGTATTACTATAAACCTGAATATCGTTTTCATCCAGAATTTCAACTTGAATAGAAAAATCTGTTTGAGCATATACATCAACAGAGTTAAGCATAACTTCTTCCAAACAGTCGAAGACCATAGAATAAGCATTACCATAATGATAACTACCAATACCTAATTCGTATATATCTATCGGCCCACCTAATCCATTTAAACTATTAGCCATTTCATCATAATTAGAAGACATAGGATTATCACAGCCTATATTAATCTCTATACAACCTCCATCATCATAACACGCTTCTTCATCGTAGTTCAATGCAGAAGGATCTGTACAACCAGAAATATAACAGCAAGAGTTATCCTGAATAGTAGAAGTTGAATTATAGTTAATTGCATTACTGTCTAAACAACCGCATTCATTACCTAACTGTGCCATTAGCATATCGTTGTAATATATACCTGATACCCTATCTAATCCAGAGGTAAAATATACATTACAATTGATAACGAAACAGCCTGGAGCCCATCTAGAATTTCCAGGATGTGATTCTAACTGTAACCAGCTATCATTTTGCGGGTCATATTCCCATAATTCACCCGAGTCCAATGTACTGTGGTCGTCACCATCGCCACTCAGTGCATAACCTTTTCCATTATAGGAAAACTGTGTACCAGCTACCCTGCCCTCAGCTGGTAATTCAGACATAGTTATCCATTCATTGGTAAATGGGTCATACTTATAAAAATCGTTGTAAATATTGTAGTTATTATCAATTGAGAATCCATGACCGAAACCAACATAGGGATAATCACCTATTCCAAAGTAAAACGGATGGTGTCTTTCTCCAAATTCAAAATCAGCTTTTTGAGTCCATTCATCTTCTGTTATGCTATATTCCCACCAGTCGCCTAAGTTTCCAGACGAATTAGAACCTAAGCCCATGTATACACTTTCATTGACAATCACTAATGCGGGGTGAATTCTTCCTGCTGATGGAAAATCGGCCAACTGAGTCCATATATCATTTTGCATATCATACTCCCACCAATCATTTGTATAACCTTCACTATTTCTACCGAAACCTACATAAGCCTTATTACCATTGGCAACACCGTATCCATAACCTCTTGGACCACCTGGGAAGTTGGCTAGCTGCTGCCAAGTATCTGTTTGTGAATCAAATCGGTGTACATCTTCAAGATATTCGCCAAGACCAGTCTGGCCAGCAATTACAAAACCATAAATATCATTAGAAAATGTTATAGGGTGGTGTCTACTATCCCCATTATAAGAAGGCATAACACTCCATTCTTGAGCAAATAGACTTGTAGTTAACAGACTAAAAAAGAAATAAAATAATATTGAATTAAGTATATTGGACAATTGAAAAAGGTTTCAAAGTTAGTTAGGTACAAAAATACTTAATATAATTATTCGAATTGAAACCCAATTATTAAAATAAAAACACTAAAAATATGTTTGGACTTTTCAAAAAAAAATCAAAAAAAGAAAAACTAATTGAAGCTTACAAGAAGAAAAAAGAACAAGCTTTCAAGCTATCAAGAACTAATAGAAAAGAAAGTGATAAGCTTGAGAAGGAAGCAAATGATATTCTATTAGAAATAGAAAAAATTGATAAATTTTAAAATATATATTAATACGTATTACTTCTAATTTTAATAGTAAGTTCTTTTTCAGAACCCAACTCTAGATTTTCTAAAGAAATTACAATTGATATAAATAACCGTTCTTTTTCTGATGAGTTTGTAAATAATATATTATTTTTTTTCTAATTGAATTGATTTTGCTTCATTAACTATTTTTAATGCTAAGTCTTTAACATGTAGTGGTTTTAATGATTTTAAACATCCGAAACTAGTCAGTATTTTAAAAAATTTAACACTTATCTTTTCAGCTGTCCTCATCAATTCAGTTTGTCTAATTAAGCTAGGTGGTTGGAAAATCTGAATGGTTTTAAATGGTATAAGCTTTACAGACTCTTCCAATTCTCCCTTTATTTTTGGATAAAAGAATAAAGAATGTTTATTCGCTCCCAATGATGATATTAAATAATAATGAGGAACACCATTATTATATGCCATTTTTGCAAACTTATACTGATAGGTATAGTCTACTAAGTACTGCTTTTCTTTAGATCCTGCATCAAATTTTGTAGTACCTAATGCAGAAAATAATATATCTCCTTTTACTAAGTCTTTGTATTCATTTAATCTAGAAAAGTCAATTTGATAAATATCTAATTTTTCATGTTTAATATCAACTTTTCTTCGAACGAAAATAGAAACCCTACTAAAATGAGAATCATTCAATAAAAGATTCACAATTTCTTTACCGCTAGCACCAGTGCCTCCTAATACTAATGCATGCATTATTTAATAAAAATTAACAGCTTATTTTTGTGTTGGTGTGTCATAAAAAAATCGATATATACAATACTTAAGATATATTATCTTTTCGAATTTGCTTAGCATATTTTTGCATATCAGCTACCTGGTCACTTTCATCGACTATCTCTAATCCTAATAAAGTTTCTATAACATCTTCCATTGTAATTATTCCATCGAGCCCACCGTATTCATCAACAACTAAGGAAATATGTTCTTTTTTTTGAACAAGTTTATTGAAAAGCACAAAAAGATTTATGGTATTTGGTACAGTTAGAATATCACGTTTAAAATCTTTCAATATCTTTTTAGAATTATTTTCATCAGAAATGTTTTTCAATAAATCAAGTAATAAAACATATCCAGTAATTTTTTCTTTTTGTTCAGAAAATAAGGGAATTCGAGAAAAATTGGAAATAGGTTTTTGCACTAAATAAGACTCTAGTGAAAGATTTTCATTTGCAGAAACAATTACTACTCTTGGTGTTAAAATTTCAGTGACTTTAATCTTTTTTAAATTTAAAATATTTTGAATGATTCTATTCTCATCCTCAGAAAATATACCCTCATTAAAACCTAAGTCAGCCATAGCAGATAATTCTTCTCTTGATATTATAGTGTTAGTTTTTTTAGAAAAAAGCTGAGTTACTTTAAATGAAATTACAACCAATGGATATGTTAAAAAAATCATCCACTTGATTAAAAAATAAGTAGATTTTGACAAATTCTTACAGTATTTAGCTCCTAGTGTTTTGGGAATTATTTCTGACAAAATTAATATGAGAATAGTTAATATAGCTGAAACTATTCCTAATGATGCATCCCCAAAAAGTTTAGTTGCTTCAGCACCAACTCCAGCAGCTCCAATTGTGTGTGCAATCGTATTAAGTGCTAAAATTGCAGACAATGGCTTATCAACATTTTGCTTGTAATTCAGAAATGAATTGGCCCACTTGTATTTATTTTTTATTGTAACTAAGTAAGACTGATTAATGGATAAAAGAACAGCTTCAGTTAGTGAACAAATAAAAGATATAAATAAAGCTATGAAAAGATAAAAAAATAATGCGCCCATCGTATGTATTAATCATCACAAAAATAGTATTAGTTGTCAAAGTAAAAAACTTTTGATTTAATTAAAGTTTGATATAACTAACAAACTTCTATCCTAACCAATAATTTTAAGGATGCGATAAATAAATATTATGTTTTTTTGTACTTTATTTGTGGAGCACAAGAACTATTTAGTTTTTTAAATTGAATTAATCTTAATAAGTATTTAATAAATGGTTTTTATAACCTTTATAGTTCAAATCTTTCTTGCCTTGGCAATGCTATACTATTCTATCCCTAAACTTATTTTTTCAAAAGAAAAATTAAAACATGAAGGTGGGCGAGAAATGGAGTATGTAGATAGTTTATCAAAAAATCAGCTTCTATTGATTGGAATAATTGAATTCTCTACATCAGTAGGGTTAATTCTTCCAAAAATATTCAATCAATATTCGTGGATTATTATTCTTTCATCATTAGTTATAATAGCCGCAATGATAGTTGCTATTATTTTACACATTAATAGAAACGATGGAGCTAAAGCAGTTCTTATCAATATTTTATATATATTTATGTCAATAATTGTCATTTTAGGTAATCAGATTTAAAAAAAATGGATTATATAATTTACATTAATTTAATAGTATCACTTACAATCTTAAATGTGTGGTTACTACGTTTTAATAATAAAACACCATATAGAGGTGGGAATGCAACTTCATTAAAAGAAGAATTTCACATATATGGCCTTCCGAATTGGTTTATGTATTTAATTGGCTCAATCAAAGTCATTCTAGCAATTTTATTAATTATTGGTATTTGGAAACAACAAATTAATATTTATGTTGTATCGTCAATGATTTTGTTAATGCTTGGAGCTATAGCAATGCATTATAAAGTAAAAGACCCAATAAAGAAGTCTATTCCAGCATTTAGTATATTAATTTTACTAATATTTGTTTTATTTAATTACGTCTAGTAAAATATAACATTATATTTTATTTATTTAAACCTCACTTTTTAATGGGGTTTATATACGTATATATCTTAACACTAACATTAAACATGGTGGCGGATTTAATATCTATAAAAGAATTAAGCGTTACTAATTAATTTAGTATATTTAACTATGTAAATTATAATAACTACTAAAATGAATAAAATAACTGATTTTATAAAAGTTTATTATCCTATAATAATAGCATTTTTTGCTATGTTATACTCAATTTTACTGGGTCTGAGTGGAGATTTAGAGTCTGCACAATACTCAGCTCATTGGCCTGCAACCATTTTGTTATTTGCTATTGCTTTAAGACAAAGAAGAAGTGATTTTTTTAATAATAAAGAATAGTTATGTTGTCAAAATCAATGTTCATAGTCGGGTTTGTTATTTTCTCAATTTATTTAATTGGTCTATTTTATATGATTAATTGGGGGCATAAATCACAGGAGAAGGAGGAAGCTAGTGATAAAGAACTAAAAAAATAGTTTTTAACTCTAATTTTAGCACTATACTAATGAAAATTAATCACCCAAATAGCAAATGCATATCTTTTTGTGACGGTCTGTATTAGACTTTAAAAAATTATTAATTTATTTACGTTTTAATTTGCTCTTATGTTTAGCTATTAAGTATTTTACTTGTACTACTCAATTAAATCTAAATTGTTAGTTTTGGAAAAACTTAACTATTCAATTATGAAAGTATTTTATACACTACTAATTTTATTAATTCCATTTTTTGGCTTTTCTCAAATAGAAAAATTATCTGGACCAAGGTTTGGCGTTACATTAATCACACAAGGCTCAAGTGCTGACTATTTGAACGAAGGAATTAATTTTAATGAAGATAAAAATAATGGTTTTGGAAATACAGGCACAGCATTTACAACACAATATGGTTGGCAATGGGAAACAAGATTTGCAGATAGTGGTGAAAATCTTATTGGAATTGTAGAATGGGTTGCTCTTATTGCAGGATTGGAAAAAGGAATGTTTTTACCATCAGCATCTTCATTAGTTGGTATAAGAACAATAAAAGGTTTTGAATGCGCACTAGGACCTAATTTATCACTTTCTGGAGTAGGTTTAGCATTTGCTGTTGGTTACAACTTTAAATCTGGAAATCTAAATATCCCAATTAATCTTGCATTTGTTCCAGGTATAAATAAAAATGGAAATTATAGAGACAGCAATAATAATTCAATTGACTATAATTACAGTACTGGAAACCGTATTTCCCTATTAGTTGGTTTTAATATGAATAAAAAAAATAAATTTTAACCCCAACTTATCTAAATATCCTTAAGGTGTTAATATCCTTACAATCATAACCATTGATGTAATAAGTAATCACAAATTAATACTTCAATAATTTAAATATGAAAGCGAAATATATACTACTTATTTTATTTACACCATTTTTTTCGTTCACACAAAATATTATTTCAATTAATCCAAATAATGGTACTCAAGGAGAAAATCTATTGGTTGAAATACTAACAGATGGATTAACATCCGGTGATGAATTTGAAACAAGATTAGTTTTATGTGATGAATCTTTATTAAATAATTCAATTAACTCGTATGAATTTTTTAATGACAATAATCAAAGTACGGTATTTTATCAAGGACAGTCAATAAGACTTAATATGTTTGAATTACTTTATGATGAATTTAGTTCTTATGAAACTGACTTTGAAACTTTAAATAATATGTTCAATAATGGTACTAGTTTTTTGATTGATGGACTGAATCAGTCGGGTAAAAAAATAGGTAATAAAACAGCCGCTTCATATTTAGCTGATCCATCGGTAAAAACTCAATTTGATGATTGGATTTATGAGTACTCAAGCGAAGTAATTGATGCTGTAAATGCTGGAATTACAGCTTCACCTGGTGTTGCCGGTGAATTGGAAGATGGTGAATCAATTAGACAATTTAATTCATCAGGAATGGAATTAAAAGCTTGCTTTCAAAATGGTCTAATTGGAGCATTATGCATTGATCAAATTTCTAATAAGTATTTATATGAAATGGATCAATATGATAATGTCGAACTATTAGAAAATTATAATGGAGGAACTTATATGGAACATAAGTTTGATGAAGCTTATGGGTATATTTTTGGAATTTTAGATACTCCTGCTGTCTCGAATCCTGTATCTTATTTAGGTTATGGAAATACTGATCAACTGTTATTTAAGTATTTAAATAAAACAAATGAATATATCGAACCAGGAATTACAAGTGAAGTGTATGAAGCTTTTATAAAAGGAAGAAGTGCTATTGAGGATCAAAATTACATTGAAAGAGATTATCAAATAAAAATTATTAATGATGCTCTTTCAAGAGTAATTATGTATCAATCTATAAGATATTTAGAAAATTGTATCAATAATTATGAAAATTTAAACACAGATCCTGGAGATTTTTTACATAATCTTTCAAGAGCATATGGTTTTATTTTAAGTTTACAATTTGTTAAATCAAATAATGAGTTAATCTATACTCATGCTGAGATAAATGCAATGCTAGCATCTCTTACTTCAGGAAATGGATTTTGGGATGTTTCTTTGAATACACTAAATAACCTTAAATCTGAAATTGAATTTACATTATCTAATTCTACGTTTCTAAATTGTGAAAATAATTATTTCGTAATTAATGGAAATGTAATTATATCATCAAATAATGTTATAACTTCATATTTTCCAATTCAAGTTAATGATCCAACTGGAATCTATAGTCTTCAAGTCTACAGCAGTATAGATTCAAGTTGGTCTACACTCTATGACAGTTTCACAATTTATTCGGACTCATGGATATGTAATGAAGGTGGATGTTTCGAAGATTTAGAAGACAACTATATTTTTTCATCTTTAGAAGAATGTGAAGCAGTTTGTAATTTAGTTATTGAAGAAACCTGGAATTGTATTAACGATGCCTGTGTAGACCCTATGGATGGTTCTGGTAATTATAATGATATAAATGAATGTGAAGATGATTGTAATTTAGTGATTGAAGAAACCTGGAACTGTATTAATGATGCCTGTGTAGAACAAATTGGAGCGACAGGAACATATCAGTCCATACAAGAATGTAATGATGCTTGTAACTTATTTAGTTTCTGCTCAGATTTTTCAAATATAGAAGAGATTGGTTATCAATTTTATCCTGATACTATTGAAAATATTAACTCAGCGAATGTAAATGAATATTATGAACAAAACATTCAGTTTTTAACTCCTGAAAATATTGGAGATGTTTTTGGAGATCCATATTATCTAAATTCAATAATGATTAATATAGCTCCATTACCAATAGATAGTATTGAGTTTGTAGAGATTTTGGGTTTACCTGATTCTTTTGACTTTGAATTTTCAAATTTTGATGGAATTTATGAGCCAAATACATTAGGCTGTCTAAAAATATTTGGAACTCCCAATAACTCAGATATTGGTGATCATAATCTTACAATACTTTTAAATGGTTGGCTAAATGCAAATTTAATTGGAACTATTGATTTTTATGAAACTCTTGGAGAATATGAAGAGGTAAATGGATATGTTTTAACTGTAAACTCTTTTGAATCATGGACTTGTAGTGATAATGGTTGTTATGACCCTATTGATGGTTTGGGAGAATATCAATCTTTAGAAGAATGTCAAGCAAACTGTTTCGCATTTGGTTGCACTGATCCTGATGCGTGTAATTTTGATCCATTAGCAAATATTAATGATTTTAGTTGTGAATATCCAATTGAACTTTATGATTGTAATGGAAACTGTTTAAATGATATAAATCAAAATGGTATATGTGATGAGTTAGACATTACAGGATGTAATGATGACGGTGCTTGTAATTTTAATTCAAATGCAACAATTTTAGATAGCTGTATTTACCCTGAACCTGGATACGATTGTAGTGGTGAATATCAATGTGATGAGGATATTGTAGTAATATATGAAACTCAAGACCCCTCATGTCAGGAGGCAAATGATGGATGGCTTTATATTGTTGATATTTCTGGACCTGATGGCATTGAAACATTAAATGATATTTATGTTTATAATAGTGATAACGAATATATAAGCAATTACAATAACCTGTCATCTGGAAATTACTATTTTACAGTTACATCCCAAATACATCAATGTTCAGAAACATTTCAGTTTGGCCTTCAAGTAAATGAACTTAATTGTGAAATTATTGGTGAATCAACTGTTCAAAATGGACAGATTCAAGAATATTTTTATTACCTGAATTACAATAATTCTAACATATCAACTTATTTGACTGTTCAAGGTGGAGATATAGTATCATCAGAAGGTAATTATTTCGGAATTCTATGGAATATTCAAGAAGGTGAAAATGGATTTATTACTGTTGAAACCTATAATCAATATTCTGAAGGTAATTTCTGTGAAAATGAGTGTACATTTATAGTATCACTTCCAGCAATTTCATATAATTGTAGTGATAATGGTTGTTATGATCCACAAGACGGTTCAGGAGAATACCAATCTTTAGAAGAATGTCAAGCAAACTGTAACCTTGAGCTTACATATATTCCTGATGATAATTTTGAACAAAAACTAATCAATCTTGGATATGATAATGTAATGGATGATTATGTTATTACCAATAATATTAACACCCTTACTTATTTAAATATTGGAGATAGTCAAATATCAGACTTAACAGGAATTGAAGATTTTACTCAATTGACTTATTTACACTGCAGTAATAACGAACTTACTGATATAAATTTAAGTCAAAATCAGCAATTGGTTGATTTATATTGTAATGACAATCAACTAACAGAACTAAATTTAAGTCAAAATTCTTTAATAGTTAATTTATATTGTTCTGATAATGAGCTTACAAATTTGGATATTAGTCAAAATACCTTGTTAGTTAATTTATATTGTTCTAACAATGAGCTTATCAGTTTAGATGTTAGTCAAAATGCGGGATTAATTAATCTAAATTGTGGTACAAACCTATTAACAAGTTTAGACCTAAGTCAAAACACCCTTTTAACTAATTTGTATTGTAGTAACAATCAGATTATTAACCTGAATGTTAATCTGAATACACAATTAACTAAATTATACTGTGGCTCTAATAATTTAATTGACTTGGATATAAGTCAGAATACGCTTTTAAATTCTTTAATATGCCTAAATAACTCTTCACTTTATTGCATTAAAGTATTTGACGTTGAATTTGCTAATAACTCCTTTACTTTCATTGATTCACAACACTATTTTAGCATAGATTGTTTTGAAAACTGGAGTTGTATAAATGAAAGTTGTGTAGATCCCATGGATGGTACAGGAATATATCAATCTATAGTAGAATGTGAAGCTAACTGTAATATTACAATTCCTGATAGCTGGAATTGTATCGATAATGCTTGTATAGATCCTTTGGACGGTACAGGAATATATCAGTCTTTTGATGTGTGTGAATCTGAATGCGAAAACATTTCATCATTAAGTGAAACTTTAATTGATATAAATATATTCCCTAATCCATCATCAAATATTTTTAATCTTGAATATAATTCAGATTCAGAAAGTAAAATATTAGTTACTAATATATTGGGAGAACAAATTTATTATGAATCAAATCAATCTTTCGGAAAATATAATACTCAAATAGACTTATCTGACTTTTCAAAAGGTATTTACAACCTCACTATAAAAACCTCTTATGGAATAAGTAATTATAAACTAATACTTCAGTAAATTTAAATCCTCAATTTTAGTGGGGGTTTTTGTTTCACCCTACTCAATCATTTCATAAAAAATAAACTTAGTGACTTAAAGGTTAGCTTTTATCGTAGTTTTGTTAACACTTAACCTTTAGTACTCTAATCAAACTATTTTTTTAAATTTGAGGAAACTTATCTATTCAATCATGAAAGCATTTTATACTCTACTTTTTTTATTTGTTTTAACAACTAATAACTCTATTGCACAAAAAAATAGTCCACTTGAATTAGGTTCGATTATTCCTATGTCCAAAAAATTAATGATTGACGTTAGCGATGAAACAATGTCATTAAATAACAATTTTAATAAAAATGGTTTATTGGTTGTTTTTAGTTGTAATACATGCCCTTTTGTAGTTATGTGGGAAGATCGCTACAGACAGATAGAAAAAATGTGTCAAAATAACAAGGTTGGAATGGTATACATTAATTCTAATGAGGCAAAACGCGATGGCGACGATTCCAAAAAAGCAATGAAAGATTATGCAAAAAGTATGGGATATACTTTCCCATACTTAATTGATCAAAATAGCGCTGTTGCTAATGCTTTTGGAGCTAAAACTACTCCACATATCTATTTGTTCGATAAAAATAAAAAATTAGTTTATAAGGGGAGTATTGATGATAATTTCAAGGATATATCACAAGTAAAAGAAACATATTTATTAGATGCTATTGAGCAGATGGTTTCTGGAGTTGACATAAAGGTTAAAGAAACAAAAGCTAAGGGTTGCAGTATTAAACGAGCAATAAATTAATATTCATAAACTGATACTTTATTAAATTCTAAACCCTCACATTTAGTGGGGAATTTTATTACACCCCACTCTTTCTTATCATTAATAATAAACTTAGAAGCGTAGTATCTAGCTTCTAAGGTGTTTTCATGAGAATAATGAACCAAATTGTTATAATGAAGATCTTTAACTCATAGCTATGTATACTTGATTAACAGATTTTTAATATAAAATCAGAAATTAGAGTTACTTAATATTATCTAAAACATAAAAGAAATGTAATTTTGTACACTTGAAATTTGGTTGATATTTCAAAGAGTTTTATATTAATTTATTTACACTCAAAATTAAAATTTCTATATGAATAAACTAAGAAAAAACCTTTCATTAAGTCCTATACAAAAATTTATTAAAGCTGAAAGTTTTAGTGGCTTACTACTTTTCGTTTCAGCTTTAATTGCATTAATTCTTTCTAATATACCATCAAGAGAATTATTTGGTGCTATTTGGGATTACGAAATTGGTATAACATCAAAAGATTTTAAGCTTGTTAAACCTTTAATTTTATGGATTAATGATGGATTAATGGCTATCTTTTTTTTCCTCATTGGACTTGAAATAAAAAGAGAAATCATACTTGGTGAATTAAATTCAATTAAAAAAGCGGTATTACCAATTTTTGCAGCTATAGGAGGTATGCTAATACCTTTATTACTTTTTTTATCAATAAACAATAATCCTGAAACAATAAATGGCTGGGGAATTCCAATGGCAACAGATATTGCATTCACTTTAGCAATATTAAAATTACTTGGAAATAAAGTAAATATTAGTTTAAAAATATTTCTAACAGCTTTTGCTATAATTGATGATATAGGTGCTATTCTTATAATTGCAATTTTTTATACTCAAGATATTTCATGGATATTATTGTTTTATTCAAGTTTATTATTTATTGGATTGTATATTTTATCTTATCTAAAAATTTATAATAAAGCTGTTTTACTAATATTTGGATTTGCAATATGGTTACTATTCTTAAAATCAGGTGTTCACCCCACGGTTGCAGGTATATTATTAGCCTTTGCAGTACCAGCAAGACAAAAAATATCAGAATTTAAATACGCTCAAAATCTTGAAAAAATTCTACAACGAATTACTGCTTCAAATAATACAAACAAATTACCCCTATTATCCGAAAAACAAATTTCAGAAATTGATAATTTAGAAGATTGGACTAATAAAGTTCAATCACCATTACAACATTTAGAACACCGTTTACATTATTGGGTTGCTTTTTTCATAATGCCCATATTTGCGCTTTCAAATTCCGGAATTTATATTTCAAGTAATGTGGTCATTGATTTTTCTTTTGCATTAAATATTGCCATATCTCTTTTTATTGGAAAAACAGTTGGAGTATCTTTATTTTCATACATTAGTATTAAATTAAATCTTGCTGATCTTCCTAAAAATACCAATTTCATTGATATTATTGGAGTTGCAATTCTTTCTGGAGTAGGTTTCACAATGTCATTATTTATTGGAAACCTGGCATTTTTAAACAATGATATTTTAATGAATTCGGCAAAAATTGGAATATTAATTGGTTCTATTACATCTGGTATATTAGGTTATTTTTTATTGAGATGGTCAATTTTTAAAAAAAACTCTATCCTGAAAGAAGAAAAAATCAAATAACACTCCACTCTTTCTTATCAATACCAATAAACTTAGTGACGTAATAGTTAGCTACTAGTGTCTTTTCTTATGTACTTTAGGGGTAAAAAAGATTTATTAATACAATAATATTTAATTAGTTAAATAAAACAATATTATCAATTAATAGTCTAAAACTTTCATTCTTTTTGTTACCAACTAAAAAGGTAATCTGCTCAAAATAGTCATCACTAAAATTATTCATATCTAATTTTCTACCTCGAAAAGAGGGGTACATGTCTATTAGAGGAATTTTTATAGTCTCCCATTCATTAGATGTTTTAAAAGAAATAATATAGGAATGGTAATCTCTTTTATTTGTTTTAATCCTAAATTGATATTTTTTGTTATCACCCTTCAGCCTTATAAGAAAATAGGCGCCTTCTTTGACCTCTGTTTTATTTAAATTATAGCGTATCGATGAAAAGCCTCCATTGTTAGCAGTTGATATTTGGCCTTCATATAGTCCATTACCATTTTTATCTAAAGTTATTTTACAAGATGATATTCCACCCATAACATCGTCATTTACAATCATCCAATTTGATAATTCTGAATGATTATTAAAATCGTAAATGACGTTTTGTGACATAAGATTTTTTTGATTTAAAATTGACAATGAAAGTGTAAAAAAAAATAAAACATTCTTCATAATCTTAGTTGATCTATAACTTTTTTTGAAACATGCTAACTTAAGAATTTTTAATAAAATTAATTTGACTTACAATAACAAATTAACATAGTGAAGTAATAGTTAGCTACTAAGAACTTTTCACAAGCATTATTAATGTACTAATCCGTTCATATTAAATTATTAGATTTGAAGATAATTATCTATTCAATTATGAAAGTATTACATACTCTAATTATTTTATTGATTCCTTTTGTTGGATACAATCAAACACATTTTATTAATCAGCATAATTTACAAATGTATGGAGATGCTTCTGATTCTGATATCAGTATAAATACTTTTTATAATACATTAGACACTTGTAGTATTTCTTGGATTATTATAACTGATTCTATGCCATCACAATGGGAATTTTCGATTTGCTTTCCATCTTGTTTTGTTGTTGGAATTACAAGCAGTCAGGATCTGTTACTACCTAATGAACAAACGTATTTAAATTGTCATATGTATCCAAATGGGCAAGTAGGAAATGGAGTTGTTCAGATGGAAATTACAACAAATGAGTTATATAAAGATACGATAACTTGGAATGGATTTATAAGTACAGCCTCATTTATTTCAGAACATAATACAAACAAAAGACTATTTAGAGTAACGAATCTATTAGGAATAGAAACAAAACAAAGCAATCAACCTTTACTCTATATCTATGATGATGGTTCAGTTGAGAAAAAAATAATCATAGAATAATACTCCAATTTATCTTTTAAATTCCAATAAACTAAGTGATATAATTAGCTCCTAAGGTCTTTTCACAATTACTTATATTACTCCATTCAAACTAAATTATTAGATTTGGAAAAACTTAACTCTTCAATTATGAAAGCATTAAATTCTCTTATTATAATTTTAATTATCTCAACTTTATATTGTTGTAATGATGAAGAAGATGTAACTATGAATGAAAATCTAGTCTACACAGTTTTTGATATAACAAACGGAAATGGAAAGTCTTTTAATGTAATGACTCAAGCTGGAAGTGAATCTTTTACAGCCAACTCTAATAGCTTTTCATTCACTACTAATACATTTTCTGCTACAGCGTTAAGTGGAACTACATTTTATTATATGATGCAATTAAACCACTCTGACTATGGAACAAATAGTAATGGATGTGTAGAAATAAATGCAAGAACATATCTTAACGGTAATCTGTATGAAAATAGAAGTTATTCAATAGGATATACTAATTTTCCAGTTGACCCTTGTCCTAATAGTGGTGGTATTAGTGAAATGTATGGTATTATAGCAGATTAAATTATATACCAAAATATCTTTTAAATTCAATAAACTAAGTAACGTAATAGTTAGCTTAAATAATAAGTAAGTTCAGCAATCTCGATGAGAGATTAAATGATATAACCAATAATAAATATTTTTTAGTAATAGCGTTAACTATACTAATTTCACATTTCTCATATAAAAATTATGAAAGTTATTTTTTAAACTTAAAAGACAAATTAAGTTAGTTATGATGTACAAATATATCAGCGATACTTTTTTAACCCCCCTATTTTTATATATTTGAAATCTTAAATATTCAATTATGAAAGCATTTTACACTCTACTTATTTTATTGATTCCTTTTATTTCTCATGCTCAAAACCCTACTTCTCATGTTATATATGCATCAGATTATATGATTTTCAGTCCCTCAGAATTATCTATCAATTTAGGAGATACTGTTTATTTTGAAAACTTAATTTCACACAATGCTGTTGAAGTATCTGAAGAAACATATAATAATAATGGAACAACATCTAATGGTGGATTTGAATTTTATTCGGACGATTACGTTGAATTTGAAGAAGTTGGCACATATTATTATGTATGTACACCTCATATTCAAATGGGTATGAAAGGTAAAATAATTGTAAATCAAAATAGTCTAATTGGACAATGGAGTGATACAGATAATGGTGACTATGTTGAGTTCACAACAGACTCTGCTATACTATATACTTTTGAAGATGCTGAATGTTATGAAGTAATACAATTTCCTATTGAATTGACCTCTTCTGGTTTTAATATTTTAAACAGCGATGAAATAACTTATGTAAATGTCTTTAACCTTTCTGACACTACTTTTTCATTTGTTACGGATGATAACGACACAATTAATTTGACTACTACCAGCTTTAATATTGATAATTGGATTGAATGTAATGATAGTATTAATTGTTTTGATGATAATGAAACAATAGTTTCAATTTTTGGAGAATTTTATATCAATGATTGTAGTTCTTTAATTGATTACTTATCAATAAATTACAATTATAATTTAGAACAATCTTGTAATTGGGATGGTGGATTTATGTTTGATTTAGAAAGTAACCTTGTAATGGATATTTGCGAATGTACGTGTGAAGAGGATATTCAGATAATTACATGGAAATGTTTTTCTGGTAGTTGTTATGAATTAAATGATGGTACAGGTGAGTATAATTCTCTTGAAGATTGTGAGCTTTCTTGTACAATTGAAGATACTACATGGAAATGTAGCAGTGGTATCTGTACAGAGATTTTTGATTTAAGTGGTGAATACCAATCTCTTGAAGAATGTGAAGCTAACTGTAGTGCTATAGAACCAACTTTTAATTGCATCTTTCCATTAAATAACGGAGATGGATATTGTGATGAAATACTTGATGGAACAGGAGAATTTTCAACTTTAGAAAATTGCGAACAAGAATGTCAGAATGTATCTTCAATTAATGAAACTTTAATTGATGTAAACATATTCCCCAACCCATCATCAAACATTTTCAATCTAGAGTTTAATTCAGATTCTGATACTGAAATTATAGTTACTAACATCTTAGGAGAGCACGTTTATCTTGAATCAATAAAATCTATTGGAGAGTTTAATACTCAAATAGATTTATCTAACTTCTCAAAAGGTATTTATAACCTTACAATTAAAACCTCTGATGGATTAAGTAATCATAAACTTATACTTCACTAAAATCTAAACCCTCACTTTTTAGTGGGGGTTTTTATTACATACCAATCTATCTTATCACTACCAATAAACTTAGTGACGTAATAGTTAGCTCCTAAGGTCTTTTCATAAGTACTATATATGTACTACTCTTTTCAAACTTAATTATTAGATTTGAACCAAGTTTACTATTCAATTATGAAAAAATTATATACTCTACTTATTTTATTGATTCCTTTTATTGGATTTGGGCAATCAACATATGTACCTGATGATAACTTTGAAAACTTTTTAGAGGCTAACGATATGGGTAATGGTATTTTTAATGATAATTATGTTTTAACTTCAAATATTAATTCCGTTACTTCTTTAAATATTTCTAATATAGCAGTTAGTGATTTAACTGGAATTGAAAATTTTA
>MDTG01357674.1_pt1 | contig 20870 bp, 23 predicted proteins | sample 811421 | NCBI WGS metagenome assembly MDTG01 (sample SAMN05326645, study PRJNA326480) | marine metagenome | isolation source: seawater | place: Pacific Ocean: South East | collected 2011
ATTGTATATAAAAGCTAAATGAATAATAAAATAATTATTATTAATGGTCCAAATCTTAATCTATTGGGTGAAAGAGAACAATCACAATATGGATCTATTACTTTTGAAAAATTAAGAGAAAACTGCATTAAAAAATCAAAAGATTTAAATTTGGATTTAGAGTTCTTTCAATCAAATATTGAGGGCGAGATAGTAAATATCATTCAAAATTCTAGAAAAAATTTTGATGGAATGATCATTAATGCAGCTGCATTTACACATACTTCGGTAGCAATTCGAGATGCATTGGATATTTTCAAAAAACCTATAATCGAATTACATATCTCTAATATTTATAAAAGAGAGGAATTTAGGCAAAAATCTCTCATAAGTGATATAGTTACTGGAGGTATTTTTGGTTTAGGGTCAGATGGTTATATTTTAGCCATAATTTCTATGCAAAAGCTTTTAAAAAAATGAAAATTGATAAAAAAATTATAAAAGAACTTACAGAATATTTAAACGAATTTAATTTAAATGAAATTGAATATACAGATAAGGATACAAAAATTAAAGTTTCGAAATCTGTTATACCCAACACCTCACAAAATATTACAGTAAAAAAATCTCTAGATGGGGATATTGGTAGTGAAGTGGATAACTCTAAAAAATCTCCACCAGGAAAACAAATTACCTCTCCTATTATTGGTACTGCTTATCATGCGCCAGAACCAGGTGCAAAAAAATTTGTTGAAATCGGAAAAAAAATTAAAAAAGGTGATACCATAATGATAGTTGAAGCAATGAAAACTATGAATCATGTTCCATCTACTCTGGATGGTGTTGTTAAAGAAATTCTTGTATCAGATGGCCAACCCGTTGAATTTGGTCAAGCATTAATCACAATAGAATAATGTTTAAAAAAATTTTAATTGCAAACCGTGGTGAAATTGCAGTTAGGGTTATTAGAGCATGTAAAGAATGGGGAATATCAACTGTAGCAGTCCACTCAGATGTTGATCGAGACAGTATGCATGTTAGGTTAGCTGATGAAAGTGTGTGTATAGGATCACACCAACCAGCTAATAGTTACCTAAATATTCCTGCTCTTTTATCCGCAATAGATTTAACGAATGCCGAAGCAGTTCATCCAGGATATGGTTTTTTGTCAGAGAATGCAAAATTTGCAAAAATATTAGAGGAAAATAAGATAAAATTTATTGGTGCCTCATCAAAGCATATAGAAATGATGGGAGATAAAATTCAAGCCAAAAAAATTGCTAAAGAAAATGGACTACCAGTAATAGAGGGTTCTGAAGGTGGGGTAACAAATATTTCTCAAGCAAAAGATCTTTGTAAAAAAATAGGTTTCCCAATATTGATAAAAGCTTCTGGTGGAGGGGGTGGTAAAGGAATGAAAATTGTTCAAAAAGAAGATGAATTTGAAACACTTTTCTCTACAGCTAAATCAGAGGCAAAAAAATATTTTGGGAATGATGAAGTTTATATAGAAAAATTTTTTCAAAACCCTAGACATATAGAAGTTCAGATTCTAGCTGGGAAAAATAGAGTTGTTCATTTACATGAGAGAGATTGTTCAGTGCAAAGAAGACATCAAAAACTAATTGAAGAAACACCAAGTCCGGTTTTAAATGATGAAATTAGAAAAGACCTTTTTGAAAAAACAGTTAATATGGTTAAGAAAATAGGATATGAAGGTGCAGGAACAGTGGAGTTCATCTATGAGGATGGAAAATTTTATTTTTTAGAAATGAACACGAGAGTCCAAGTTGAACACCCGGTTACTGAAATGGTTACTGGAATAGATATTATTAAAGAACAAATAAATATAGCTTTTACAGGTGAAACAGCGCTTGATCAAGCTGATATAAATCCACGTGGTCATTCTATAGAGTGTAGAATTAATGCAGAAGATCCTAGTAAAAATTTTCAACCTTCTCCAGGCACTATAGGAATGTGTCACCAACCCTCAGGTTTTAGAACCAGAGTTGATGGGGCAATATTTCAAGGTTATAAAGTAACTCCTTTTTACGATAGTATGATTTGCAAGCTTATTTGTCATGGAAGAAATAGAACTGAGGCAATCCAAAGAATGAACAGGTCTCTAGATGAATTTGTAATTGAGGGTATCACCACAACTATTCCATTGCATAAGAAATTATTAAATCACAAAAAATTTTTAAACTCAGATTTTAATGTTAGTTGGCTAGATAAAGATAAAATTATTTAATAACATTTTATCAACCAAATATCATAAACAGGATGATCAAAAGGATTTATTGATGGGCTTGATGAAAACATCCAACCGTTAAAAACAAAAACCTCATTATTTGTCTTATTATTTAAATCTTTTACCTGTATATAAGCTGTAACTTCTGGATTATCATCAAATTCTGAGTTTTTACATTTAATACTTTTAATAGAAAGATCTTCGAACATTATTTCTTTTCCATTTTCTAAGTCTAAAGTAATATTTTTTGAGCTTATTTTATCTAGTACTTTTAAACTGGTAAATTTACCTTGTGAATTCTCTGAGGCTTTAGAGTTATCTTCTAAGAAAAAACAAAAAAAAATGATTAGAAAAAATTTGTAACTTTTAACTTTTCCAGGATTTATACTTTTTAAGATCTTCATTTTTTTGTTTGCTAGGGAAATATGCTTCATCTGTTCCAGTCTTATTTGATTTATGTGGCTTTTGCCAATTATACTTTTTTGGATTTTGATTTTTTTCTAAAATGTTTGGTGTATGATGGATCCATGAAAACCATTCAGAAGGTATTTTTGAAGCATCAATTTCACTAGCGTAAATGACCCATCTTTTTCCTTGTTTATTTTGATAGTATTTATTTCCAAAAGAATCTTTCCCAACATATTTTCCAGAAAATAATGTTTTTAATCTCGTACCAAAAGTGTCACGATTCCACCAAGTAAAAATTTTTTTAAAAACTGTCAACATAAAATTTTAATAAGTTTCAATTCAAAATTGTATAAATAAAATTAGACTATAATATGATATTGTATATAAATTAATTGATTCAATATTCAAATTAATTTTTAAACTTTGGGGTCAAATGGCGAAATATTTAGTTGAAACTTATTACACTTGCTCGTTTAAAGTAAATCACTACTTAGACGATATTAACGAAGCAGAACTTAAAAATCTTGAAAAGAGAGATGATGGGAAATACGAAATATTGGATGTCAAACTTGACAATAGAAAAACTAAAAATCTAGATTCTAATAATAAAAAGATTATTAAAGATAATAAAGTTGATTTAGTTACAGATAACCTTAATCCAAATTCAGAAAAATTAGAAAATTTTATCAAATCAAATAAAAAAAATTCTGATAATACAGGAAAAAGATACGGTATGCCTGATAGAAGAAAAGGCTATATTCAAAAAGCAACCATTGGGGATCATAAAGTTTATTTACATACAGGGGAATATGAGGATGGTAAGATTGGAGAAATTTTTATCGATACAAGCAAAGAAGGTGAACTTGTTAAAGCTCTTATGAACAACTTTGCGATTGCAGTTTCTTTAGGATTACAGTACGGGGTACCATTGGATGAATATATAAGTGCATTTGTAGGTACAAAATTTGAACCATCTGGAAAAGTCCATGGTAATGACAGAATTTTAAGTGCATCATCAATTCTTGACTATATTTTCAGAGAGTTAGCTATTTCATATCAGAATAGAGAAGATCTTGCTCATACACCCTCTATAGGATCATCAGAAAATACAAATTTAGATGAACAAAATACAGATGATCAAAATCAATTTTTAAAAATTGTTAAAGACATTACAAGCAAAGGTTTTGTAAGAAGTAATTATAAAAAGAACCTTGTTGATTTATCAGATATTAAAATTAGTTTAAAAGGAAAAAAATAGGTTATTTTTTCTTTAAAGATAAATTTAATTCTTTAAGCTGATTTTCATTAATCTCGGAGGGAGCATTCATCATTAAATCTTGTGCATTTTGATTCATAGGAAACATTGTTACTTCCCTTATATTTTTTTCATTTGCTAATAACATTACGATTCTATCAATTCCTGGGGCAATACCCCCATGAGGAGGTGCTCCGTAACTTAAAGCATTAATCATGCCACTAAACTTTTTATCAACTTCTTTTTTCTCATATCCAGCAATAGAAAAAAGTTTATACATTAACTCAGGGATATGATTTCTTATTGCACCTGATGAAAGTTCAACACCATTACAAACAATATCGTATTGATAAGCAAGCATATCAAGAGGTTTTTTAAAATCCATTTCATTTATATTTCCTTGAGGCATCGAAAATGGATTGTGACTAAATTCTATCTTACCAGTTTGATCATTATTCTCAAACATTGGATAATCAACTATCCAACAAAATGCAAAGTTATTATCATCAATTAAATTAAGATCTTTTGCTATTCTGTCTCTTGCTAGTGATGTAATTTTTTCTAACTCTTTTTTTTTATCACATGCTAAAAATATACTATCTCCAATTTCTGCTTTTGTAATTCTAATAATTTCTTCTAAAGCCTCCTTGGAAAAAAACTTACCTATAGGTCCTTTTGCTGAAACATCTTTATCTTTTTCTAAAGTAAAATAGGCTAAACCCGAAGCACCTTGTTCTTTAGCCCACTTATCAATATTATCAAAAAAACTTCTTGGTTTATCTTTTGTCTTTTTTGTTAAAATACATCTTACATTTGCTCCTGATTTCACTAATTTTTTAAAAATTTCAAAAGATACATCCTCTCTAGAAAAAATTTCAGTTATATCTTTTATTTCTAATGGATTTCTCAAATCAGGTTTATCAGTTCCATACTTCAATAAAGATTCTGCATAAGTTATTTTTGGAAATTTTTCATAAATTATTTTCTTTTTTGAAAATTTTTTAAAAGTATTTACCAATAATTTTTCAACGACTTCAAATACATCATCTTGTTCTACAAAGGACATCTCTAAATCTAATTGATAAAATTCTCCAGGACTTCTATCTGCTCTTGCATCTTCATCTCTAAAACAGGGTGCAATCTGAAAATATTTATCAAATCCTGACACCATAATTAATTGTTTAAATTGTTGTGGAGCTTGAGGAAGAGCATAAAATTTTCCAGGATTTAATCTACTTGGAACTAAAAAATCTCTTGCACCCTCAGGGCTTGAAGATGTCAAGATTGGTGTTTGAAATTCAAGAAAACCTAATTTATTCATTTCGTTTCTAATATACGAGATAACTTTTGATCTAAGAATAATATTTTCGTGAATTTTTTTTCTTCGTAAATCTAAAAATCTGTATTTTAATCTTATTTCTTCTGCATACTCTTGATCAGTAAATACAGGCATCGGTAAATCTCTACAGGTACCCAATATATCAAAACTATCAATTGAAATTTCAATTTCACCTGAGGCTATTTCTTTATTTATCGTTTCAACTGATCTATTAACAACTTTACCTTTCACGCAAATTACTGTTTCCAATTGAATTTTTTCTAACTTTGAAAAATTTGAATTTTCTTTTTCAATAATACATTGTGTGATTCCATAATTATCTCTTAGATCCAAAAATAGTAGATTTCCATGATCTCTTTTTTTATTAATCCATCCAGATAGAATTACGGATTGACCAACATTTTCTTTTCTTAAATCATTACAATTATGAGTTCTAAACTTATTCAATTATTCTCCTAGTACTTCTTTAATTATTTTAAAATCAATAGATTTTTTTCTTTTTAAACTAATTTCATCAATCTTATATATAAAATCAAATATTTTGCCATATGATCTCTCTATTCTCTTTATAATGAAATTAATCAATTTTTTATCAACAGAAATTTGTCTATCTGATAAATGCTTTAATATTAAAGCAAAAATCATATCATCATCTGGTTTTTCTATGTTTAACAAAATAAAATTTTTGGATCTAGATTGCAAATCTTTTAAAGCAAAATCAAAATTAACTATGGGTTTTTTTGATGTAATAATCAAATATTTGTTATCTTGTTCAATTAAATTAATTACTGAATAAATTAATTTTTCATCAACCTGGTTTTCAAAATCTTCTATAACTACATTTTCATTAAGTTTTATTTTTTTTAAAGATTCATTTGAAATTGAATCAGTTTCTAATTTTATACCTTTAAATTTTCTTAAAAATATATTTATTAAGTGTGATTTACCTGAATATTTTTCTCCAATTAAATTCAAAAAATTTTTTTCCCATTTTGGCCAACTATGAATTAAGTCGTAAGCAAATTTGTTACTTTTAGAAACATAAAAATCATCATCTTTAAAATTTTTTTCTATTCCAAAATTTAATATAGATTGATTTCTAATTGTCATTTAAGTTTCCAAATTTTATTTTGTATATCTAGTTTGAAACCAAAGTTTTCCATTCTTGATAAAAAAATTTGAGGTGTTCCATTAAAAATAATTCTATAATATGTATTTTTATTATCAAATTTATAGATATAAAACTTTGACACTAAATCCAATTGTGAGAGAGAACTTTCAAAATTGTTTATTTTTTTTTGATTTTTACTACTCGTTGAAACCATTAAGGGTAACTTTATTGATGTATTTATCTGATTTTCTACTTTCCAATAATCTTCATAAATTGTTTTTAAATCATTTATGAGTTCATCCAATTTATAATCTTTATTTGACTCAAAACTTTCAAATGTTTGCTTGTCAATTATTTGAATTCCACTTAAATTAATTTTTGATAAAACTTTAAAACGGTCGTTTTCTCTAAAGATTAAAGCAATAATAAAACTTTCCATTGAGTATTTATCTATAATATCTTTGAAATCATACTCTTCTATGAAACCTGATCTTTCTTTAATGTTTCTAATATCTTCAAGATCATCGACTGGTAGCATATATTCTAACTGATGGTGATTTTTATTTTTTTTGTTCCAATTTTCATAAAATAAATTTTTGGAAAACAATGTAATTTTATCAAGATTTTCATCAATTAAAATAGGTATAAAAAATATCTTTTTTTGTTTCGGTAATGAAGGAAAAATATTTTGTTTTTCAAAATATCGATAAACTTTCTTTTTATTAAAAAATACATCTATATTTGCTTGATAAAAATTATCGATAAATTTTTCTTCTTTTATGGAAAATGTATCAACCATACTTTTAATATCTTTATTAGATATCTTTTTTAATTTTATATAATCTTTGGATTTTATTATTTTTAAAACTAAATCATCAAATGCTGCTCTAAATCCTCTATCAACAACTTTAATCTTATCAAAATTAATATCAAACTCCTTTGAAATTTGCGTATTTTTTACCTCAAATGTACTGGCATACAAAAAACTTGTGGAAAAAAAAATTTTAAATAGAGCGATAAATAAAAAAGATATATATAATTTATAAATAAATTTATTTAACTTTATTTGCATAATTCATTTTAATGAATAAAAAACTATTTACCTATAAAAAAAGTGGCGTGAATATAAAGGAAGCTGACAAATTTGTTAATTTCATAGCTTCAATAACAGCAAAAAAAAGAGGCAAAAAAAAGTTTTCACAAATTGGTGGATTCGGTTCAATTTCTGAAATTCCCAAGAAATTCAAAAATCCTAGGATTGTCGCTTGCACAGATGGTGTTGGTACGAAAGTCGAAATCGCAAATTTACTAAAAAAATATGACACAATTGGAATTGATCTTGTTGCTATGAGTGTAAATGATTTAATTGTCCAAGGCGCGAAACCACTTTTTTTTTTAGATTACATCTCTATCAATAAAATTAATTTGAAAAAACTAAAAGATGTCGTTAGAGGAATAATAAAAGGTTGTGAAATGTCAGAGTGTGAGTTGGTTGGAGGAGAAACAGCCGAAATGCCAGGAACTTACGAAGAAGGAAAGTTTGATATCGCTGGATTTGCTGTTGGATTATTAGATCAAAAAAAAAACTTAAGTAAAGGTAAAATTAAAAAAAATGATATAATTTTAGGTGTACCATCAAGTGGTATACATTCAAATGGCTATTCCCTGATAAGATATTTGTTAAAAAAAAATAAGATAAATTTAAATAAAAACAGATATTTAAAAAAAGAACTTATTAAACCTACTAAAATATATGTTAAAGAAATATTAAATCTATTTAATCAAAATTTACTTAATGGATGTGCGCATATTACTGGAGGTGGACTTGAGGATAATATAAAAAGAATTATTCCAAAAAATTTAACGGCTAAAATAGATTTGAATAAATTGAAGCCAAATAAGATATTCAAATGGGTTAAAGGGAAAGGAGTTGATGATAAAGAAATGTTAAAAACTTTTAATTGTGGCATTGGTTTTTGTTTAATCGTTGATCCAGCTAATTTAAATAAGATTAATAAATATTTTACCAAAGAATATATGCCATATAAAATTGGCAAAATAAATTTAGGTAAAAATATCGTAGAGTTTAATGGCAAAATTGATTGGTCCTGATAAAATAAACACCGCAGTGTTTATATCAGGCACTGGCAGCAACTTATTAAACTTAATAAAGTTTTCTAAATCAAAAAAATCTAAAATAACAATTAAATTTGTTATATCAAACAATTTAAATGCTAAAGGCCTCGGTTATGCTAAAATTTATAATATCGAAAAGAAGGTTTTAAATTTTAAAAATCAAAGATTTTGTGAAAGAAAAATTTTAAGTTACTTAAAGAGAAAAAATGTTAAATTAATTTGTCTTGCTGGATTTCTTAAGATTTTATCAAAAAATTTTATTAATAATTTTCAAGGTAAAATACTAAATATTCATCCTTCTTTATTACCCAAATATAAGGGTTTAAATACACATAAAAGAGTTTTACAAAACAAGGAAAAATTTTCAGGGTGTACAGTACATTTGGTAAATTCAAAATTAGATTCTGGAAAAATTATTTTACAAAAAAAAGTTAAAGTTTTTAAAAATGATAGTGAAAAAAATCTCTCAAAAAGAATTTTGATACAAGAGCATAAACTCTATCCAAAAGCTATTATTAAGTTATTTCCTAATCCTCAAAAAAAAAGTTAATTTCTATTTTTGCATTTTCTGGGCTATCAGATCCATGAACCGAATTCTTATCAATTGAAATACCATATTTTTTTCTTATAGTCCCCTCTTCGGCATCTTTAGGATTCGTGGCGCCCATCAATTCACGATTTGCCTTAATTGCATTTTCTTTTTCAAGTATCATGACAACTATGGGTCCTGATGATAAATATGCGCATAAATCATTATAAAAAGGTTTTGTTTGGTGTACTTGGTAAAATTTTTCAGCTTCACTTTTTTCTATGTGAATTTTCTTTTCTTTAAGAATGTTAAATCCCTTTTTTTTAAACATATCTTTTATTTCTGAGTCAATATTTCTCTCAACAGCATCTGGTTTAATAATTGAGAGAGTTTGTTCTAAGTTACTCATAATTATCCTCCACTAATTTATTTAATAATCTTACTCCGTACCCTGTTGCTCCACTCGAATTTAATGCTCCACCATATTTAGAAAAGGCCATTCCTGCTATATCTAAATGAGCCCAAGGAGTGTCTTTTAAAATAAATCTTTGTAGAAACTGCGCCGCAGTTGTTGAACCTGCACCTCCAACATAGTTTATATTTTGCATATCAGCATTTTTTGATTCTATAAGTTTATCATAATTCTTATGAAGTGGCATTCTCCAAACTTTTTCATTAACTTTCTCTCCTGCATCAAATATTTGTTTTGATAATTTATCATTATTTGAAAATAATCCTGCATATTCTGAACCTAAAGAAACTATTATAGCTCCTGTTAAAGTAGCTAAATCAATAATAAATTTTGGATTATATTTTTTTTCAGTAAAAGTTAAAGCGTCAGCTAAAACTAATCTTCCCTCTGCATCAGTATTTAATACTTCTATTGTTTTTCCACTATATGACTTAACAATATCACCTGGTCTCTGAGCATTTCCTCCTGGCATATTTTCGACTAATCCCACCACTCCTATTGCATTAATTTTTGCTTTTCTTAATGCAAAATTTTTCATTAAACCTACAACAACAGCTGAACCTGCCATATCATAAGTCATATCTTCCATAAATTTTGCTGGTTTTAAAGAAATACCACCAGTATCAAAACATACTCCTTTTCCGACAAAACTTAATGGTTTATCTTTTTTATTTGAACCATTCCATTCTAGTACGACTAAATATGATCCTCTAATACTACCCTGCCCTACGCCTAGAAGAGCGTTCATTCCTAATTTCTTTAATTTATTCTTATCGTAAATTGAAACTTTTAATCCAATGTTTTTTAATTTATCTAATCTTTTTGCATATTCATCTGGATGCAAAATATTTCCTGGTTCAGAAACTAAATCTTTAGTAAAATTAATACCTTTTATTAAAGAAGAGTATCTTTTATTTTTATTAAATTTAAAGTTTGAATTTTTATTAAATATTTCAATATTAAATATTTTATCATCTTTTTTTGATTTATATTTATCAAATTGGTAGGATTTTAATTCTAAACCATGAAAAAACTCATCACAGAATTTATTATTATTTGTTCCTGATATATTTTTTTCTATAAAAGTTAAATTCATAATTGAATTAGACTTTATAAAATTAAAAAATTCTGCTCCAATTTTTTCATTATCAGCTGAAGATTGATCTTTTTTTATTTTTATTATGACTATTCTTTGATTTGAATTCAGATTAAATAACAAAAAGTTATTTTTTTTTAAGGAAGTATTATTCGTTGCATTTATTATGAAATTTGAGTGATTATTAAGTGATATTTTATTTAAAGCATTGATTTTAAAATTTTCATTCGAAAAGACAGCATAATTTTTAACCTGCTTTTCATTTATTGAGTTTTTTAAGCTTATTTTTATTGACATTTTTAATAAATATGTACTTTAGGTTGTATTTAATTGTAAACTTAAAGTTGAAAATATATATGTATTATTTTGAGAGATTTCAATGAAAAAAACAATTTTTAACAATCTTTATGGCGAAATATTTGTTTTTTTTGTTGTTTGTTCAATTACTTTAACTTTAATTGTTTGGATACTTCAGGCAGTAAATTTTTTAGATATTGTATCAGAAGATGGGCATAGTATAGCTACCTATTTTCAATACTCCGCACTAAACATACCTAAAATATTTAATAAATTGCTTTTATTATCATTTTTTTTATCTCTATTTTACATTTTAAATTTATATGAAGATAAAAATCAATTAGTTATTTATTGGATTAATGGAATTGATAAATTTCAATTTTTAAAGAAAATATTATTTCTATCTCTCTTATTTGTTTTGTTTTCATTAATGTTATCATATTTTGTTGTCCCTTATACGCAGGATAAAGCAAGATCTTTTATAAGAACTTCCAACTTAGATTTTTTTCCTTCTCTAATTAAACCAAAAAAATTTATAGATACAGTAGAAAACCTTACAATTTTTTTGGATTATAAAAAAGATAATTCGATTGAACGTATTTTAATTAAAGACTCCAGTTCAAATAATCAACAGGTTATTTTAGCAAAAAAGGGAAAAATAATTAATAATCCTGAAGAAAAATATCTTTTATTAGAAGATGGAAAAATAATAAACTATAGTACTAAAGAAAATTTAGTATCATTCAATTTTAAGGAGACAAGTTTTAATTTAGGAAGATATAAAACAAAATCTACTACCAGTCCTAAAATTCAAGAATTAAAAAGCTTAACAATTATAAATTGTTTAAATCATCTAAAAAAAAATTTTGAAACCCAAAAAATTCTTAATAATTTAAACTGTAATAAATCTGTATTCAAAAATCTTATTCAGGAAATTTATAAAAGAATTTACTTGCCTTTATATATTCCATTGTTGAGTATTATAGCATCATTTGTTGTATTAAAATCAAATTATAATTTTAATTTTAAATCATTTAAGATCAAAATATTTTTATTAGGGATTTTATTAATTATAATTTCTCAAATCTCAGTAAATACAATTACAATAAATTCTATAAGTGGATTTATAACTATTTTGTTACCAATTTTGTTAATAATACTGGGAATGATCTCTTTTAAAATTAAAATCAACTCTTCAAATTAAATGATAATTAAAGTTTACCAAAAATATCTGATTAAAGAATTTTTAGAAATACTTCTTAAAGTTACATTTATTTTTTTTGCTTTGGGGTTTATAATGGGAATTTTAGAAGAATTAAATTTTTTTTCTGAATATGATGTAGGCTACTATTTTCCAATTTTTTTAGTCTTTTTAAATATACCATCTTTATTATATGAAATATTTCCATTTATTTTTTTATTATCCTCACAATTTTTGTTTATAAAATTATTAGATAGAGGAGAACTCAATACATTTAAGAATATTGGTTTGACTAATACTAAATTACTTAAAATTATATCGTTTGTAGCATTTGTTTTAAGTTTATTCATCATAGTGATATTTTATAATTTTTCTGCAGCTTTAAAATTTAAATACCTTGATATTAAAAAAGATTATACAAAAGATAATAAATATTTAGCATCAATTACAGAAAATGGTTTATGGATTAAAGATGAGATAAATAACAAAATAAATTTTATAAATGCAAAACAATTTAATTTAAATAAACTTCGTGAGGTTGATATTATTCAATTAAATCAAGAATTTGAATTAGAGAGGAATATTCAATCAAATGAGGTTAACATAGAGGAAGAGTCTTGGGTTTTATTCAATGCCAAAATAATTGATAAAGAAAATAACATCGAGATTAAAAATACTTTTAATTTTGAGACAAATTTTAATTTCAGGAGGATAAATAATCTTTTTTCAAATCTTTCATCTCTAACTTTGTTAGATTTATTTGATCTAAGAAAAAATTACTTAGCTATTAATTACTCAACAACTGATGTGGATTATCATTTACATAATCTACTGGCTTATCCTTTTCTTATTACAATAATTACAATATTTTCGGCAATAATAATGTTGAATATAAAATTTCAAAAACCAAAGCTATTTTTGATTGTTTTGGGAATAGTTTTTTCCGTTTTAATTTATTATATTAATTTTTTCTTTGGAACGCTTGGTAAAAATGAAAAAATACCATTATTAGTTTCAATTTGGATACCAGTTATAATATTAGCTATTATGTCAATTATTGGAATGATTAGGATAAATGAAAAATAAAACATTAGTCATATTATTCTGCATTATATTTTTCTTTTCAAATTTTAATAAATTATTATCAGATGATTTTATTTTTGAAAGTACCTCAATAGAAATTAATAAAGAGGAAAATATTGTCATAGCAAAAGATGGGGTTTTAATTAACTCAAATGATAATTTAGAAATTACTTCTGATAGGGCTTCATATTTTAAAGAAAAAAAATTATTAAAGTTAAGAGGAAATGTAATAATTAAAGATAATAATCAAAATATAATTATAAGAAGTGAAAATATAGATTATGAAAAAAATATTGAAAAAATAATTTCCAAAAATGATACAAAAATTGATATTGAAGATGATTTTATAATAGAAGGAAAGAATATAAATTTTTTTCGATTAGAAAAAATCGTAAAATCTAAAGACCCAGTAAAACTAACCGACAAATTTAAAAACAAAATAAATGCTATTAATTTTGATTATGAAATAGAAAAAAAAAGGTTTATTTCTAATCAAATGACTTTTACTGATCAAGATTTAAATAACTATAAAACAAAAGAGGCTTTTATTGATTTAAAAGATAATAAAATTGCTGCAAAAGATATTGAAATATATTTTGCAGATGGTGAGCTTGGATCTAACGCAAGATTAAAAGGAAGATCTATGTATAGTGAAAATAATATTTCTATAATTAAAAATGGTGTCTTTACTACCTGTGAAATTAGAGATGGTTGTCCACCATGGGCTCTTAAAGCATCCGAAATAAAACATGATAAATCAAAAAAAACGATCTACTATAAAAACTCCTGGCTTGAATTATACGATAAACCAGTTTTTTATTTTCCAAAATTTTTTCATCCCGATCCAACCGTCAATAGACAATCTGGATTTTTAACCCCTTCTATTTTAGAGTCTTCTGTAAATTCAAGCTCCGTACAAATACCTTATTATAAAGTTATCTCAGATAATAAAGATTTAACAATCTCACCAAGATTTTACCAAAATAATGACTTCATGATTCAAAATGAATATAGACAAATAGAAAAAAACACAAATTTCATCACTGATTTTAGTTTTAAAAAATTTGATAATTTTTCTAAATCCCATGTTTTTGCTAACAGCAAAAGTTTAATAGAAAATGACTTCTCATATTCAGATTTAGAAATTAATTTAGAAAAAACTTCCAGTGATACATATTTAAAAAGTGATGATATTAAAACAGACACAAGAGAAGCAAATAATCAAAGTTTGCTAAATTCGTTTATAAGATTTAATGCTTATAATGAAGACTTAAAAATTTTCAGTGAGATAGGAGTTTTTGAGGATTTAACTAAGGAAAAAGACTCGGATAAACATCAATTTATTTTACCTAATTTTACAATATCCAAAATGATTAATACTGAATTAGATTTAAAAGGAAATTTAAACTACATTATATCTGGATCAAACCAGAAAAAAAATACCAATGTTAACGAAAAATATCTAATTAATGACTTAGTTTATAAATCTAATTCAATCTTTTCTCAAATCGGAACGAATTCTAATTTTGAATTTTTTTTTAAGAATTCTACAAAAGAAGGTAAAAACTCCTCTAATTATGACAATGATGCAAAATCAGAAAATTATCTCTCACTATCCTTTAAATCAACCTTACCATTAAAAAAAAAATTTTCTAATTATGTAAGTAATTTAACGCCAAAATTATTAGCAAGATACAGTCCTACTCAATCTGAAAATATGGTTAATGATGATAAAAAAATAAATATAACTAATATTTTTTCAAATAACAGGCTCGGATTAAATGACTCCTTAGAGGGTGGTGAGTCTCTTACTTTGGGTTTTGATTTTGATTTGAAAGATTTAGATAATAGAGATTTCTTAGGTTTTAGTCTTGGACAAATCTTTAGAGATAAAGAAGATAAAAGATTGCCAATTACCTCCAAAATTAGAGATAAATCTTCTGACATTGTTGGAAATTTTAATTTTACTCCAAATGACCATTTCAAATTTGATTATGATTTTTCATTCGATAATAACTTAGATACTGCAAATTATAATAAATTTGAGACAAAATTAAGTATCAATAATTTTATTACGTCTTTTGAATTTTTAGAGGAAAATAATGAAATAGGTTCTGAAAGTTATTTAACGACTGATGCTAGTTATTTCTTTAACTCTAAAAATTCCTTATCATACTCTACAAGGAGAAATAGAAAAACAAACTTAACGGAGTTTTATAATCTAATTTATGAATATAGAAATGACTGCCTAGTTGCAGCCATAGAATATAATAAGGATTATTATCAAGATAGAGATTTAAAACCTTCAGAAGAAATATTTTTCTCAATTTCCTTTGTGCCTTTTACATCAGTTAATTCACCAAACATAAAATGATTAAAAATTTAAATATTTTTCTCTTTATAATAATTTTTCTGTTTTTTAATCAAATTAGTGCTAAGGAAATAAAGATATTATATAAGATAGATCAAACAATTATTACCTCTTATGATGTAGATAAAGAGATAGATTATTTAATATCTTTAAATAAGAACTTTTCAAATTTTGATAAGAAAAAAATTCGCAAAACTGCGGAGCAGTCCTTAATAAGGGAAAAAATAAAAAAAAATGAAATTGATAAAGTTTACGAAATTGACTATGAGATTGCTTCACAATCTGAAATAATATCAAATTTTCTTAGAAACTTTAGGATAAATCTTGGATTTAATGATGAGTCAGAATTTATTAGTTATCTAAAAAATAAGAATATTAATTACAATGAAATAAAAGTAAAATTTGTAATTGAGCAATATTGGAATCAACTAATTTTTGATATGTTTAACAGAATGGTTAAAGTTGATAAAAAAAAGATAAAAAAAATTGTGGATGATCTAGAGAACAATAATTCAGAGCTTACCACTTTTAATCTTTCGGAAATTGTCTTTTCAGGAAAAAGTAAAATAGAAATTGATGAAAAGTATGATGAAATTCTTGAGTCGATTCAAAACATAGGTTTTAAACAAACGGCATTGTTACATAGTTTGTCTGAGAGTGCTAAGTTTGGTGGTGAAATTGGTTGGATCAATCAAAATCAACTTTCAAAAAAAATATATAGTAAAATTAAAAATTTAGAAATTGGTGAATTCTCAAAACCAATAAGTTCAGCAGGAGGTTCAATTCTAATATTCATCAATGAAAAGAAAAAAATTATGCAAAAAATTAACAAAGATGAAGAAATCAAGAAAATGATCTCATCAGAAAAAAATAGGCAGTTAAATGAATTTTCAATAATACATTATAAAAAACTTGAAAATAAATCTTATGTTGAAAAGTTATAAACCTATATTAATTGTTTCTGGTGATCCTAAAAGTATTTTTTTAGAAATTTTTTTTAAAGCGCTGAAAAAAAAAAAATTTAAAAATCCAATCATATTAATTGTAAATAGAGAAATTCTAAAAAAACAATTAAAAATGTTAAACTTTAATTTTAAGTTGAATGAGATAAAAAAAGATGAAACAAATTTTCATAGAATAAAAAAAGAAAATATCAATTATATAAATATTAAATTTAGAAATAAATTTGTTAATACTTATATAGAAGAGTGTTTTAACTGTGCACTAGACCTTCTAAAACAAAACAAAAATTTTCATTTGATAAATGGTCCAATTAATAAGAAAAATTTTTTAAATAATAAATATCCAGGTGTTACTGAATATTTAGGGTCAAAAACAAAATCACTGAATAAAGTGATAATGCTCATTTATAATAAAAAAGTGTCTGTAAGCCCTTTGACAACCCATATACCACTAAAAAATGTTCATAAGAATATTTCTAAGATTAAGATAATAAAACATGTAAAATTATTAAATACTTTCTACAAATCAAAATTAAAATCAAAACCCAAAATTGCAATTACTGGATTAAATCCACACTGTGAGAGCAATTTTTTTTCAAGTGAAGAAGATAGAATAATCGAGCCTGCTATCAAATATCTTAAAAACAAAAAATTCAATGTATCTGGTCCATTTCCTGCTGATACAATTTTTTTAAAAAAAAATATTAAGAATTTTGATGTGATTGTTGGAATGTATCATGATCAAGTTTTAACACCAATAAAATCTATTTTTGGATTTGATGCAATTAACATCACAATCGGTTTACCTTTTATAAGAATCTCACCAGATCACGGCCCTAATGTAAATATGTTTGGTAAGAATTCATCTGACCCCAAAAGTATTATTGAGGCCATAAAATTTTTAGAAACTAAGTGAATATTAAAGCAAAAAAAAGTTTAGGACAAAATTTTTTAATCGATAAAAATATAATTAATAAAATCATATCCACTACCACTATTTTAGATAATGAAATTTTAGAGGTTGGCCCTGGAAGTGGAAATTTGTCAGAACAAATTCTTAAAAATAAACCAAAAAAATTTTATGTGGTTGAGAAAGATAAAAATCTTTGTGATGTACTTAGTAAAAAATTTGAAAATAATATAGAAATTATTAATGGTGATATTCTAAAAATAAATGAAAATTTAATCTCAGAAAACAAATTGATTGTGTTTGGAAACCTACCATACAATATTTCCACTGAAATTATTTGTAATTGGATTTTAAATCTTAAAGAAAATTTTTGGTTTCATGAGTTAATATTAATGTTTCAAAAAGAAGTCGCAGATAGAATAATTTCCAAAGATAATATTAATACATATGGAAGATTATCAATACTCTCTCAATGGAAATTAGATATAAAAAAAATAATCGATATAAAACCAAATAGTTTTTCACCTAAGCCAAAAATTGATAGTACACTCTTACATTTTTTTCCAAAAAAAAAATTTCAAAATTTAAAATCTTCTAAAAATCTTGAGTTAATAACTAGAGTTTTTTTTAATCAAAGAAGAAAAATGATTAAAAATCCATTTAAACAATTGTTTAAAAATTATGAACAAGTTTCAGATAAATTGAATATTAATTTAAATCTAAGACCGCAAAATCTACCAATTGAAACATATTTAAAAATTACTCAAGAGTATGAAAAACTACAAAGTTAGTTTTTCAACATGGGACCTTACAAAATTTTTATCGTAATCTTTGGGTCCATTGTTAATTTCTGCATCTATTAAATTATTTATTCTTTGATAACATTTTTCAAGATCATCATTAATTATCACATAATCATAATTGATCCAATGAAGTACATCTCTACTAAATTGTTTCATTCTCTCCTCAACTATTAATTTATCTTTCATATCTCTATTAGACAGTCTCTCAAATAAAACTTCTTTACTTGGTGGTAGTAAAAAAAAAGTGATAAGTTTGTAATCAAGCTTTTTATTTTTAATTTGATCAGCACCCTGCCAATCAATATCAAAGATAACATTATTTCCTTTTTGCAAATTATTAATTACTGGTGTTCTGGTAGTTCCATAAAGATTATTAAATACTTTTGCGTATTCAAGAAATTCCTCATTTCCAATTAATCTTTGAAACTCATTATCACTTACAAAATAGTAGTCTATATTTGGTGTTTCTTTATCTCTTGGTTTTCGAGTGGTATGTGAGATTGAAATATTAAATTTTTTTCTTTGTGATAGAAGTTTTACTAAGGTAGTTTTACCTGCTCCAGAAGGAGAGGATAATATGACCATAATACCATCATGGCTTAAGGGCATTTAAAAAAATTTAATTTCTTTTACCTTCGATAAATTTAACTGCATCGCCAACAGTTAAAATTTTTTCTGCCTCACTATCTGAAATTTCTGAACCAAATTCCTCTTCAAAAGCCATCACTAATTCAACAGTATCTAAACTATCTGCACCAAGATCATCAATAAAACTTGACTCTTCCGTGACTTTTGCTTCATCTATTCCTAAATGATCAGCGACTATTTTTTTAACTTTACTTGAAATATCATCAGACATATTAATCCTTTTTGTTATAAAATTGTTCTTAGATTAAATTGTTTTTTTGTCAACCTAAATACAAACCGCCATTAACGTGGATTGTTTCTCCATTTATATAATTTGATTGATCAGAAATCAAAAAAATGACTGCATTTGCAATATCTTCGGGGGAACCTAATCTATTAGAGGGGATTTTTGATATAATTGATTCTTTGAATTTTTCATCAATTTTTTCTGTCATTGCAGTATCTATAAAGCCTGGAGATATACAATTTACATTAATATTTTTTTTTGCATATTCTAAAGCTAAACTTTTTGACATAGCTACAATTCCTGCTTTAGAGGCAGTGTAATTGGCTTGACCAACATTACCTGTGTGACCAACAACAGAAGTAATATTTATAATTTTACCAGACTTATTTTTAAGCATCTTTTTAATTGAAAACTTGCTCATTAAAAAAGTTGAAGTTAAATTTATATCTATAACTTTTGACCATTCTTCAAAGCTCATTCTAATAGTAAGATTGTCTTTTGTAATACCAGCATTGTTAACAATACAATCAAGTTTGTCTCCTAATTTGATTGTTGCTTCATTTATAAATTCTTCAATCTTTTTATGATTAGATATATCAAATTGGATAATATTAATTTTATTAAATCTTTTTTTTAATTCTTCCAATTTTTCAATTTTAGTTCCGGTAGCTAAAACATTAGCACCCAATTTGATTAAACTTTCTACAATTGAATTGCCAATACCACCTGTTGCACCAGTTACAATAATATTTTTGTTTTTGATATCAATCATAATTTAATATTTTCTATATCAGTCTCATTATTAATTGCACTAACTTTTATCTCTTTATTTATTCTTTTAATCAAACCAGAAAGTACTTTTCCAGGACCAATTTCAATAAATTGATTTACACCTTTATTAATCATAAAAATTACACTTTCTCTCCATCTTACTCTGTTTTCAATTTGTTTTGTAAGTAAAACCTTTATTTCTTCAATGTTTGAAATTTCATTCGCTGTTACATTTGAAATTAGTTTTTTATCTGAATTAATAAAATTTAATTTCTTTATTTCTTCACTCATTATTGAGGTAGCATTTGACATTAAGCTACTGTGAAATGGTGCACTCACTGGTAAATTAATATTCTTAATTTTTTCATTAATTAAAACATCTTTGAATAAACTTAAATCTTTTATTTTTGCACTTACAACTATTTGACCTTCAGAATTATCATTTGCTATTTGAACTTTAAAATTTTTTTCATTTTTCTGAATTATTTCTTCAATTATCTTTATTTTGGAACCAAGCACTGCAAGCATACCACCTTCTCCTTTAGGAACAGAATTTTGCATTGACTCACCTCTTTTGCGTAAAATTTTAATTGTGTCAGAAAAATCTAAATATCCAGCACAAGACAATGCGGAATATTCTCCTAAAGAATGGCCAGCAAAATATTTTGCATTTTTAAGATCGATATTAAATTCTTTTGAAATAACTTGAAAAATTGAATAGCTTATTAAAAATATTGCAGGTTGAGTGTTTATTGTTAAATCTAACTGATCTTTTGGTCCATCAAATATCAATTTTGAAAGTGAAAAATTTAAAACATCATCAGCTTCTTTAAAGTAATTTTTGACAATTCCAAACTTGTTATAAAAGTCTTTTCCCATACCTACAATCTGGGAACCTTGGCCTGGAAAAACTACTGAAAACATTTAAAAAATTAAATAATATTGCTTTTTATCTATTGTAATTAAAGAATTATAATAGTATATCCTCATTTTTTATTAAGAACAATTATGAATTTATACGA
>MDTG01367912.1_pt1 | contig 20867 bp, 18 predicted proteins | sample 811421 | NCBI WGS metagenome assembly MDTG01 (sample SAMN05326645, study PRJNA326480) | marine metagenome | isolation source: seawater | place: Pacific Ocean: South East | collected 2011
AAATAATAAGATACTTAATCAAGAAGACCCAATTTACTTTTTAAAAGCAATTAAAACAAAAAAAGAAATTGAAAACATTAAGAGAGCTCATATCATTGATGGTGTGGCTTTAACAAAATATTTATTTTGGATAAAAAAAAATTTTATTAAAAAAAAGATAACTGAAATTAGCGGTTCTCAAAAACTATTAAATTTTAGAAAAAAAAATAAAAGTTTCAATTTTTTGAGTTTTCCTACTATTTCAGGCTCTGGACCAAATGGTGCAATCATACATTATAAAGCAACAAAAAAAAGTAATCGTAGATTAAGAAAAGGAGATATCTATTTAGTAGACTCTGGTGGGCAGTATAATTATGGAACTACAGATGTAACAAGAACTATATCTCTTCAAAATTCAAATAAAAGGATTAAGGATATTTTTACAAGAGTTCTAAAAGGACACATAGCTGTCGCAAGTTTTAGTTTAAAAAAAAATACCTCTGGATCAAGCATTGATCATCAAGCTCGCAAATATCTTAAACAAATTAATTTAGATTATGCTCATGGTACAGGCCATGGAGTTGGTTATTATCTTAATGTTCATGAGGGTCCCCATGCAATTTCAAAAAAAAATATGGTAATTTTAAAAGAAGGAATGATTGTATCTAATGAGCCTGGTTACTATGAAAAAAATAAATTTGGAATTAGAATAGAAAATCTAATTTATGTTAAAAAAAAATGTTTTGATAATTTAACTATGGCCCCTATTGATAAAGATATGATCGATTTGAAAATTCTAAATTATAAAGAAAGAAACTGGATCAACGACTATCATAAAAAAGTGCACAATAATCTTACAAAGTATATGAATAAAAAAGAGAACATAGAGCTAAAAAAGGCCTGCTCAGTTATTTAAAATTTTATACCATTCTTTTTCTAATACAATTTTTATATTTAAAGCTTTAGCTTGCTCAATTTTCTTTTTTGTAGGTTTGGAATCTCCTACAACTAAGATATCGAGATTTTTAGTTATTGACCCCAAAACTTTACCACCATTATTTTCAGCAACTGACTTAGCTTCAGACCTGCTCATATTTTTAAACCCACCAGTAAACATTATTTTTTTATTAGAAAATTTTCCATCAATAGTTTTTACAATGTAGTTTGATATATTTAGTTTATCTATAAGTCTTATAATTATTTTAGTATTTGTCTTACTCAGGAAAAAATTATCAATAGACTCTATTTGAGTTTTTCCCATTCCATCTAGATCAGCTAAATTAATAAGTATTTTTTTTCTATTTTTTGAATTAAATAATTGAGAGAAATTTTTTATTGAATTAAAAAAACCGGCAATAATTTTTGCATTTTCCTGACCGATGTGTCTTATACCTATAGAAAAAATAAATTTATCCAATGTAATTGATTGAGATTTTCTAATAGCATGCTTTAAGTTATCAATAGAGAGTTCGCCCCATCCATCTAATTTTCTTATTATATCGTAATTTAACTCAAAAATATTAGCAGGTTCTTTAATTAATCCTAAATCCCAAAAATGTTCTATTACTTTTTTACCCAATCCATCAATATTAAAAGCTTCCTTGGAAACAATGTGTTTAAGTTTTTCTTGAGCAATAAATTTACAATCGTATCCTTTTTTACATCTTCTTACCGCATCTTGTTTTTTTGTGCTTTTGCTAAACTCTTTTTTTGTTTCAGCTCCACATAAACATTTTAATGGAAAAATAAATTTTTTGGAGTGTTTGTGTCTTTTAGAAATATCAACAGATACCACTTGTGGAATAACATCTCCTGCCCTTTGTATTTTGACTATGTCACCAATTCTAATATCTTTTCTTTGAATTTCATCCTCATTATGCAAGGTGGCATTTGATACGACTACTCCACCTACTGTAACAGGTTCAACTTTAGCCACAGGAGTTATAGCTCCCGTTCTACCAACTTGAATGACAATATCATTAATTTTAGTTACAGCTTTTTCTGCAGAAAATTTGTAAGCAATTGCCCACCTAGGTGAGTTTGAAGTATTGCCTAGTCTTCTTTGTAACTCTATATCGTTTATTTTATAAACCAACCCATCTATATCATAATCTAAAGATGATCTTTTAGAGTCTATATTGTTGTGTTCTTTTTCAATCTCTTCGATTCCTGTTACTACTTCAGATAATGGATTAGTTGCAAAACCCCATTTTTTTATTTTATCTAAAAATTCTGACTGTTTCTTAAATATCATTGGTTTTACAGCTCCAAAACCATAAGCAAAATATTTTAGAGGAATTTTTGAAGTTTGAGAAGGATTTTTCTGCCTTAGAGAACCTCCGGCTGCATTTCTTGGATTTGCAAATTTTTCCTTAAAATTAATAAAATCTTTCTTACCAATGAATACTTCGCAACGAATTTCCAATAAATTTGGAATATCTTTAGCTTCAATTTTTTGGGGAATACTAGTAATAGTTTTTAAATTATCTAAAATATCCTCTCCTGTTATACCGTCTCCTCTTGACAAGCCTTTTTTTAAAAAACCTTTTTCATAAATTAATGTTGCTGATATTCCATCAATTTTTGCCTCTGAAAAGATTTCTATTTTATTATTTTTGGTGTTTAAAAAATTATTAATTTTTTTGAGAAAATCTGACATATCATTTTTATTAAATGCGTTAGATAGAGAAAGCATTGGAACCAAATGTTTTATTTTTTTAAATTGATTAGATGGTTTAGCTCCAATTATACCGCTAATTGACTCAGATATTTTTTTTAAATAAGGATATTTTTCTTCTAATTCTAAAGCTTTTCTCTTAATTTTATCATATTCAGAGTCTGAAATTTTTGGTTCATCATTAATAAAATAAAAGTTGTTATGTTCCTTAAGATCATTAACTATTTTTTTATGTTGAATTAAAATTTTTTTCTTGTCGTCCATCAACTACTATTTGATCATATTAAATAATTTTTTAAAGATATTTTTATCGACTTTTTTAGCTTTTTCTTCTTTAGTTTTAAATTTTTTAATTTTATATTCTTTATTTAAGATCTTATAAGATTCTTGAAACCACCTGCTAGAATTATAATTATAACCTAATATATTGGCATATTTTTTTGCTTCTTCCTCAAGGCCTATATGGTAGTATATTTCGACTAATCGATGAAGGGCTTCTTCGATGAAAACAGTTTTATCATAATCATTTACTATTATTTTTAATCTATTTATAGCTGGAACCCATTTTTGAACAGACGCATAGTATTTTGCAACGTATAATTCTTTTGCCGCTAATTGATTGACTATTAAATCTTTTTTAAATTTTAGATCAATTGAATAATCTGAGTCTGGATATTTTTCAGTAAAAAAATCTATTTTATTTCTTGCTTTAAGCAAAGGTTTTAAATCTTTTTTTTCATCACTTATTTGTTCAAAAAAAATAATTGCTTGAAGATAATGGGCATAAATAATATTCTTGTCTGATGGATAAGTTTTAATGAACCTCTCTAAATTTTCACTTGCCTCTAAATAAAAATTTATTCCATAAAGTGAAAAACTACTCATGATTGCTGATTTAGCTGATAATTCTATATCTTCAAAGTTTAGTTCAGCCTCAGAAAATTTTTTACTAGCGTAAAAAAAATCATTTCTTTCAAAAGCATCTAACCCCTCTTTATAGCTTGTATATGGATTAATTTTTATCGCTGTTTTGTAAGCATCATCTTTACTTGAACAAGAATAGATAAAAAAAACTATACCTATTAATAAAATTATTCTTAAAAACATATTCAAATTAATAACAGATTTAATCTAAATTAATATTTTAAAATTTTATTTATGCGTTAACTGCTAATTTTATAGATTGGCTTGAATTGGTTTTATTTGTCTTGATGAAATCCTCTAATTCAACACTTTTTATAGATATATTTGACTTCAACAATTTTCTAAGAAATTTATTTGTTAATTCATGTCCACCTTGATAGCAGGATACTTTTCCCATAATTCTAAATCCAGAAAGCAAAAAATCTCCAGCGAGATCTAAAATTTTATGGTTAACAAATTCTTTTTCATTTCTTAAACCGCCATCATTTAAAACTTTATCATTGTCTACAACTACGGCATTATCTAGAGACCCACCTTTTGCTAAGCCAATTTTTTTTATTTTTTCAATATCTTCAAATAGACAAAAGGTCCTAGAATTTGAAACGTCACTTAAATCGTCAGTGTAAAAATTAACAGTATTTCTTTGTTTTCCAATTATTGGATTGTTATAGTTTAATTGAAAATCAACTTCGAATGAAGAATTATTCGGTTCAATTGAGATTGTTTTTTCGCCTTCACTTAATTCAATCTTATTTAGTATTTTTAAATATTTTCTTTTTTTTGAGAGCGTTTTAGTCTCTGTATTTTTCAATAATCTTAAAAAATCTTTTGCTGAACCATCCATTATTGGGATTTCTTCATTATCAATTTCTATTAAGGCATTATCAATTCCAGCAATGTAAAGTGCTGCCAGCAAGTGCTCTACAGTTGATACTTTAACTCCATTAGCGTTTTCAAGCGTAGTACAAAGTTTAGCTGATGATACATTTGTATAATTAGCCTTGATAAAGTTGTTCTCTTTTAAATCTATTCTTTTAAAAATAATTCCGTAATCAGCTTTTTCAGGAAGAATTGTAATTTTTGAGTTTTTTCCTGAGTGAAGACCTACCCCATTAAAACTTATTTGTTTGTTAATAGTTTTTTGGTAAATATGTTGCATGAGTGACTTTATACTCAAATAATTAAATTACCTTAAAACAACTAATGTTTCTAAAAATAACAATATTTAGTTGAACAAAATGTCAAAAAACTTAGTTATAGTTGACTTTTTTGTATGGGTTACCGGTATTGCCTCTTTATTCCAACCATAATGAACAAGCTTGTTTGCGTTTTTTATTAAATCTTCTGTTTTTACTCTTTCTATGAATTTTAATATTAAATTACTATTTTTAGAAAATAATAAACTATAGATTTTTTTAAAAGAGTTAAAATGTGATTCGTCACTTATTTTTAAAAAAATTATTTTTTCTTTTTTATTAAAACTAGTAAAATTAATATTCTTAATTATTATCTTGTTCAAAATTTCTTCGATTCTTGCTTCCGCTATATCTAATATTAACTTTTTTTTAATTTTTATATAGTTTTTATTCTTAAAGAAATCTTTTTCTATCAATTCATTTTCCAATAAGTCTTTTATTAAATTTTTACTTTTTAAAACTTCATTTATAATATCAATTTTTAATGAAGTAACTTTTGATATATCTTTAATAATTAAATCAGATCCAAAATTAAACATTTGCTCAAATTTTAAAGCACCATTCTCAAAGTAAAATATTTGAGAATTATTTTTTTCGATATTAATTTGAAAAAAAGTATCCAATTTTTCATTTTTGTTAATTCTGAAAGATCCTTCAACAAAACTCTTTAAAAATATTTTTTTTATTTTTAAATTACATTTATCAAAAATATTATTGAGATTTTTATAATCATTACTGTTTAATAAACTAAATGATAATTCTTGAGAGTAAAAATCACCAAATAAACCTATGGGTAAATTTTCAATTTCTTTTTTATCTAAAAAATATTTTGAATTAAAAATATGAACTATTGTTTTTTTTTTCTTCAGTTTCATATAAATTAGATTTTAGTGAATTAAGAATATATGTAATATTCTCTTTTAAAATCTGCGAACCATTCAACTTTTTAAAACCAGTTAAATTTATAAATGAAATATTTAAATTATTTATAATTAAAACAATATCTCTAAATGTAAAATTTAATTTTTGCTCAATTAAATAAATATTTTCTTTAATTGTTTTATAAATTAAATCAAAATTGGTAATTTTAAATTCTTCAATACCTTGAGCCGGTACAATACATTTATGTATAAGTACAAAATTTTTCTTTTCATCTTTGTCTCCTACTGCAAATATATATTTTGAATGATCAATTTCTAAAAAAAGTTTTGGAGAATAAATTTTCATTTCCTACTTTAGAATAAGTTGATTATTTATTCTATAATCAAATAATGTATATTCTTCAAAATTACCACTTTCCCTTAAACTCATAAAATTTTCTAAACTTTTGATATAATTTTCTGCAGGTAATTTAATTATTTTTTTTTTATAAGTCTCCAAATCCCATCTTTTTGCTTCGTATAAGTAATATTTATTTATTAAATTAATTGGAAAATTAATTTTTATAAAATTTTTATACAAATCTTTAAAACTATCTTTGTTTCCAAAAATTAAAGGCAAATTCTTATAATTTTCTATTTCTTCAAAATTAAAAAGATCAAGATTTTTACTTAAATAAAATTTTCTGTCTTTAGAGAACATTATTGCAATAGGTTTTTTTTCGACAATTATAATCTTTAATTTATTGGGATATATTTTTTTAACTTCAAAACTTTCTACAAAATTTATTTTTTTTAAAATTTCTTCAATTTTTTTCATTTTTAAGAAAATCAGATTTTTTTTATACAAAAAACTTAAATCGTTTTTAATGATGCTATCTTTTAGTATAAAAGTATTTTCTATTTTTATTTCTTGAATTGCAAATCTAGTATTTAGATATGCTATTTGAGGTTTGTAGCTTGAAAAAAAAATTAATAATAATAATCCAATTAATATTCGCTTTTTCATCTATTGATACTTGCGTCCAATAAAATGTTTTCAACTAAATTCTCAAAACTTAAGCCTTTATAATTTGCTATTTCAGGTACTAATGAAAGTTTAGTCATTCCCGGTTGAGTATTTATCTCTAGAAGATTAAATGTATTATTAAAAAATTTAAAATCTGATCTTGTAACTCCTTTGCACCCTAATACTTGATGGGTTTTTTTTGCAATCTTTAAAACTTCTTTATATTTATTTTTATTCAACCTGGCAGGCATTATGTGTTTTGTTTTAGCCTGCTTTGTATATTTTGCTTTATAATCATAAAACAATCTTTTTGGAACTAGCTCTATTGCTCCTAAAGGGTTACCGTTAATTACTGCTACTTGTATTTCCTGACCTCCTAAATATTCTTCAAATATCAATTGATCATATTTTTTGAAAAGATTTTTAGTTTCTTTTAAAAGTTTTTTTTTACTTTTACAAATATGCACACCTATACTTGAACCTTCGTTGATAGGTTTTACAACCATTGGAAATGGTATTTTTTTATTGATAATATTTATTGTCAATTTATGAGTGTTAAAATTTTTTTTTAGAATTGTAAAAAATTTAGGTGTTTTGATTTTATTTTTTAAAAATATATTTTTAGAAATAATCTTATCCATGGCATTGTGGGAGCTTATCACCCCAGAATGAGTATATGGTATTCTTAAGTATTCAAAATAACTTTGAGCTACGCCATCTTCTCCATCTTTTCCGTGCAAAGCATTAAATATTACATCAATTTTTTTCCTGTTAATTAAGTTAAAATTTTTAAATTTTGGATCAAATGTAGTAACACTATATTTTTTTTTTCTTAAAGCTTTTATACAAGCTTTTCCACTTTCTAAACTAATAGCTCTTTCACCGGAGTTTCCACCTAGAACAACTAAAACATTTTTAAATTTTTTTTTAATCACCAGTGATTTTAATCTCTAATTCTAGATTTACTCCTGTTTTTTCATAAACTGTTTTTTTTACTTTTTTAATCAAGTTTTCAATATCTATTGATTTTGCCTTTCCATTATTAACAAAAAAATTGCAATGTTTTTTTGAAATTACTGCCTCTCCTTCTTTAAAATTTTCACAACCCGCCTCTTTAATTAACATCCAAGCTTTTTTATCAACATCTACATTTTTAAAGGTGCTACCACATGTTTTAATTTGACTTGGTTGAGACAATTTTTTTTTCTTTATTAATTCATGTTGTTTTGTCTCTATTTTATCTTTTTTACCATTTAACCCCTTAAATTTTGCAGAAGTAATAATTAAATCCTCATTTAAATTTGAGCCTCTATAAAAAAAACGTATGTCTTCTCTTTTAATTTCTTTTTCAATAAAATTTATCTTATCAATTACTTGTATAGATAATAGAATTTTAGATATATCATTATCGTAGCATCCACTATTCATAATTATTGCTCCACCAATAGACCCTGGTATGCAGGATAAAAATTCTAAATTTGCTAAATTATTATCTTTGGCAAAATTTGCTACTTTACGATCAAGTGTTGCTGCGCCTGTCTCTATAATATTTTTATTTAATATTTTTGTAAAAGAAAAGTTTGGTCCAAGTTTAATAACAGCACCTTTCACACCGTTATCTCTAAATAAAGTGTTAGAACCAGCTCCTAAAATTGAGGTTTTTAAATTATTTTTTTTTGCTTCTTTAAGAAATTCTATAAGTTGGTTTTTGTTATTAGGCTTAAAAAAATATTCTGCATTTCCACCAAGATTAAACCAACTATAATTAGAAAGACTTACTTTTTTGGTTATATTATTTCTAAATTTTTCTATTAAAATTTGATCTAAATTCATAATGTTGTTTTAAGATTTGTTATCCATTTTGATATTAAACCTGCACCCATTCCAATAATTATTTCATTACTAATTAGATTTTTTTTAAAAAATCGATTTAGTTCTAATTCATTTTTCACTATAATAACTTGAGTTTTTGAATTTTTAGCGATTAAATTTGCAAATTTAATTAAATCAAATTTAAAATTTTTCTTTTCCCCAGCAGCATATAATGGGCACATAATAACTAAACTAGATTTAGAAAAACATCTGGAAAATTCATTTTGTAAAGATAATACTCTTGAGTATCTGTGTGGTTCAAAAACACTAATAATTTTTCTTTTAGTATTCACATTGTTTACTCCTTCTAAAATTGAACTAATTTCAGTAGGATGATGTGCATAATCATCATAAAAATCATTTGCATTTTTTGAAAAAACTTTTGTCATTCTTCTTTGTACACCTGAAAAGTTTTTTAAAGATTTTTTTATTGTACCTTGATCAGCTCCTAAATTTAAACAAACTATAAAAGCAGCAGCAGCATTGAGCGCGTTGTGTTTACCCAATAATTTCACATTTATGTTTCTAATTCTTTTTTTCTTTTCAACTCTGTTCTTTAAACTTAAATCAAAACTAGTACTGGTAAGATTATATTTTATCTTAGATAGTTGATAATGTGCTTCTTTGTTTTCACCATACGTTAAAATGTTTTTATTTTTTATTTTATTAATAATTTTTTTTACATTTTTATTATCTATACAAATTATCGCTTTACCGGTAGGAGGTGTTTTATTTAAAAATTCAACAAATGAATTTTCTAAATTTGTATAGTTTTTATAATAGTCTAAGTGTTCATGATCTATATTTGTCACAATCGAATAGTTAATAGGAAGTTTCAAGAAACTTCCGTCTGACTCGTCAGCTTCTAAAATTGCCCAATCTCCTTTTCCTAGCTTCGCATTACTTTTAAGGGAATTAATTACTCCACCATTTATAATTGTCGGATCTAATTTTTGATCAGATAAAATTTTTGCTACCAAAGATGTTGTTGTGGTTTTTCCATGGGACCCTGTAATTATTATATTTTTTTTAAGAGATACAACGTCAGCTAAAACTTCAGCTCTTGAATAGATCGGAATTTTATTTTTTTTTGCATATTTTATTTCGATATTACTATTTTTAATAGCTGTAGATTTTACTAAAATAGTAGCTTTTTTAATATTATTTGATGAATGGCCTATAAATATTTTAATTTTTGATTTTGAACAACTTACGGTGTTTTTATTTTTATTCTGATCACTGCCTTGTATTTCAAAACCCATATTTTTCATAATTTGAGCGAGACCACTCATACCTATGCCTCCTATTCCAACAAAATGGATTACATCTTTGTGACCTAAATTAATTTTTTTCATCAATAATTTTTTCTATATGTTTATTTATATTTTGAAAAATATTTTTGTCAGAATATTGATTTTGGTTAGATAAAATTTTTTTTATTAATGATTTATTCTTAAAAATAGATTTTATTAAATCATATAATTGATCACTTATATCTTTTTCATTGATTACATATCCAAAGCCTTTTTTTTCAAAATACGCTGCATTTTTTTGTTGATGATTGTCTGCTGATGTTGGTAGCGGAATAGCAATGAATGGAATTTTTACATTTATTAATTCTCCCAATACAGATGCACCTGAACGAGTAATCACTAAATTTGCCTTATGATAATAATCAATAATTTTATCTGTAAAATTAAATATTTCATGCTCTATTTTTTTTTCCTTATAAAACTTTGATAAATCATTGTTTTGCTCATTGTGACATTGTTGGTAAACTTTAATTGGCATTTTAGAGTTTTTTATTGTTTCAAATATTTTTGGTAACTTATCCGCAAAAACCTTTGCAGCTTGACTGCCACCAAGAACTAGAATCTTTATATCATTAAATCTATTATTTTCACTTATTTCAACTCTTGAATTTATTATTTCTTCTCTTACTATATTTCCTATTTCAATAATTTTATGTTTATATTTTTTAGGAATGCCCTCAAGATCTTTATATGAAACAAATATTTTTTTTGCAAAAGGCAATAAGTATTTATTAGCTTTTCCTATAAAAAGATTATTTTCATAAAGTACAAAATTAATTCTTAAAATTGAAGCTGCAAGGCAAATTGGAAAAGAAGAATAACCTCCCATACCAAATACAATTGAAGGTCTATTAATTAATAAAAAAAAAATAGATTTGAATATTGAAAATACAATTGTCAATATAGAAAGTAAAAATTTTAAAATATTTTTTTTAATTAAAGGGGTTGAAAATATCTTTATTAAATTTAGATTTCCATAATTTTTTAAGTATTTAAAACCTCTTGTATCAGTAGTCAGCGTGACATTATAATTATTTTTCATAAAAAAGTTAGCCAAGCTATATGCTGGAAAAACATGCCCGCCTGTTCCTCCGGTAGCAATTAAAATCTTTTTTTTTTTAATCATATAAGTGAGATTTATTCTTAGTATAATTTAATATTATTCCTGCTAAAATTGCACTACCCATTAATGATGAACCACCGTAACTTAAAAATGGTAATGTCATACCAGTAGTGGGTATCAAATTAGTATTTACACCTGCGTGAATAAATGTTTGAAAAATAAGTAATGTAGCTAAACCACAAAGTGAAATTTTTATAAATACATCGTCTTGGCTAGAACAATTTTTAATAATTCTAAAAGAAATATATAAAAAAATTGAAATAATCATAACAGAAACTATAGAACCGTATTCTTCAGATATTATGGCAATAACATAGTCTGTGTGAGCTTCTGGCACTCTATCTTTTAATATTCCTTCTCCCATCCCCTGGCCTGCAAATCCCCCTAACTTTATTGCATCCAAAGCTGCTGAGGATTGAAATCTATCTCCCTGACCAGGATCAAAAAATGTTATAAGTCGATTAATAATATACCCAAATCTCTCAGGCAGTAAAAATAACAAAGAAGTAAATGAAATTATGAAAATCGAAAAAAAACCAAATAAATAAAAAATATTTACACCTGAAATAAATACTGTAAATATCCAGGTACCTGTTAATAGAATCGATTGGCCTAAATCAGGTTGGCCAACCAAAAGAATTATAACTGAGCATAATAGCAAAAAGCTTAGAAAATAGCGCACCTTAGAGTTTTGCAACTTTTCTAATGTTAATATTTTTACTGTCATTAATATAAAAAAAGGTTTTAATATTTCTATCGGCTGTAATCTAAGAAAATATAAGTCTAACCAACGCTTAGCTCCTTTTACCTCTATCCCTACTATAGGAACTAATACAAGAGAAATAAAAGAAACAATAAATATTGGAATAACTAGTTTTTTTAATAATAAAGTATCAATTGTTGAAATGAAAATCATAATTAATAAAGCCAAAATAGAAAAGCTTAAATGTTTTGAGAAAAAAAAATAATAATCTTTGTTTAATCGCTCACCTGCTAATGAAGAAGTCGAAGAAAATGAGAAAAATAAACCAAGAAAAAAAAGGAGAAGAAAACTGAATAATATTTTTTTATCAATATTTCTCCAGTAATTTAAAATTTTAAATTTATATGAATTTTCTAGCATACAATTTACTTAATTTTTTGAATTCATTTCCCCTTTTTTCAAAATTTTCAAACTGGTCATATGAAGCGGCCGCTGGACTTAGTAAGATTGTTTTTTCCTTCATATTAGAAAATTTTAAGTCTTTGAAAATTTCAATTAACGCTTCTTTTAAATTATTGGTATTAGAAAAATTTATTTTATTTTTAATTTGTTTCCTAAAAAATCTTGTGTGATTACCAATTAAATAAGTCTTAATAATATTTTTTTTTATTCCAGTTAAAATAATTTGATCATTTTTTTTTGGTAATCCTCCTAAAATCCAATAAACATTTTTACTATTTAATAAAGCATACTTTGCAGAAACAAAAGAGGTTGCTTTTGAATCGTTTATAAAAGTAATATTTTTCTTTTTTAAGAAAATTTCATATCTATGAGATAACCCAGTAAAAGAACTAATAGCTTTAATAAAATTTTTTTCACTTATCCTCAGTAGCCTAGATAGCGTATAAACAAAATTCATATTTTCATCATTAATACTTAATTTCAAATAATAATTTTTAATTTTATATTTAATTTTTTTATATTTTTTTTTTCTTGGTATAATTAGTTTGCTAGAAAAAAATTGTTTTTTAAAAATTTTTTCTAAATCTTTATTTACTATTGCAAATTGATCTTTTTTTTGAAGATTAAAAATTTTAAACTTTGATTTTAAATAATTTTGCCAGTTACCATGCCAATCCAAATGGTCATTAGTGATATTCAGTAAGAATGCATAGCTTGGACGAATAAATTGCGAATGTGAAAGTTGAAATGAGGATGCCTCTATAATTACATATGAATTTTTTTTAATTTTTAAATCTAAAATTGGAGTACCAATGTTTCCACCTAATAAAACTTTAAATCCATTTTTTTTTAATACATGATTAATAAGCTTACATGTCGTAGACTTTCCGTTTGTCCCAGTTACGACGATGCTTTCAAAATTTTTATTTGTTAAGTAAATTAAGTCAATATCTGAAATTATTTTTTTTTTAAATCTCATTAAAAACTTTTTTTCGATAAGACTTATCCCTGGACTAAGAACTATATAATCAACATCGCGTAATACTTTATCTAAATTTTTTGTTCTTTTGCTCTTAAATATTTTTTTTTTCTTATCATCCCAAACTTTATAATTTTTTATTTTCATCCTTTTAAAGTATTTGACTACAGATCTTCCCGATAGGCCTAAGCCATACACAAGGAATGATTGTTCTCTAAGATTTGAGATTGATAACATTATTTATCGCAATTTTAATGTTGCTAATCCAACTAATGCCAAAATAATAGCAATGATCCAAAAACGAATTACTATTGTTGATTCAGCCCATCCTTTTTTTTCGAAATGATGGTGTATTGGAGCCATCTTGAATATTCTTTTACCTGTCAATTTGAAAGAAGCTACTTGAATAATGACTGAAGCAGTTTCCAAGACAAATAATCCTCCAATAATTGCTAAAACAATTTCATGTTTAACTATTATAGCTATTGCTGCAAGTGAACCGCCTAAAGATAATGAACCTGTATCACCCATAAATATTTTAGCTGGTGGCGCATTGTACCAAAGAAAACCTAAACATGATCCTACTATTGCGCCGCAAAAAATTGCAAGTTCACCTACATCTGGAATGTATTGAATCTGAAGATATTCTGAAAATATGGTGTTACCAACAACATATGAAATCAATGTAAATGAAAGTGCAACTAACATTACTGGCACTGTGGCTAATCCGTCTAAGCCATCAGTCAAGTTCACTGCATTTGAAGCTCCAATAATTACAAATAATCCAAATGGAATAAAAAATAGCCCCATATGCCAAATTAAATTTTTAAAAAAAGGAAAGTAAAGGTTATAAATATATTTATGATCAGAGAATTTAACTATTATAAATAATGTAATTGCACTTATAATAAATTGTCCAAAAAACTTATATTTTGATTTAAGGCCTCTAGAATTTTTATATTTTATTTTTAAAGTATCATCCAATAATCCTAGGCCACCTAAACTTAATGAAACAAAAATTAATGTCCAAACATAGATGTTTCTTAAGTCTGCCCACAAAAATGTACTAGATATAATTCCAATAATGATGATTACTCCTCCCATTGTTGGTGTTCCAGATTTCTTAATTATATGATCAATGGGGCCGTCCTGTCTAATTGGTCCAGTTATCATTTTCTCAGAAAAAATTTTTATTAAAGGTCCACCTATTATAAATACAATAATTAGTGAAGTGATTACGGATAAACCTGTTCGAAAAGTTAAGTATTTAAAAACATTTAAAAAGGAATATTGATCTACAAGTGAAATTAATAAATTAAATAACATTTAAACCTTTAATCATTTTTTTACTCAAAATATTTAACCCTGTTGCATTAGAACCTTTAATCATAAGATAATCATTATTGTTTATTACTTCGCTCAATATTAAATCTACATCATTATTATTCTGTAAAATGTTACCCTGTTTACTTTTAAGTAAATTTTTATAAGTGGAAAGCGTTTTTTCACCTTTAACAAATACTTTGTTGATATTAGAGTTGTTAATAACTTTTGACAAATCTTGGTGATATTTTTCTGATTTAGGCCCTAATTCAAGCATATCACCTAATAATAAATATTTTTTAAATTTATTTTTTCTAATTTTATTAAAGCTATTGATTGCATTTTTAACCGAGGATGGATTTGCATTATAACTTTCATCTATCAATTTAAATCTTTTATTATATCTTGAAATAATGTGAGTTTTGCCCCTTCCTTCAGTCGGTTCAAATTTTTTAAGTATTTTTTTTATATTATCTACATTAAGTTTTAATTCTATCATAATCGCTACTGAAGCTAATAAATTATAAATATTAATATTTTTTCCTTCTAAATCTATTTTTTTCTTTTTTTGTTTAGAAAAAATTTGAATTAAATTATTATTCTTAAATTTTTTTAAAAGAAAAATATCTGATTTTTTATTTTTCCCAAAAGAAACTACTTTCAATTTTCTTAATTTTGCTTTTTTATTTAAATAATTAAAAAATTTATCATCACGATTTAATATAATAGTTCCATTTTCTTTTACTGAGTCAATGATCTCTGCTTTAGCTTTAGCAATTCCATGAATATTTCTAAAATTTTCCATGTGTGCTTCACCAATGTTTGTAATAACTGCGACGTGCGGACTAATTAATTTAGAAAGTTTTCTTATCTCTCCAGCTTTACTCATTCCTACTTCAAAAATACCATACTTATCATCAGCACTTAAATTGGATAAACTAATTGGAACACCAAAATGATTATTAAAAGATCTAGGTGAAGAATAAGTTTTTGCGAATTTTTGTAAGAAAAGTTTTACTAAATCTTTTAAAGATGTTTTGCCAGCACTACCAGTAATCGCTACTATTTTGGCTGAAGACATTTTTCTCTTTTGTCTAGCAAACTGATTCAAAAATACAATTTCATTCTTAACCTTTATGATTTTTTTCTTATATTTATTTAAAACTTTTGAAGTAACTATATATTTAGCTTTTTTTCTTAAAACATCTTTTATGAATTTAATGCCATCATTTTTTTTTCCTTTAATAGTTAAGAACAAATTATTTTTCTCTACATTTCTTGAGTCAATTGCAAGACCGTCAAAATTTCCAATATTAATATTTCCTATAATTTTTTTTAATATCAATTTATTTTGTAAATAATTTATTTCTTTTTTATTTAGCACTTTTATTTTTAATCTTAAATTTTTTACTATTTTTTTATCAGAAATAAAAATTGTCTTATTTTTATAAATCTGTTGTCCTTCATGTCCTTTACCAGCAATTAATATAATCTCGTTCTGATCAGCATTTGTAATAGCTTTTTTAATTGCTTTATTTCTATTTGAAATATTAAAATATTTTTTATGGCTAATATTTTTTATAATTTCATTTCTTATTTTTTTTGGATTTTCATTTCTAGGATTATCATCAGTAACATAAATTTTTTTGCAATAATAGTTTGCCACTCTGGCCATTAAAGGCCTTTTTTCTTTATCTCTATTTCCTCCACATCCAAAAACTAAAGATATGTTTTTTTTATAATTAGTTTCTAAAGATTGTAAAACCTTTAATAGAGCGTCAGGAGTATGAGCATAATCAATAAAAACTTTTATATTATTTGGAAATTTTCTTACTAATTCCAATCTACCATCAACATCTTTAATCTTTTTTAATGATTTAAAAATTTTTTTATCTTTCAGCCTACAAAGTTTTGCGGCTGCAATTGCCATAGCAAGGTTTTTTTGTTTAAAATCAACACTTTTGCTCAAAAAAATTTTTTTAATTTTTTCTATTATTTTACTTATTTCTATAACTTTAAGTTCTTTATTTTTTGCTATTTTTTTTAAAGCAATAAATTCATCAGTATTCTTATCTAAAATGACATTCGAATTTTTTTTTAAAATTTTTTTAAATAATATTAATTTTGCATTTAAATAAGATCTCATAGTTCCATGGTAATCTAAATGATCATGGCTAAAATTTGTAAAAACTCCTGCATTGAAATTTATGTGATGCAATCTTTCTTGATGCAGTCCATGACTTGATGCTTCAATAATAACATTGTCTATTTTTTTCTTTTTAAGAAACTCTAAATATTTATGAATTGAAATTGTATCTGGTGAAGTAAGATTTGTTTTTAAAGTTTTATTTTTGTATTTAATACCTAAGGTTCCTATAGAAGCAGCAGAAATATTATTTAAGGATAATATCTGATAGAATAAGTCTGCAACCGAAGTTTTACCGTTCGTACCTGTAACGGCAATTATATTTTTTGGTTTTAATCTATAAAATCTTGAAGCAATCTCACTTACAAAATTTCTAATATTTTTTTTTCTTAGTACAAGAATTTTTTTATCTATATAATCAAGATTGTTTGAAGATACGATTACAGATGCTCCTTTATTGATTGCATCTTTAACAAATTGTTCACCATTTTTGGTATTTCCCTTAATGGCAAAAAAAATATACCCTTGTTTAACTTCATTGCTATTAGTGGCAAGCCCAGTAATTATAATTTTTTTTTTATTTTCTGGAAGATTATTTATTAAATTTTTCAGCAACATATTTATTGGTAAACTCCTCTTTATTTAAGGCTAAAATTGGTCCTATTTTTTCTATAATTTTGCCCGCTACGTAAACAGAGTTCCACCCAGATGTATTGTAAGGTGCCTTTGTCTTTATTCCTCTATAATTGTAAATTAATTCTTTATTTATTTGAGGATTTTCTAACATTACAAGCAATGTATACTTTGGACTGATCGTAGGAAATACAGAAATAAAGGTATTAATCCTATCTTTTTTATTTCTATACCCTTCTGCTGTCCCAGTTTTTCCACCAACATAATAACCATCCTTATCTGCAAAATGAGCGGTTCCATTATCATCGCTAACGACTTTTCTCAAAATACCGTTAATAGTTTTGCTTGTTTCGGCTGACACAACGTTCTTAAAGTTTTTAATTTTTTTATTTTTAATTAAACTTGGTTTTATTAACTTCCCTCCATTAGTTATAGCTGCATAAATAGATGCAGCTTGCACCGGTGTTGTAGTAATACCATGGCCGAATGAAACTGTTTCTAATTTACACTTATCCCATTTTATATTATGTGGCACCCCGACTTCCTCTATTTCTAGTTCTGGACTTTTTAATAATTTTGTATTTTCAATAAATTCTTTAAATTTTTTTTCGCCTATTTTTTTAGCTAGTATTACTGAACCAACATTTGAAGATCTCACTAATATTTCTTCAACGGATAAATTTTTTGGATGTTTTTTTATGTCAGAAATTTCGTGTACTGAGCATCTGAGACTTCTCGGTATATCTTTAATAATTGTACTAGATGAGACTAGGTTATTTTCTAAAGCTAGAGCAACCGTAAAAGTTTTAAAAATAGAACCTAATTCATAAACACCTTTTGTAACTTTGTTAGTATATTTTTTATCATTAACATTAATTCTTTTGTTAAGATTGAAATTTGGAAGTGAAACTAATGATAAAATTTCTCCACTATTTACATCCATTAACAGTGCTCCTCCACCGCTAGCTCTAAAAGTATTGATAGCTTTGTGCAATTCCTTGCTAATTATAAACTGAATATTGGTATCCAAGGTTAACCTAAATGGTTTTTTTAATAGTTTTTTGTCTCTAAGTTCTCTGTCAAAAAATTTTTCTACACCTGATATACCGTAATTATCGTAATCAACTTGTCCCACAACATCGTGATTAAACAAATTTCCGTGTGTATACATTCTAGCTTGAAAGTTCTCAAATTTTATACCTTTCTCACCTAAAGCAAAAAACTTTTCTCTTTCAAATTGATCAATTCTTTTTTTTAAATAAAAATATTTACCTTTATTCAGTTTTTCCTCAATTTTACTAATTGGAAGTTTTGGAAAATTTAATCTTAATTTGATTATGAAATTTTTTTTATTTTTAACTAGTTTTGGAATTACTACTACATGACTAGAGTTTACATTTCTTGAAATTAAAACTCCATTTCTATCTACTATATCTCTTCTTATTAAAGAAAATTTGGTAGAAGTAATTTCTTTGTTATAGGCAGGTATTTTCCCGAAAGATAAGAGTGTAATTTTTATTGTAAAAATAAGTATTAAGGATAAAAAAAAAAAGAAAAGCAAATATATCCTGTCTTGAAATTTGTCTGCTTTTTTTGCAAATTTATTTTTTTTATTTGTTTCTAAATAATCCTCAAAATAAAAACTAGTTTGGTTTATATCTTTAATTTTTTTGTGTTTTCTTCTCATATTGATTTCTAAAAATTGAAATTTTTTTTTGTAAGTCTGAAAAATCAGATAAACTTAAAAAAATTTTTGAATTATTAATTGGAGAATAATTATTCAGCCCTAAAGTTTTTATCTTTTTTTCTAATTGCGAGGGAGATGTTAAAAAATAAAAATCTAATTGAGACTCATTTATATCTCTTTCTTGAAGATTTATTTTTTTATTTAAATTATATAATTTTTTTTCAGTTAATCGCGTTTGATTTTTAACAATTGAAGTAATAATTAATAGAATTAGAAAAATAATAGTTGATATGATAATTTTTGATTTAAACATTTATCGCCTCTAAATCTAAATATCTTTTAAATTTTGTGATTAATTCATTAGGGTAATAAAATTTATTTTTTGATCTAACTGCATACCTAAGTTTTGCAGATCTGGATCTAATATTTTGATCAATTTCTTTTTTTGTTGGTTTAAAAACTTTATTTTTATACTCATTAAAGAGCTCTAATGTATTGGCATCTTCTTCTGGTAAATACCTTGATGGCTTGGCTTTATTTACTGAAAAATTACTAAAAAAATATTTAACTATTTTATCTTCTATTGAATGAAAGCTTACAATTAAAATTTTTCCGCCTGGTTTTAATATTTTTGTTGCATTAATTATTCCATGTATAAGTTCAGTTATTTCTTTATTAACAAAAATTCTAAATGCTTGGAAAGTTTTTGTGCATGGATTTATTTTACTTGTATATTTTTTTTTTTACTTTTTTGAATAATTTCTACTAAATCTTTTACTTTTGTAATTTTCCTTTCATTTCTAAATTTAATTATATTTTTAGCAATTCTTCCAGCTTCTTTTTCTTCACCAAGAATTTTGATTATAAGTTTTAATTCTATTTCACTTAAATTATTTACAACGTCTTGAGCAGATATTTTATTTAATCCCATTGACATGTCGAGGTTTTCAGTGGACTTAAATGAAAATCCTCTTTCTAAATCGTTTAATTGAATCGATGATAAACCAAGATCAAATATTATAACATCAACAAGATCTTTGGTTACAGACTCTAATTGACTAAAAGTAGTTTGATAAAACTTAAATCTTTGAGGAAATTTTTTTTCTAATTTTTTACCAATTTCTTTTACTTTATTATCTCGATCTAAACCCTTAACTATATTTTTTGAGAATTTAAGTAATTTTTTGGAATAACCTCCCCCCCCAAAAGTGCAGTCGATATATGTTCCTCCCGTTGAAAGTAAAGAGATTTTTATAACTTCATTCAACATCACCGGAAAATGGGAGGATTCCAGTAATGTTGTATGATTGTTCATTTATCTTTTTTTTAATCATTAAAATTTTTGTTTTCTCAAAAATGCAGGAATTTCAAAATCTTCTTCCTCGCTCATGTTTTGATCAAACAACTGCTCTGAATTGTTTTCAATCGGCTCACTAGTTTCTGTTCCGCTATCTTGATGCAAACCTTGATCTTCTGAAAAAAGTTTTGGAGTATATTCTTCAATAATTTCACCTTCGGATGAAAAACTATTATTAATGTTTTCATCATCATTGTTAATATTGCTTTCCATATATGAAGCGCTTTCCATTGATACACCTTGTGGTAAATTATCTGGTTCTTCTTTGTTATCTGTTGCTACATTTGGTTTATGAACTTCAGAATTCATTTCAAAATTATTGACTGTAGCATCATGCTCTTCCTTTATTTGGTAGCTTTCATCAAGTTTGAGTGCTGTCGCGCCATCTATGGAGCTTATTGTGTTACTGTCTGCTCTTGTATTGTGAGAAAATAAGCTGTCTGAATAACCAGTATTTCTGTTTTGAATTCTACTAACCATATTAAAAACAGTTTTGTTTTCAGATTTGTAACCGTCTAGTGCAGTTGCAACAATAGATACTCTAATTTTACCATTCATATTTTCATCTTTTATAGCGCCAAAAATTAATTCTGCTTCAGGGTCTAC
>MDTG01204709.1_pt1 | contig 20866 bp, 19 predicted proteins | sample 811421 | NCBI WGS metagenome assembly MDTG01 (sample SAMN05326645, study PRJNA326480) | marine metagenome | isolation source: seawater | place: Pacific Ocean: South East | collected 2011
AAAACTATTTACAAACTTTCGAACAAAAAGTGTGTAGGCTGTGATAAATTTCAAAATGACTCAAAAATTTTACCCTCAATAACAAATATTAATGAAAGAGTTATTAGTGAAGAAACAGCTTATCAAATGACATCAATCTTAGAGGGAGTTGTAAAACGTGGTACAGGCAAAAAACTTAGAGACCTTAAAGTTCCTTTAGCTGGAAAAACAGGCACAACTAATAATAATTACGATGCATGGTTCATTGGCTTTTCATCGAATTTAGTTATTGGAGTTTATATAGGTTTCGATAATCCACAAACTCTTGGAAAATTTGAGACCGGTTCTAAAGCAGCACTTCCTATATTTAAAGATTTTGTAAAAAATGCACTTTATAAAGAAGATTTTAAAGAATTCAATATTCCAGAAGGAATTTTTCTAACATCATTGAACTATGACACAGGAAATAAATCTTCATTGAATGACAAGAATACAATTATAGAAGCTTTAAAACCGAGAGATATTAACAACCTAAATAATAACAAATTAATCTCAGTAGAGAGTTATGATAGGTTAATTAAATACAGACAATTCTATTAATGGAAAATTTTGAAGATAAAATAAACCAAATAAATAAAAACCTTGATAAAATTAGGGGGTATCTTTGAAAAAAATAATATCGCATCAAAATTACAAAATATTGAAAACGAATTGCTCCAAGAAAATTTTTGGAAAGATAAAAATAAAGTAAAAAAAACTGTTAAAGAAAAAAAAATATATGAAGGAATTCTTAATTCTTTCAACAAAACAAATCTAGAAATTAAAAACTTAAAAGATCTGCATAAGCTAGCTGAAGACGAAAACAACGAGGAAATTCTTCAAGAATGTGCAAAAAAAATTGAAGATTTAATTACTAACGTAAAAAAAAATCAAATAAATTGTTTTCTTTCAGGAGAAAATGACAATTTTGATATTTATTTAGAGATACATGCTGGGGCCGGAGGCACAGAAAGTCAAGATTGGGCAGAAATGCTAAGAAGAATGTATATAAAATGGTTCGATAAAAAAAAATACAGTTATGAAATTATAAGTGAACACAAAGGTGATGAGGCTGGTATCAAGTCCTCTACTTTAAAAGTTAATGGAGAATACCTTTATGGTTTAATGAGGGGAGAGTCAGGTGTTCATAGATTAGTTAGGATTTCACCTTTTGATAGCGGCGCACGAAGACACACTAGTTTTGCAAGTGTCTGGGTTTACCCTGCCGTTGATGATGATATTAAGATTAAAATTGATGAAAAAGATTTAAGAGTTGATACTTACCGATCCAGTGGCGCCGGCGGTCAGCATGTAAACACAACAGACAGCGCTGTAAGGATAACTCATTTGCCAACTAAAATTGTTGTTCAATGTCAAAACGAGAGATCTCAACATAAAAATAAAGAAACTTGTTTTAAAATGCTAAAAGCTCGGCTTTATGAGTTTGAAATCCAAAAAAGAGAGACTGAAAACGAAAAGGAGCTAAGTTCAAAAACTGATATTGGATGGGGACATCAAATTAGATCTTATGTTCTTCAACCTTATCAACTAGTGAAAGATTTACGAAATAAAGTTGAAAGCACTGATCCAGAGGGTGTATTGAACGGCAATATTGATGAATTTATAGAAGCAGCGGTAGTGAGCAAATAATGAAAAAAGCATTGAATTCATTTTTTATCTTAATTTTACTTTTATTAATTTTAATAATATCAATTTTAGCCACAACTGGAATTGAAACAAATAAATTTAATCAAATTATTTCTGATAAAATAAATGAAAATAATAAAGCTGTCTCAATTGAATTAAAAAAAATAAAATTTAAAATTGATATTAAAAATTTAAGTTTATTTTTAAACACAGATGATCCAAAATTGAAATATGAAAATCAAATTTTGCCTATCAAAAATATTAAAGTATATTTAGATTTTACGTCTTTATTTCAATCAAAGCCTAACATAGAAAAAATATCACTAGATTCTAATGAAATAAGTATTGAGCAGTTAAAAAAAATTTTAATTAAATCAAAACCATCTAACTTTAATAGTTTTATACTTAACAATGTTAACAAGGGAATAATAAAAACTAATTTAGAATTATATCTAGATGATAATTTTAAAATCAAAAATTACATAGCAAAAGGTGAGGGTTATAAAATAAAAGTAAAAATAAATAAAAATTTAAAATTTGAAAACACAAAATTTAATTTTTTTGCTGACCAATCAGATATTTTAGTAAAAAATATTTCAAGTAAATCAAAAGGTTTGACTATAAATGACGGCAATATTCAATTAGAAAAAAATGAGAATATTCGTATCAGATCAAATTTTACCACCGAAATAAATTTAAATAAAACAAATTCAGAAAATTACTTATTTTTATTAAAAAAGATTAATTATAATCCTAATCATAATATCTTTAAAGCAAAGCTTAATCACAATTTAGAATTTATTTTTGATAAAACATTTAAAGTTATTAACTATGATTATAGAAATAATGGAAAGGTAGATGAGTTTGTTTATAAATTAAATAAAAATTTCAATCCTCAAATCTTTGATAATGAAATAAGTCTAATAAAAATTAAAAATTCAAATTTGAATTTTGGTTATAATTCTGAAAAAACTAATACATTTCAAACCTCTGGACTTTATCAAGTGAATGACAAAGATGATTTTAATAATTATAAGATCGAGACTTCTTTTTCTGATAAAAGTCTTACTTCGGATTTAGAAATTGAAATATCAGAAATTTTAAATCTTGAAATCATCAACTATCGAAAAACTAAAGGTAAAAAAGCAAATATTAATTTAAAATTTAAAAAAAAAAATAATGATTTATACTTTGATCAAATTAAATACCAAGAGGAAAACAACTTAATTTTAATAAATGATCTAAGATTTTTGAACAATAGTTTTATTTCATTAAAAAATTTAAAAGTTAAAACATTTAATCAAGACAAACTTAATAATGATTTTTCTGTTAATTTTAGCAAAATAATTAATGTTCAAGGAAAAAAGTTTGATGCTGAAAACCTTAATAAATTAATAAAGAAAAAATCTAATAATAAATTTCTAGAAAAAATCAGCAAAGATATCAAAATAGAAATTGTTGAAATAAAGACTCCTTTGTCAAAACAGTTAGGTAATTTTAGATTAATTGGTTCATTAAAAAAAGGTGAATTTACTAAAGTTTCATCTAAGGGAGATTTCGGAAATGATAAATTTTTAGATATAACTTTAAAAACCGATAAAGATAATAAAAAAAAATTTTTAGAAATTTATTCCGATTTACCTCAGCCTTTATTATCTGAATACAGTTTTTTTAAAGGTTTATCTGGAGGAAATATAATGTTTTCCTCAATTATCGAAGGAAAGACTGCTGACTCAAAACTAATAATTGAAGACTTTAAGATTGTTAATGCTCCAGCAGTTGTAAAGCTTTTATCGCTGGCAGATTTTGGAGGTTTGGCTGACCTAGCTGAGGGTGAAGGATTGTCATTTCAAAAAATGGAAATAGTTATGAGCAGTGATGAAAATTTTTTAAAACTTGAAGAGCTATATGCTGTTGGTCCTAGCATTTCTGTTTTGATGGACGGATACAAAGATGCAAACAATATTACAAGTTTAAGAGGAACATTAGTACCTGCTAAAAATCTAAATAAATTACTCTCAAAAATACCTGTAATTGGAAATATAATTATTCCCAAAGAAACTGGAGAGGGATTATTTGGTGTAAGTTTCAAAATGAAAGGGCCGCCTGGTAAAATAAAAACAACTATTAATCCTTTAAAGACTTTAACTCCACGATTTATAACTAAAGCACTGGAAAAAGTTAAAGGAGCTAAATAACTTTAATTATATAGTGCTTTTTTTTACCAAAAGATATTTTTAATTTATCCGTATCTCTAAAATCTGATTCACTAATAATTTTATTCTCATCATGAAGCAGAATATCATTAATTTTTACAGCCTTACTTTTAATTGCTCGTCTCGCTTCACTCTTAGAGTTAAAAATTTTGCTTGTATATAATAAATCTAAAATTTTAATATTCTTTATTAATTCACTTTTTTTAATTTTTATTTCCGGCAAACCAGCGCCAAGTCCTCTTGAATTAAATGTTTCATTAGCAGTTTTTTCCGCCTTGGTTGCTGCCAAAGATCCATGAAGAATTTTTGTAGCTTCATTAGCTAATAAAATTTTTAATTTATTAATATTTCTCTCAGTTTTTAACAAATTTTCAATTTCATTAGATTTTATTTCAGTAAAAAAATTTAAAAAATTTTTGACATCCCTGTCATCGGTATTTCGCCAAAATTGCCAGTAATCGTAAGCTGAAAATAAATTTTCATCTAGCCAAATTGCTCCTTTTTCAGTTTTCCCCATTTTTGCTCCTGATGCTAATGTTATTAAAGGAGTAGTGAGCCCGAATGAATCTTTTTTTAATAATCTTCTTATTAATTCAACTCCATTAACAATATTTCCCCATTGATCAGAGCCGCCGATTTGCAAAATACAATTTTTTGTTTTGAATAGTTGATAGAAATCATAAGCTTGCAAAATCATATAATTGAACTCCATGTAACTTAAGGACTGTTCTCTTTCAAGTCTCAGCTTAATGCTATCGAAGGTTAACATTTTATTTATTGTAAAATGACTTCCAATATTTCTTAAAAAATTTATATAGTTTAATTTAGATAACCAATTAAAATTATCTACGTAAATTGGAGAAACTTTTTTATTAGAGGTATTTAAAATTTTTGAAAAAACTTTTTTGATATTTTTAATGTTTTTTTTAATATCTTTATGATCTAGAATTTGTCTGGTTTTATCTTTACCTGAAGGATCACCAATTAAAGTAGTTCCTCCACCTAATAATACAATTGGACGGTGGCCATGTTTTTGCATCAGTCTTAAAACCATAATTTGTAACAAACTTCCAACATGGAGACTGCTTGCAGTACAATCAAAACCTATATACGCAGCTATTGACTTTTTACTGCAAATTTCATCGAGCGTAGCTAAATCAGTACATTGATTCATGTACCCACGAGATTTCATTTCTGATAAAAAGGTATTTTTCATAGAACAAATTACGTAATTCACTATTATACATAAATTATTATAAATAAATAAAAATATGTCCAAAGAATACACATCTTTAGGTTTAATGAGCGGAACATCAGGTGATGGAATTGATGCCTCAATAATCACAACAGATGGAATTACTAAATATGAAGTAGTTTTAGATAAATACTATGAATACGATAATAGAATTTTCCAAAAAATTCATCAATTAAAAGAGAAAATTCAAAATTATGAAGATTTAATAAAACTTAAAAAAGAGTGCAATGAATTAGAAAAAAATATCACATTGTTTCACGCAAAAATAATAAACGATATAATTAAAAAAAAACAATTTGAAATAGTTGGGTTTCATGGACAAACAATATTCCATAACTCAGAAAAAAAGATTTCTAAACAACTTGGAGATGGAAATTTGTTATTCCAATTGATTAAAAAAAAAATAGTTTTTAATTTTAGACAAAACGATATTAAATGTGGCGGCGAAGGCGCTCCATTATCTCCAATTTTCCATCAGCTCATTGCTAAAAAGCTTAATCTAGATGTTCCAGCAATAATCTTAAATATAGGGGGAATTTCTAATATTACTTTGATAAATTCTAAAAACAATATTCATGAATTAAAAAGCAAAGATATTGGACCTGGAAATTGTTTAATAGATAAATGGATTAGAAATAAATCAGAATTTAAATTTGACAAAGATGGAACTATTGCAAAAAAAGGAAATATAAACGAACTCATTATTGAACAGGCTCAAGAATTTTTTTCGAATTCCAATATTAATAAAAATTTTTCGTTGGATACTAATGATTATGATATTTCTTTTGTTCGAGGACTTTCAGTTGAGGACGGCGCAGCCACATTAACTAATTTGACTGCAAAAATTATTGGTGTTGCGTTGTCCAATATTTCTTTCTTAACTAAAAAAAAAAAATATAATGTTTTAATAAGCGGAGGAGGAAGAAAAAATAGTTATTTAATTTCAAAAATTAAAGAAAATATTACAAAAGAATTATCACTAAGTCCGATTGATATACATGGAATTGACGGAGATTTTATAGAGTCCCAAGCTTTTGCCTTCCTTGCTGTAAGATCATTTTTGAATTTACCTATTTCTTTCCCAGGCACAACAGGCTGCAATGGACCAACAACAGGTGGGGAATTAATTAAGTGTTAAATTAAAGCTGTTTTTTCTTTTATATATTTTTCAATTTCTGCTGATAAATCTTTTTCTTTATTTTTAAAAAAATGATTTGAGTTTTTAATTTTTGAAAAAATAACTTCAACACCTTTTTGACTCTTAATTCTATTATCAAGCTCATTAATACTCTCTTTAGTCACCAATTCATCATTTTCACTGTGAACAACTTGACCAGATGTAGGGCATGGAGCTAGAAAGGAGAAGTCGTAAACATTTGGTTGAGGGGAAACAGCAATAAAATTATTTACTTCAGGTCTTCTCATTATAAGCTGCATACAAATTAGAGATCCAAAAGAAAAACCGGAAACCCAACATTGACTGTAGTCTAAATTTTGTCTTTCAATCCAATCCAAAGCCGCTGCTGCATCTGATAATTCACCTTGTCCGTTATCAAAAACTCCGTCACTCTTTCCAACACCTCTGAAATTTACTTTTATAACTGAAAACCCGTTATCAACAAAAATATTGTACATTAGTTGTACAATTTTATTATTCATTGTGCCTCCGTATTGCGGGTGAGGATGCAAAACTATTGCTACAGGTGATCCAAATTTTGGATTTTTATAATATTTTGCTTCAAGTCTTCCAGCTGGTCCGGGTATAAAAATTTCTAAACTCTTTGGCTTCATGATTAGTAATGATTATTATTTACACTAAAAAGATACATCTTATATCACGTTTTTATGCGTCAAATATTTTTTTTTAATCCTTAGTATAAAGGTAGGAATTAAGCTAAAATTATTGTAATACAACGTTAATTTATGAAACTGACCACTAAAGGTAGATACGCAGTCATGGCAATGGCCGACTTGGCATCAAACGCAGGTAACGGGCCTGTAAGTTTAAATGAAATCTCTTTAAGGCAAAATATATCTTTAGCTTATCTGGAACAAATTTTTATGAAATTAAAGAGTAAAAAATTAGTAAAAAGTTTAAGAGGAGCTTCCGGCGGGTACGTGCTTGAGAAGCCTGCATCAGACATTAAAATCTCAAATATAATTTTTGCGGTTGATGAAGAAATTAAAATGCTTAATTGTAAAAAATTTTCGAAAAAAGGATGCAATAATAAATTAGTTAAGTGTATTACACATAACTTGTGGGATCAGTTAGATCAACACATAAATGATTTTTTTGAAAAAGTTAAGTTACAAGATTTAGTCAAAAATAAAATTAATTAAATTTTTATGAAGAAAGAAAATAATTTTAAAAAAGAGGAGTACAAATACGGTTTCACAACTGATATCGAAAACTTCAAGGCACCAAAAGGATTGTCTGAGGAAACTATAAAATTTATTTCAAAGATTAAAAATGAACCAAAATGGATGTTAGACTGGAGGCTTAAGGCTTTTAATAGATTAAAAGTAATTAAAGAACCTGATTGGCAGAAGCCAAAATTTCCTAAAATTGATTATCAAGATTTATATTATTACTCTGCTCCTAAAAGCATGAAAGATAAACCAAAGAGTCTTGATGAAGTTGATCCAAAATTAATTGAAACTTACAATAAATTAGGTATTCCATTAAATGAACAAAAAAAACTGAGCGGTGTGGCTGTTGATGCAGTATTTGACTCAGTGTCAGTTGCGACTACTTTTAAAGAAGAATTAACTAAAAAAGGAATTATATTTTGCCCTATTTCAGAAGCAATACAAAAGCACCCTGATTTGGTTAAGAAATATTTAGGCTCAGTAATACCAATTACAGATCATTACTTTGCAACTTTGAATTCTGCAGTATTTACTGATGGATCATTCGTTTATATTCCTCCTAATACTAAATGCCCAATGGAATTGTCTACATATTTTAGAATTAATGCTTCAGAGACAGGACAATTTGAAAGGACATTAATTATTGCTGATAAAGGAAGTTATGTAAGCTATTTGGAAGGTTGTACAGCGCCAATGAGAGACGAAAATCAGTTACATGCAGCCAATGTAGAGCTTGTTGCGCTAGATGATGCTGAGATAAAATACTCAACCGTCCAAAATTGGTATCCTGGAGATAAAAATGGAAAAGGAGGAATCTATAATTTTGTAACGAAACGTGGTGCTTGTAGAGGTAAAAATTCTAAAATTTCATGGACTCAAGTAGAGACTGGATCGGCAATAACATGGAAATACCCTAGCTGCATTTTACAAGGCGATAATTCCGTTGGAGAATTTTATTCAATTGCAATAACTAACAATCATCAAAAAGCTGACACCGGAACCAAGATGATCCACTTGGGAAAAAATACTAAGAGCAAAATTATTTCAAAAGGAATTTCTGCTGGAAATGCAGACAATACTTATAGGGGTCTAGTTGACATAGGTAGAAAAGCTTTTAATTCCAGGAATTATACTCAGTGTGATTCATTATTAATGGGCAATAAATGTGGAGCACACACTGTGCCTTATATTAGAAATAAAAATTCTTCTTCCACTGTAGAGCATGAAGCTACAACTTCTAAAATTAATGAAGACCAATTATTTTATTGCAACCAAAGAGGTCTAGACCAGGAAGAAGCAGTGAGTATGATAGTAAATGGTTTCTGCAAGGAAGTTTTACAACAACTACCAATGGAGTTTGCCGTTGAGGCGCAAAAATTAGTTGGCATTAGTTTAGAAGGGAGCGTAGGTTAATGTTAGAAATTAAAGACCTAAAGGCTTCAGTAAACAAAAAAAATATTCTTAAAGGATTAAATATTAAAATAAATGCAGGGGAACTGCATGCCATTATGGGGCCTAATGGATCTGGAAAAAGCACATTAGCTAATATTCTTTCTGGTAAAGAGGGCTATGAAATATCAGGTCAAATTAATTATCAAGGCAAAAACTTAATGGAAATACCAATAGATGAAAGAGCTCAAAAAGGAATTTTTTTAGCTTTTCAATACCCTACAGAAATTCCTGGAGTAAATACAAGTAATTTTTTAAGAACATCGATTAATAAAGTGATGAAGGCAAGAGGTAAGAAAGAGTTAGACACTCTAACTTTTTTAAAACTAATAAAGCAAATTGCTCAAGAACTTGGTATGGATGAAAAAATGTTATCAAGACAACTTAACGTAGGTTTTTCAGGCGGAGAAAAAAAGAAAAATGAAATTTTACAAATGAAAATGCTAGACCCTAGCTTAATCATTCTCGATGAAACCGACTCAGGGTTAGATATAGATGCGTTAAAAATTGTTGCTAATGGCGTTAATTCATATCGACATAACAACAAATCTTTTTTAGTTATAACACACTATCAAAGATTACTTAATTTTATTAATCCTGACTTTGTCCATGTATTGTCTGACGGCAAAATTATTAAATCAGGAAATATGGAACTAGCAGAACAATTAGAAAAAACTGGATACAAGGAATTAAAAATTTGATGTTAAATAAAATTAACATAAAAGAAATAGAGAATTTTAAAAAAATTTCTTCAGAGGAAAAGAACTTTAGATTAAGTAATTTAAATTACTATAATAGCGTTGGTTTACCTAATAAAACTAGTGAAGATTGGAAATTTTCAGACTTAAAAGAAATATTTTCAAATAATTTTGAAAAATTTAAAATTGGCCCAGCGCAAATAGAAAATTATAAAATTAATCTAATAAAAAATTTTGAACATAATTATATAATTATCGTTAATGGAGAGATAAATGAGAGTAATTTCAAATACGAGGAAAAAAGTAAAATAAATTTTGGCAACTTTAAAAATAAAGATTTTTTCAATAAAAAGGAGACCAATCCTCTGATCAATTTAAATTTTGCTCTTTCAGATCAAGGTTATTTTCTGAAAATAGAAGATGGTTATAAAATGAAAAAAGCTTTAGTGGTCTATAATGTGTTTACTGAAAACTTAAAGACAAATCTTTTAAATTTTAGAAATGAAATAGTAGTAGGTAAAAATTCAGAATTACATACAATCGAATTATTAATAAATAACTCTAATCAAAAAATTTTTAACAATGTTTACGAAAAACTTACTTTGAAAGATTCAAGTATTTTTAAAAATATTTATATCCAAAATAAAAAAAATGCTGGCTTTTTTCATAAATTTCTAAACTCTGAATTATTTGACAAATCTAGTATGACATCTTTTCTTTTTCCGTCAGGAGCTAAATTTAATAAATTTGACCTACAATTTGACTTAAAAGGTAAAAATATTGAATGCAATTTGAAAGCAGCTACTTTAGTGAATAAAAATGAACATCAAGAAATAAAAACAAAAATTAACCATCTTCACCCTAGCTGTAAAAGTTATCAAAAAGTAAAGACGATTGTTGATTCTAATAGTAAGGGTGTTTACCAGGGAAAAATTTATGTTAAGGACATTGCTCAAAAAACTGATGCTTATCAGCTTAGCAAAGCAATTTTACTAGATGAAACATCAGAATTTGACTCAAAGCCAGAACTAGAAATCTATGCAGATGACGTTAAATGTTCACACGGATCAACTTCTGGAAAAGTTGATGAAGACTCAATTCATTATTTAATGACCAGAGGTTTAAATAAAGTTGAGGCAATCAAATTGCTAGTAAATGGATTTTTAGATGAAATCGTTGACACCATAAAAAGTGAGACTGTAAAAAATCTAGTCAGAAATAAAATTGAGGAGCAATTGTCATGAACTTTAAAAATGTGAAATCAGAATTTCCTATTTTTAAACAAAAAATTAATGGCAAACCATTGACTTATTTAGATAGTGCTAATTCATCACAAAAACCACGAACAGTAATTAACAAGATTTCAAGTTTTTATGAAACTGAGTTTTCAAATGTAGGTAGAAGCGTACATACGTTAGCAGTTAAGGCCACTAATAGATTTGAAAATACAAGAGATAAAATTAAAAATTATATAAACGCTAAACATCTAGAGGAAATAATTTTTACAAAAAGTGCTACGGAGTCTATTAATTTAGTAGCATCTTCTTTCGGGGAAAAATTTATAAATAAAGGCGATGAAATTTTACTTACAGAGCTTGAACATCATTCTAATTATGTTCCTTGGCATTACTTAAGGCAAAAAAAAGGTGCAATTATTAAATTTGCCCCAGTAAATGAAAGAGGAGAAGTAGAAATAGATGAAATTAAAAAGATGATAACAAGTAAAACTAGGATAATTGCAATTACACATATTTCTAATGTTACTGGCGCTATTTTGCCAGTTAAGGAAATCGTTGATTTAGCAAAAACAAAAAAAATTCCTGTACTAATCGACGGAACTCAAGGGGCTCCACATTTAAAATTAGATATGCAAGAAATTGATTGTGATTTTTATGCAATTTCATGTCACAAAATGTATGGCCCTAATGGACTTGGTATTCTATACGCTAAAAATAGATGGTTAGAAACGATGCCGCCATATCAAGGAGGGGGCGGTATGATTAGTGAAGTGTTAAAAGATAAAATTACTTTTGCAAATTCTCCGACAAAGTTTGAGGCTGGAACAATGCAAACAGCAGAAGTAGTTGCTTTTGCAGAGTCACTTAAATTTATTGAAGAATTAGGTATTACAAATATAGAAAGTCATGAGAGTAAAATTTTAGAATATGGTCTAGATAAACTGAGAAAAAATAATTCAGTTAATATAATAGGAGAACCTAAAGATAGAGGATCAGTGATGAGTTTCACAATCAAAGGAATTCATCCGCATGATATAGCTACAATTTTAGACGAAGACGGAGTAGCAATAAGAGCCGGTCACCACTGTTGTCAAATTTTACATGATAAACTTGGTGTTCCTGCAACAGCGAGAGCTTCTATTGGAGTTTATAACTCTAAAGAAGATATGGATGTTTTATGTGATGCTATCAATAATTGTAAAAAAGTTTTTAAAGTTTAAATGGAATTAAAAGATTTATATCAAGAAATTATTTTGGATCATGCAAAAAATCCACGGAATAAAGGCAAATGCTCTGGGTTCAATCATGATGCAAAAGCTCATAACCCTTTGTGTGGCGATAAAGTCCATATTTTTCTTAACTTAGATCAAGATCAAAATATAAAGTCTTTAAGTTTTGAAGGCGAAGGCTGTGCAATTTCTTTAGCCTCAGCGTCTATATTAACAGACATTATTAAAGGTAAAAATTTATCTTTAACAAAAAAAATTGCTTCTGATTTTTTAGATATGGTTAAAAATAAAAATAAATTAACGATTAACAGTCTAACAGACGATCAAATAACAACAATTAATTCTTTGTCTGGAGTACAAGAATTTCCAATGAGAATAAAATGTGCTACAATGGCATGGCATGCATTATTATCAGCCGTGAAAACAAGAAATTGATTAAATGAATGAATTAAAAGAAAAAATAATTAATGAGATTAAAAAAATTTATGATCCTGAAATACCAGTAAACATTTACGAATTGGGTTTAATTTATAAAATTGAGATAAAGGATAAAAATTTCGTGGAAGTAGAAATGACACTTACAACACCGAATTGTCCGGTAGCGGACAGCTTGCCAAAGATGGTAAAGGAAAATATAAATAAAATAGATATGGTTACGGGAGTAGATCTTAAATTAGTTTGGGATCCTCCATGGACTAAAGAGAAAATGTCAGAAGCAGCAAAACTTGAATTAAATTTATGAGCGATCCAATTATAAAACTTAGCGATAGCGCTGTGAAAAGAATAAAAGAAATTATGAGTGGAGCCGAGCAAACAACCATTGGTGTTAGAATCGGTGTTAAATCAGGCGGGTGTGCAGGAATGTCTTATATTATGGAATACGCTAAAGAAATAAAACCAAACGAAGAAGTTATAGAAGACAAAGGAGTTAAAGTTTTGATTGATCCTAAAGCAGTAATGTATCTTTTAGGTACAGAAATGGACTATAAAAAAGAAGAATTTAACTCACAATTTGTTTTTAACAATCCTAACGAGACTGAAAGATGCGGTTGCGGAGAGTCCTTTAAAGTTTAACTACTGTAGTACATCTCAAATTCAATTGGATGTGGCGTATGTTCAAATTTATAAATTTCTTGAAATTTAAGATCAATATAAGCGTCAATTTGATCATCAGTAAATACTCCCCCTTGAGTTAAAAATTTTCTATCTTTATCAAGACTTTGCATTGCTTCTCTCAAAGAACCACAAACCGTAGGTAGTTTTTTAACTTCATCTTCTGATAATGAGTAAAGATCTTCATCAAAAGATTTTCCAGGATCAATTTTATTTTTTATCCCATCTATTCCGGCCATCAACATTGATGCAAAAGTTAAATAAGGGTTTCCTGCAGCATCTGGAAATCTTATCTCCATCCTAGCTGCTTTTGGATTCATAATTATTGGAATTCTGCAAGAGGCAGATCGGTTTCTCGCTGAATAAGCTAAAATTACGGGAGCTTCAAAACCTGGTATTAATCTTTTATAACTGTTTGTAGTAGCGTTAGCAAAAGCATTAATTGCTTTAGCGTGTTTTAATATTCCTCCGATATAATAAAGTGCCGTTTTTGATAATCCAGCATATTCTTTTCCCATAAAAACTGGAGTGTTTCCTTTCCAAATCGACTGATGACAATGCATACCGGAGCCATTATCTCCTTTTACTGGCTTTGGCATAAATGTTGCAGTTTTACCAAACGAATGAGTTACCATTTGAACAGCATACTTATATAATTGAACGTTATCTGCCATATTTGTTAGTGTACCAAAATACATACCCAATTCATGTTGGCTCGGGGCAACTTCGTGATGATGTTTTTCAACTTTAACTCCCATATCTTTAAGAGCTTTCAAATACTCTCCACGCATGTCTTGTGCGCTATCAATTGGCGGGACTGGAAAATAACCACCTTTAATTCCTGGTCTATGCCCCATGTTACCGTTTTCGTATTTTTTTCCAGTGTTATACGGTCCTTCGGAGCTGTCTATACTAAAACTAGTTTCGTTCATGTCATTTTTAAATCTTACATCGTCAAAAACAAAAAATTCTGGTTCTGGTCCAAAATAGGATTTATCTCCAATTCCTGATTTTTTTAAATATGCCTCAGCTTTTTTTGCTGTGCCTCTTGGATCTCTCTCATAAGGACTTTTTTTAACTGCATCTAAAATATCACAGAAAATATTAAGAGTAATATGAGAGTTAAAAGGATCTATAATTGGTCTTTCTAAATCAGGCTTTAAAACCATATCAGACTCATTAATTGCTTTCCATCCTGCGATAGATGATCCGTCAAAAAAAACCCCGTCTTCTAGCATCTCTTCATCTACAACTGTAGAGTCCATGGTTAAATGTTGTAGTTTGCCTTTAGGATCTGTAAATCTTAAGTCTACGAATTCTACTTGCTTTTCTTTAATTAATTTTAAGATGTTTTTAGAACTCATTTTTGTATTTCAACACTATGTTTTAATTTCTAAATCTATATCTAATCGGATGATGACAAGATATAACTAATAATATATATCAGATATGCATTTTAATCATAACACAATTTTCACTTGAAAATGAGAGAAGCCAATTCGATAGATCTTTTCCTTTTAACACTACTTGGTGTTATATGGGGGTCATCTTTTTTCAACATCAAAATAGCTACCTATTCATATGAACCATTTACACTTGCATTAGTAAGAGTTGTATTCGCAAGTTTACCACTAATATTGCTATGCAAATTAAAAGCGATAAAAATCGAAGCTTTTTCTAATAACTGGAAACCCTATGCTGTAATTGGGTTATGCAATATTGCTATTCCTTTTACATTGATTGCAATAGGAACTAGTAAAATTAATAGTTATCTTGCAGCTATGTTAATGAGTACAACACCAATGAGCGGATCTATACTAGCTCATTTTTTTACCAAAAATGAAAAAATAACTTTTTTAAAATCTTTAGGGATAATAATTGGATTTGCTGGAGTAGTATTTTTGTTTTTTGACAATTTAGTTATAAATGAAAAAAACTACCTATTTGCGTTAATTACAATCTTAGGATCAACATTTTACTCAATTGGAGGAATTTTGACATTAAAACTTAAAAACAAAGGGAATGAAAACGTTACAACATCAACAACATTGTGGTCAGTAATTTTTTTACTTCCATTATCTTTGTTAATTGAAAAACCCTGGCAATTGAATCCGTCATTAGAATCTACATTAGCATTATTTTATTTAGGTGTAGTGGCGACTGGATTGGCATGGTTAATTAGATTTAGAATTTTAACTGTTAATGGTTTAGTATTTCAAACTCAAGTAGCATATTTAATTCCAATATTTGGTATTTTATTTGGTTATTTTTTAATGGATGAATTAATTACTTGGAGAGTAATTATATCTTTAATTACGATTATATTAGGTATTTATATTGTAAAAAAAAATAATAAAGGTATAAAAAAATAAAATGCAAGAAGATTCTATTGAATTAGGTTTTTTATCCATATTTGCATTAACTTCCTTTTTTATATTTTTAATCATAGAAAAATATTCCTATAAAATCAATAATGGATTGCTTATAGATAATGAGTTTTCAAAGCCTCAAGCTTTTCATGAAAACGCTGTTTCAAGAAGCGGGGGGATTGCAAGCGTAGCCTCTTTGAGTTTTTTTTTCATAATCTATAATTTGTTGTATGAAGATATTCTTTACGAATATATTTTTATTACACTTAGTTTATTTTTTGTTGGTTATTTAGATGATATTAAAACAAAAATTTCTCCAAATTTAAGATTAATTTCAATGTCATTTTTTTTAATTTTTTTTATCTATTATTTACCAATTCAAATAAATAACATCGATTTAATATTTTTAAAAAGCTGGTTAAATAATAAAATTTTCTCAAGCATTTTTATTACATTATGCTTTTTATTTATTATAAATGGTGCGAATTTAATTGATGGATTTAACGGCCTTCTAACAATTAATCTAATAATTATAAATTCGATTTTGTTATATATAAATCTTGATAGTGAAAATATTGAATTTTCATTTTTTTTAACAGGGCAATTAATTATTTTGATTTCTTTTTTGATATTTAATTTTCCAAACGCTAAGATATTTTTAGGAGATAGCGGATCATATTTGCATGGATCACTTGTTGCATTAAATGTGATTATCACTAATAATCTTAACCCTCAGATTTCTTCTTTCTTTTTTTGTATTATTTTATTCTATTTATTTTTTGAGGTTTTTTTTTCATTCTTCAGAAAGATTTATCAAAAAAAATCGCCAGTGTTACCTGATAACAAACACCTACATATGCTCTGTTATAAAAAAATTGTTACTATTTTTGGCTCTAAGAGAAGCAATTATTTAACTTCAATTTTAATTAATATAGTTTTTTCTGCTTTGGTAATTCCTAGCATTTATTTTTATGATAATAGTTTAGTATGTAAGTACTGGTTTTTCTCTTTAATTATAATTTATATAATGATTTACACTAGACTTTACCGTTTAATAAAAAAGCAAATTGATATATAAAACATCGATTAACTAACAGGGCAAGTGGCGGAATTGGTATACGCGCTGGTCTTAGAAACCAGTGCCGCAAGGCTTAAGAGTTCGAGTCTCTTCTTGCCCACCAATAAATTATGAAGATACAAGTACAATCAACGAAAGGTCTAAGAACTGTTTTATCAGTTTCTATAGATAAAAAAACAATTCAACTAAAAATTAATGAGAGACTTTTAGAGCTTCAAAAAGAAGTAGCGTTAAAAGGTTTTCGTCCAGGAAAAGTTCCGCCTACCGTAATTAAAAGTCAATTCGGTAAATCTGTTTATGGAGAGGTGATAGATAAAATTCTTCGTGAGACTTCTTCTAAGGCAATTTTAGATAAAAAACTCAAAGTTGCAGGGCAACCTAAAATAGACCTTAAACAATTTGGAGAGGGAAAAGATTTAAATTATGAGCTTCAAATAGATTGTTTACCTAAAATTACTTTAAAATCTTTTGAAAAATTCAAAGCTGATGATTTTAAAATTAAAATTGAAAAAAAAATAATTGATGAAAAAGTCAAAGAAATTGCTGAACAAAATAAAAATTTTGAAGAAAAAAAAGAAAATGAAAAAGCTAATGTTGGAGATCAAGTAACTTTTAATTATACAGCAACGGTGGATGGAAATAAATTTGATGGAAGTGAAGGTAACGGAGTTCAACTAGAACTCGGAAAAGATTTATTTTTAAAAGGATTTGATCAACAGCTTACAGGTGTTAAAAAGGGTGATACAAAATCAGTAGAGGCAATTTTACCAGCCAATCATCCAAAGAAAGAATTAGCTAACAAAAAAACTAAATTTATATGTAAGATTATTTTCGTTAAAAAACCTGTTGATAGAAAAATTGATGATAGTTTTGCAAAAACAATGGGAGCAAAAGATTTAAATGATATGAAGATTTTAATCGAAAAACAAATTTCTAGTCAGTACACGCAAGCCTTAAGTGCTATTACTAAGAAAGAAATTTTAGATCAAATTGAAAAAAATCATCAGTTAGATTTACCTCAAAATTTAATTGATAATGAAGTTTCAATTATTACTCAAAATTTAAAGCCTGAAGAGAGAGAGAAACATAAAATAAACAATGAGAAAATAGCTAAATCAAGAATAAAATTAGGGCTCCTATTAAATGAGTATGGTGAACAAAACAATTTAAAAGTATCAGATGATGAAATAAAAGCAGAGATACAAAAACAGATAAGAGGTATGCCTGGTCAAGAAAAAATGGTAATGGAATACTATCAAAAAAACCCAAGTGCTTCTCAAAGCTTAAAAGGAGCTTTGTATGAAGAAAAAATTATAAATTTAATTAAATCAAAAATTAAACTATCTGTAAAAGAAATTGATGTGAAAGAGGCAGAAAAATTAATAAATGAATTTAACAAGCCAAATATAGAGAAAAATCAAACCTCAACAACTAAATCTTCCGATAAGGCAGATAAGGCAAAAGTGAAAACAAAAAAAATTAGTAAAAAGTAATCAATAGTTGTATAAGACCAGAATGAGTCGCGATTTTGAAGAAAAGATGAACAGTCTCATCCCCATGGTAGTTGAACAAACTAGCAAAGGTGAAAGAGCTTATGATATTTACTCAAGACTTTTAGAAGAAAGGATTGTTTTTTTAGTTGGTCCAGTAAATGATGCTGTGGCATCCTTGGTTACTGCTCAACTTTTATTCTTAGAGTCTGAAAATCCTAACAAAGAAATAAATTTTTATATTAATAGCCCTGGAGGATTAGTTACGGCAGGCTTAGGAATTTATGACACAATGCAATATATTAATTCACCTGTATCTACATTATGCATTGGACAAGCGTCTTCAATGGGATCCTTTTTATTGGCAGCAGGAGAAAAAGGAAAGAGATACTCTTTACCAAATTCTAGAATAATGGTTCATCAACCCTCAGCTGGTTTTCAGGGTCAAGCAACAGATATTCAGATACATGCTAAAGAAATTCTCTCTTTAAAAGAAAGGCTAAATAAAATTTATTCTAAACATACCGGCAAGTCAGTTGATGAAATAGCCAAGGCCTTAGAAAGAGATAATTTTATGACTGCCGATGATGCTAAAAAATTTGGCTTAATAGACTCTGTTGTGGAAAAAAGAAAATAAAGCACAACATATAGACTTGTTTACAACTTCAGCTTGATAACAATTAATTTGCTATTTATTATAGGTATATTGATTCGTTATGAGTGAAAAAAATAACAAAAATATTCTTTACTGTTCCTTCTGCGGAAAGAGCCAGCACGAAGTAAGAAAATTGATTGCTGGCCCAACAGTATTCATATGTGATGAATGCGTTGAACTTTGTATGGATATTATCAAAGAGGAAAATAAAAGTTCTCTTGTAAAACATCAAGATGGAGTTCCTACACCAAAAGAGATTTGCAACGTATTAGATGAATATGTTATTGGACAAAAACTTGCTAAAGAAATTTTATCAGTAGCGGTTCATAATCACTACAAAAGATTAAGCCATGACTCAAAAAACAATAAAGATATAGAATTATCAAAATCAAATATTCTTTTAGTAGGTCCTACTGGTTGTGGAAAAACTTTATTAGCTCAAACCCTAGCGAGAATATTAGATGTTCCTTTTACAATGGCGGATGCAACTACATTAACTGAAGCTGGTTATGTAGGAGAAGATGTAGAAAATATAATTTTAAAATTATTGCAAGCAGCAGATTATAATGTTGAAAAAGCTCAAAGAGGAATAGTGTACATAGATGAAGTAGATAAAATTAGTAGAAAATCTGAAAATCCATCTATCACAAGAGATGTTTCAGGAGAGGGCGTCCAGCAAGCATTACTTAAAATTATGGAGGGAACGGTTGCTAGCGTGCCTCCTCAAGGTGGAAGGAAGCATCCACAACAAGAATTTTTACAAGTTGATACAACAAATATATTATTTATTTGCGGTGGAGCATTTGCAGGATTAGATAAGTTAATTGATGGCAGAGGAAAAGATAGTTCAATTGGATTTGGCGCAAAAGTAAAAAATTATAAAGAGCAACCTTTATCAGAGATCATGAAATTGTTAGAACCAGAGGATCTTATAAAATACGGTTTAATTCCAGAATTCATAGGAAGGATGCCTATAATAGCTACATTAGATGACTTAGATGAAACTTCTTTAGTAAAAATTTTAAAAGAACCAAAAAATTCTTTAATTAAACAATATCAAAGATTATTTGAATTTGAAAACGTTGAGTTAGAATTTAATAATGACGCAATTCTTGAAATAGCGAAAAAAGCCATCGCTAAGAAAACTGGAGCCAGGGGATTAAGGTCAATTCTTGAAAATATATTGCTTAAAACAATGTTTGAATTACCTGATATGGAGGATGTAATTAAAATTACAGTTGATAAATCCTCTGTAAAAGGCTCATCTGAGCCTATTGTCACGTACGGTAAAAAACAATCAACATCGGTCGCCTAAATTAAATTTGTTTGTTGAAATTAAATCAGTTTCTTGAAATAAACAATTATATAACCATATATAATTATTATGAAAGTATCATATACTAAACCTCTCCTACCTCTTCGAGACATAGTAATATTTCCATCGATGGTAGTGCCATTGTTTGTAGGCAGGGACAAGTCAATTAAAGCACTACAAGAAGTTATGAAATCTGACAAATCGATAGTTTTAGTAACTCAAAAAAATTCCGAAATTGATGACCCGGAGGACAAAGATTTATATGGTTACGGGTGTTTAAGTAAAGTTTTGCAACTTCTAAAATTACCTGATGGAACTGTTAAAGTATTAGTTGAAGGCGAAAAAAGAGTAAAAATTTTAAAATGTAACAATGAAGATAAAAAATTCCTGAAATGTGAAGTTGAATATGCAGAAGATGAAAACGTAACAAAAGAATTAGACGAATTTGCTGTTGGTTTAGTAAAAAAATATGAAAAGTTGTTAGTATTAAGTAAAAAAGAATTTAACGACGGATTAAGTAGCTTAAAGAATTTAAAAAGCGCATCGCAAATAGCCAATAATATAGCTTCAAATTTGAATATTCAAATTTTTGAAAAACAAGAACTTTTAGAAATAATTGATTTAAAGAAGAAACTAGAAAAAATTTATTCTTTTATTGAAAAAGAGACAGGTGTCTTGTCGGTTGAGAAAAAAATCAGAGGAAGAGTTAAAAACCAAATGGAAAAA
>MDTG01144062.1_pt1 | contig 20858 bp, 19 predicted proteins | sample 811421 | NCBI WGS metagenome assembly MDTG01 (sample SAMN05326645, study PRJNA326480) | marine metagenome | isolation source: seawater | place: Pacific Ocean: South East | collected 2011
AGCATTAATACATGAAACTATCACAATAACTAATAAAGATAGAATAAATCTATTTATTAAAATATGATTTTCAAAAAAATAGTTGAAAGAATTGTACATCAACAAAATTGAAGGCAGATAAGATAATCTATTAAACAGACCCTTCTCTATAAGAATATCATCATATTTATTTGATGTTTTTTGAAAGAAATGAAAAATAACTTTCAGAACAATATATCTCATAATTAAAAAAATTACGAAACTAGTTATCAAAATCGATGGTACTAAAAAATATTTTTGCGAGACTAAATTTTGTATCAAATTATCCATTTAAACTTTTTAATTTAAAGCTAAAGTTAAATAATATTCAATATGTCACAACATTTAATTTATTCAAATGCAAAATTCTCAAAAGATAGAGTTTACAGGTATGCTCTATGGAGAACTTGGGATGATTCTCTTGAAAAATTACTTTTTATAGGATTAAATCCATCAACTGCAGATGAAATAAAAGATGACCCTACGATGAGAAGATGTATTAGATTTTCTAAAGATTTTGGGTTTGGTGGCTTTATAATGGCAAACATTTTTGCATTCAGATCAACAGATCCTAAAAAATTAAAAAAAATCAAAAATCCAATTGGTAAAAAAAATGACTTCTGGATTAAAAAATTGGATAAAGAAGCTGGAATGACCATTGCTGCCTGGGGGACTCATGGCGATTATCTCGATCGTGGAAAAGAAGTTTCTAAAATGCTGAAAAATCTTTATTGTTTAAGGAAAACAAAAAATGGTTTCCCATCTCACCCATTATATTTACCAGCTAATTTAAAACCTATCAAATACCCATAATTTTTAAAGATTTAAAAATGATTTCCAAACTTTGTTTGGCTTCCATATTTTCTCTAAGTCTTTAATAATTTCATCATGCTTGAGGTTTAAAATATCACGTCTATATCTATAGGTGAAAGCAGAAACTCTCATATTTGCAGCACAATGTACAAATAATTTTTTATTTTTATATTTTTTAATAATTGAAACAAACTTTTCAAAGTCTGATTCTTTGGGATTATCAAAATCTACAGGTATATGAATGTATCTAATATTAGATTCTTCCAATATACTTTCTTGATTAAATGCTACCTTACCTACTATTGAATCTTGAGCAAGATTAATAATAACTTCATAGCCTTTTTTAACTAATAGTTTTAATTGACTACTAGTAGGCTGACCAGAAGTTTCATATAAGCCGGGGACTTTATAATAATTATAAATATTTTCAACTTTATTATTATTTTCAAAACCTTTGATTCTATTGGGATTTGCTGATCCGAGTTTATTAGTCATCTTAGTTATTTAATATCATTAATCTTTTTAACTGTTCATCAATACTTTCAGATTCATCTTCTATTTCTTCAAATTCATTATCAATTTTATTATTATTATAAATATTATAAGATATAAATGATGCAATAAAAATTGAAACTAAAATCAATTTAAAAAATTTATTATTTGTTATCATTTCTATTTCCTATTACTTAGATTAGGTTATGAGAACCACATTAATATTAATCATCACTTATGTTTTTGGAGACACTGTCAACCCTATTTACTTATTTCCTGCTTTATATATTTTTTCTTTTATAATTCTTTATATTTTTAGAAAAAAAATTTTTAGCTTCTGGAAAAAATAAACCCCCTCGATTAAAATGGGGTTTTATTTCTGTACCCTCGGCAGGATTCGAACCTGTGGCCTACGGATTAGAAGTCCGAAGACTTATCCGATAACAAAATAAAAATAATGCTTAAAAATGCCTCCTAAGATTGTCTGCTTTTAGTTATTTAATATTAAACTTACCATCATAACAACATCAACTACATTTATAGATCCATCACCATTTAAATCTGCTTGAGAGCTGTATTCGGTACCATTTAATACAAATGTTACAAGCATTACAACATCTACAACATTTAATTGATCATCACCATTTAAATCACCAATTAAAGCATCATCTGATTCTAAAGCAAGATCAATACACTGTTCCATACTTGTAAGTATCTCAACACCATTTTGATCTGTTAGAACAATTTCATAGCAATAATAGCCATCTTCATCAATGGACTCATCAATGTAATAAAAATCATTTACTGAGCTATCAATTAAATTTCCATCTCTATATATATTAAAATATTCTATATCTCTATTATTTGTAGTGTGAATTTTTTTATTAAAAACAGATATTGTTTGATTAAATGAACTAATAATAGTTAACGCTGGATTACCATATGTCATTAACCCAAATACCGTTGTATTAAAGGGAGAATCATCTGCTGTTATAATACCACGACATTCATTGTTAACAAATGCTGCAATATCATCTCCTTCTTCAACTCCTTGAATTGTTGATGTTATACTGCCATTATATTCAAAGTCATTGTAAATAAAGTCACAATCAATTTGCCCATCAACATACTGAGAATAATCAATTGTAAATTCAAAAGGTTCTATTGCATTACCCTCTATCATATTAGGTGTAAAGGGAACTATTTCATTAACTAAATAAGTTCTATCTTCTGATTGATCATAATATTTAAAACTTAAAGTATCCTGAGGAGAATCTCCAAATAAGCCACTCCATCCTGAAAAGTTTGGCTCTAATTCATAAAAAGTATCATTACTTAAATCATAGTGTAAAAACTTTGTTTGATTTTCTTTTACATATCCTGGTGATACTTGATTTAAATCTACACAATCATAAATCCCCTCTTCCATATAAAGATTATAAGGGTTAGTACTTATATCATTAAATGTTGAGGAAGCAACAGATACCATTCCGTAAATATCATTATCAGAACAATTTTCTGCTATAATTCCATTTTCATCAATAATATGTATTTGATCACCATTATCCATAAATTGCATTGCATCATTTTCAATTGTAAGCATATGATAATTATTAAAACCCCAATCAAGAATAACAATATCTTCATATGGATTAACATTATAATTATTAAATGGTAAACTTACTGTTATAAATTGACTCTGAGGTATACTCCAAGCACCTAAATTATCCTGAAATCTTATATAAACAAGATGTCCAGCAAGAGTAATTTCTTCAGCACTGATAGTAAATTCTACATCCTCAAGTGTTCCATCGAAAGATCCATCGGCTGCTGTAATAGGAGTTCCATTACCAGGCCCTGGATCTACATCAATATAATATTCAGCAGCAGCAATAGTTGTACTTGTATAGCTATATTCAAATTGACTTGTCACAATCACATCTTGTTCTTGAGGTATACTCCATGTGCCCGTAGCATCTTGGAAACGTACATAAAGAGTATGTATACCTATCCCTAAATCTGATGCTAAAACATTAAAATCAACATCCTCAAGTGTTCCATCGAAAGATCCATCAACAGAGGTTAAAGGAATACCATTACCAAGTCCAGGGTCTGTGTTAACATAATATTCAGCTGAGACTAATGTTGTTTGACTATAGAGATATCCTATTCCCCATAATAGGAAAAATAATATTTTCTTTATATTGAACAAAAATACTATTCAGTTTGTGCTCTTGCATTAACATTAATTTCACCGTCAATTTGTACATTAATTGGCTCAACCTGAAAATTTGTTATTACAGGCCCCGAACTATTTGGCCAAGGATACAAACCGCCCATAATACCAATATCACTTCTTGAACCATCAGCATCATTAAATTCTGAATGATGAATCCCTGAATCAAATAATAAAGTATTCTCACCTGATGCATAAATATTATAGATGTTCCAAGTTGGAACTATAAAATTCAACTCATCGAAATTTGTAAAATATTCGGTATCTTGATATTGCCCAGTTTGTCCGCAATTATCATCGCTACTACCATAGACCTCTCCATTAACATTAACAGAGCCATAGAATGTAAGATTATAAGTTGAGCCCGCCCAACTTGAGAAATTGCAATTATCTAAAAATAAATTATTATGAATCTGGGTATAATTAGTAGCTATATTCTGAAATTCAATATCCGTTAATATTAAATTATTCATAACAATAATATCCTCTTTATAGTCAAAGTGAATATCGGCATCGCCATCAGCAAATACATTATTTCTAATTTCAACATTATCCCTTCTGACACTTATAGCACTAGCATTGTGGTCTTTAAATAACACATTATATATCAATACGGGGTTTGACAGATTAGCGTCAGATTGTGATTGAGTCATTATACAAGAACTACATCTCCTAGTAGTATAACCACCATTTTCCCAATATGTATATTTATCAAAAGATAAATCTCTTATTGTTCCAGCAAAACCAAAAAAACATGTGCCATTATTAATACTATGAATTTTAGTTACATTAACACCTGAGCCCACTATATTTAGTGTTCCTGTATCCAAAGACTGAGCATCATAATGTCCTGATCCAATATAAATAGTTTCAAGATAATTAGATACAGAGTTTTCGTCTAATTTTAGAATGCAATCAACTATTTGTGTATGTGGATTTTCTTCTGTACCATCAGACAAATCAGGATTTGCACCTTTCAATACATAGCAATCTTCTGCTAATAAAATATTACCAACTAACATTAATAGCATAATTAGCATTACATTTATTTTTTTCATTATTCCTCCTGAGGTTATTATTGATAATATAGTGATATTACATTTGATTTAAAAGTATGAATATAAAGTGTCTCCCCAAAGTGTCTCCCGAAATACTAAATAATGATATAGAATGTCAAAAAATAATAAGTAGAGCATAAAAAAAACCCCGTCAATAAAACGGGGTTTTGAGTGTTGTACCCTCGACAGGATTCGAACCTGTGGCCTACGGATTAGAAGTCCGTTGCTCTATCCAGCTGAGCTACGAGGGCATTATTTTCAGGCCATAACTTACAAATATGACCAATTCTATTAAAACTAAAATTTATAGTTGATTTGAAAATTCATATTACCATCATTCTTATAAATAAATCCTGAATTAACATTGTTTTTTCTTTCAATAGATATAACATTAATAAATGAAATAATTCTATTTAAAAGCATACCTGCTATCAAAAATCCTTTTGCCTCATTATATGTTTCACTTTTATTTCTCAAAGAGTCATATCTATTTCTCATTATACTGTCGCCTTGCCAATCCCAACTATAAGATTCATTATAGTAAATAAAAGCAGTAGGTCCAAAATTTAATAATTGTTGATTATTAAATGTATCCATGCTATCATAATTACCTACATGTGCAGCATATAAATCACTCTTCCCATACCAATTAACACCAGCTTTATCTGCACCATATACTCTATAATCATTTCTATATGAAGAATACTGACTATCTGTGAACATAACAGATGAAATTAAAATCATTTCAGATAATAAATGTGCTTTACTTTTATTATTAATATTTAGTTTTTTTTCTCCCCATCCTGGCAAAATAAGAGATTTCCAAGCCTGAGATGCAGTTAATTGAAAATTAAATGCAAAAATAATAGCAATTATAATATAAAAATTATTTCTTTTCATTTTTAAACCTTGATAAAATTAAAACCAAAATAGTAAGAACCAATAGTATTAAAGAAAAAATATTCCCAAAACGAGTATAAAATGTTTTTTCATATTTATTTTTATTAATTTGAACATTTATTGTTCCAAATTTATTTAATTCAATTTCTTTTTCTACTATACCTAAAGGATTAATAATTTGAGAAATACCAGTATTTGCACATCTAATAACTGGGATTCTATTTTCAATAGCTCTAAAAATAGATTGCCTCGCATGCTGTCGAGGTTCTGGTGGAGTTAAATACCAACCATCATTAACTAAATATATCATAGCATCTATACTCATATTAGTATGCCTACGGTTAATATCAGGAAAAGTAGACTCAATACATATTAAAGAAGCAAATCGAAATTCATCTATTTCAAAAACATAATCCTCTTTACCTTTTGAAAAATTAGCCTGGCCTAAATTAATATTTTTTAAAAAATCAAAATTATCTGAAAAAGGAAAATGTTCTGCAAGAGGCACAAGTTGCCTTTTATTATAAGCACCTTTTATTTCATCTTGATTTAATAGTATAGATGAATTATAAACATCAAAATCTTCATGAATCACATTACCCGTTAATAAATGAAAATTTTCAATGAATAATTTTTCATTTAAATAATCTTGTACATACTGACTTTGGACTGAATGATAAGGCATAGCAGATTCAGGCCAAACTACAAGTTGTGTTTTTTTTGATATATTATTGATAGTCGAATCAATAATAGTTTTTAATATTTTAGAACTATTTTTTGGATTACTTTTATCTGATAAACTTATATTAGGTTGAATGACTAGGAGGTTTAAAGAATTATTAGAATCTAGTAAAATATTAGCATACTGATAATATAATTTATAACCAGAAACCCATGGTAATAATAATAATAATATATAATAGTAAGCATATGGCTTCCTCAAATCAGAATACAAAATTTTGAAAATAAAAATATTAAAAAATAAAATCCAAAAAGTAATACCATATATACCAACATATTCAACATTTTGGATAAGATATAAATAATTTGTTTGTGTATTAGCTAATGAAATCCAAGGGAATCCAAGAAGGCCATAAGATCTCAAAAACTCAATTACGACCCAAAACACAGCTAAAAAGAACAAGTCATATTCCTGAACATAATCTCTTACAGCCATCCATAACACAACTATAAAAATTGCATTAAAAGATAAAATAAAAACGGTCAAAAGCATTACTACAAATGCAATAAATGGCGTTGTTCCAATATTAGTTGCTAACCAATAAACAACAATCAGGTTATAAACGACACCCCACAAAAAAGAATATTTTATCAATTGAATACGATTATATTCAAAATATATGACTTTAATAAATGGGACTAAACTGAACCAACACAAAAAACCAAAAAAAGGGAAATGCTGAGACAACCCCGTCATAATTGCTGAAATTAAAATTAATAAATAATTACTTTGTAGGATCATCTAAATAATTTTGTAAAAATATTGCAGCTGATACTTTGTCAATTTCTTGTTTATTATGTCCTGTTTTAACACCTTGATTAACCAAGATTTTTTCAGCCATTTTTGATGTCAGCCTTTCATCATACGTCTTCACTTCAATAGATAAATTATTTTTAAGAGATTCAACAAAGTCAATAACTTTATGAGTTTGCTGTGAATATGTATTTTTCATTGTTATTGGCATACCGACTAAAATTAAACTAATATTAAACTGTTTAATTAAACTATCAATTTCAATTAAAACATTATTAAAATTTGAATTAATAATAATCTGTAAAGGCTTAGCTATAATTTTCATAGGGTCTGAAATAGCCACCCCTATCTTCTTATCGCCATAATCTAATGCCAAAATTCTATCCAAATTAATTAAGTTGTTTACTGTTAAGTTGATTTCTAATCTTCTTCCCGGCCTTAAAAACTATTTTTTTTCTTTCTGGGATAACTACATTTTCTTTAGTCCTTGGATTTCTTGCATTTGTTCGCTTTTTGGTTAACCGAGTAGAAAAAACACCAAAATCTCTTAGTTCAATTCTAGATAAATTATTATCATCTAACAATAATTCACTAAATGAGCCAAGCAGGCAATCAAGAATAATTTTTGATTCATTTTTATTCATATTAAGCTTAAATGATATTTTATCTAAGATGTCATTTCTTGTATAGGTTTTAACTTTCATATTTAAATTCTTTCTATCTTTATTGGTCTAATTGAATTAATAATTTTTTGCTGTAATATTTCAAGCTCAGTAATATTTTTCAATTCTAAAATCATCAAACATGTAGCCAAACCATCTAATGCACTAATATCGACACTCTTAATATTAATATTCAAAGATGATGTAGACTCAGTTAAATCTTTTAAAAGATCTTTTCTATCTTCGAAAATAATTTTTAATCTTACCAAGAACATACTAGAACCAGTTAAATCCCATTCTACTTCAATAAACCTATCTCTATTTTGTCTAATTGGTAGATTTGAACAATTAACTCTATGCACAGTAACACCTTTCCCTCTAGTAATATAACCAATAATTTTATCTCCTGGAATTGGGCTACAACATTTAGGAAATGAAATCATTGCATTATCAATTCCTCCCACTTTCACACCTCTTGCTATACCACGAGCTTTTCTTAAAAATTTTTGAGTTAAAGTATCATTTTCATTTTCATTTTCAATTTCTAAGTCATCCAAACGAATATCATATTTCTCTAAAATCTCTTTAAATGTATGCTTACCCTTAGCAAAATTTGAAAAAACTAAATCTGAATTATTATATCCCATTTTTTCAGGATTTTTAATTATTATTTTCAATAATTTTATTTTTTTAATTTTTCTTAAAGATTTTTCTAAAATCTCTTTGCCTAATTCGATACTTTTTTCTTCTTCTTCTTTCTTTAAAAATCTTTTAATATGTGTTATAGCTTTAGTTGTTTTAACTATCTTAAGCCAAGCTTGATTGGGAGTATGATTAGAAGAAGTTAATATCTTAACCGTATCTCCATTTTTTAATTCAGAGTTTAATGGTATAATTTTATCATCAATTTTTGCACCAGAGCATTTTAATCCAACTTGAGTATGTATTGAAAATGCGAAATCTATTGGAGTTGAACCTTTTTTTAATTGATGAACTTCTCCTTTTGGGGTAAAAATAAAAATCTCATCTTCAAATAAATCAATCTTCAATAATTCAAGTAACTCATTTGGATCCTTATCTTCTGATTTAATTACTTCTACTAAATTCCTCAACCATTCAATATATGAGTTCATTTTATTTCCAGCTACATGCTTAGTTTTATGACCAGACTCTTTATAAATCCAATGTGCAGCTATACCAACTTCAGCCAACTGATCCATAGATTTTGTTCTAATTTGAACCTCTATAATATTTTCATTATGACCAAAAACAGTAGTATGTATTGATTGATATCCATTACTTTTTGGAGTTGCTATATAATCTTTAAATCTTTCTTGCATAGGTGTATATAGTTGATGAACAATACCAAGAGCTGTATAACATTCTTCTATTTTATCTACTATGATACGAATTGCAAAAAGATCATATAATTCATTAAATTTTTTAGATTGGATTTCCATTTTTCTATAAATAGAATAATAATGTTTAGCTCTACCAAAAACATCTGCATCAAATGAGAAATTATCAATTTCTTTTTTAATTGGCTTAATAAACTCTTCAATATATTTACTTCTAACTTTACTAGTAGCATTAATTTTTTTTTTGATATTATCATAGGCTAAGCCATCTGTATACTTAAGTATCAAATTCTCATAATCCATTTTTAATTTATTCATACCTAAGCGATGGGCTAAAGGAGCGTAGAGTTCTTTAGTTTCTTCTGAAATTCTGATTTGTTTTTCTTTGGGTAAAAAATCTAATGTTTTCATATTATGTAATCGATCTGAAAACTTAATAATAATAACTCTTAAATCTTTTGCTACAGCTAAAAACATTTTCATTAAATTTTCAGCTTGTCTATGCTTATTATCTCGAAACTTAATGCCGGATAATTTAGAAACACCTAAAACAAGACGAGCAATATCCTTATTGAATCTCTCCTCTATATCTTCTTCTTTTATATGAGTATCTTCAACTGTATCATGCAATAATCCTGCAATGAGTGTATCCATATCCATATGCCATGATATTAATTGAATACATACATGAATACAATGTTCAAAATATGGAGCACCAGATTTTCTTTTTTGGCCTTCATGAGCTTTTTCACCAAACTTATAAGCTGACCAAAGCATTTCAATATCTTTTTCGTTTATTTCATATTCTTGAGAAAACGCTTCTAAAATACTTTGAAATCCCTCGGGGTATTTAGAACGATAATTTGGGAAAAAATTTTTAAGATTATCTAAAACCATTAAAATTAAATTTTATCACGATGGAATTTGAAAATCATTATGTACAATATCTAGATTATCAAATTTAGCATATTTATCTATAAATGAAACCTTTACTGTTCCAGTTGGACCATTTCTATGTTTTGATAATATAATTTCTGCTAAACCCTCATCTTCTTCAGCTTTAGAATATACATATTTTCTATATATAAACATAACAACATCAGCATCTTGCTCAATAGCTCCACTTTCTCTTAAATCTGACATAATAGGTCTATGATCAGTTCTTGACTCAACAGCTCTTGATAACTGAGATAAAGCGATAATGGGGATATCTAATTCTTTTGCTAATGCTTTTAAAGATCTAGATATATAAGATATTTCTTGCTGCCTACTTTCAGATTTTTGAGGAGCATGTAATAATTGTATATAATCAATAAATATTATATCAACATCTTTATCTGACTTTAATTGTCTTGCTTTAGCTCTTAATTCCATAATATTTAAATCCGCCGAATCATCTATATAAATATTAGATTCAGATAAAATCGATGCTGCTTCAGACAGTTTTTTCCATTCATTCTTTGGTAATTTACCTGTCCTGACTAGATGACTATCTGCTTTTGCCTCTGATGTAATCAAACGTTCAACAAGCTGTTTGCTTGACATTTCCAAACTAAAAAATCCAACTTTAAGTTTATGACCAATAGCAATATTTCTACCAAAATTTAAAGCTAAGGCTGTTTTACCCATTGATGGTCTACCAGCAAGAATTATTAAATCTGAATTTTGAAAACCAGACAACATATTATCTAAATCAAAAAAGGAAGATGGTACACCTGTTAAAGAACCTTCCTTTCTATTAACCCAATTTTCTAATACGTCATGAAGTAATGGTTTAATTTCTTTAAATCTTCCTTTATCTGCATCTTTTGATAATGAAAACAAAGTTTGCTCTGCTTTATCAAGAATTTCAGTAACATCGCTCTGATTATCATAAGCTTCATTTGAAATAGTACTTGCAACATTAATTATATTTCTTAAAATTGATTTTTCTCTAACTAATTTTGCATAGTATTCTACATTTTGAGTAGAAGGCGCCTGCTCAGTTAAACCTGTTATATAATAAGCATCACCAACCTCTTTTAACTTTTTAGTCTTTTTCAACTGTTCAATAACGCTTATATAATCAATCGTATTATTATCTTCAAATAATACAAGCATATTTTCATATATTGTTGCATTAGAACGATTATAAAAATCTTTCTCATTTAAAAATTCCATAGATTTAGCCATAGCATCTGGATTAATAAGTATGCAGCCTAAAACTGCTGCTTCAGCCTCAATTATACTAGGTGAAATTCTAATATCTTTATTTTTTGTATTTTCAGGCATTAATGTATTTATCTCTAATTAATTGAAAATCTTCCCAAGCAAATTTTTTTAAATCTAAACTTCTTAAAAGTTCATCAGGATGATATGTTACTATTAAATCCATATCATTGTAATTTAAAATTTTTTTTCTCATTTTATTTAAATTTTCTTTAGCTCTAAATATTGCCATTGTATTAATTCTTCCTAAAGCAACGATGACTTTTGGTCTAATATTTTTTAAACTTTTCACTAAACATAATTCATAATTATCAACTTCTTGATTTGATAAATTATTATTGATAGACTTATTTTTCAAAATATTATATATATATATATCCTTTCTTGACAAATTAATTGAACTAAGAATCTTATCTAATAATTTGCCTGTTTTACCTACAAATAAAAGTCTATTTAGATCTTCTTTATTCATAAAATTTTCACTAATAAAAACTACATCAGCATTATGATTACCCATTCCCAATAATAAATTATTTCTTATTTCACCTAATGGAAGATCAAGGTAATCTTTAATTGAATCTTGATAATTTTTTAAAATATTTGAGTTATCACTCAAATAAATATCATTCATAACTACGTCACTTATAAATAGATAATTTGTAGATGTTTTCTTAGACTTTGGAGTTAAATAAATATGATTACCATATAAGTCTTTGTATAGATTTAAATATTTATATATGTCATTCCTCTTCAGTTGAACGCCAATCAAGTTCTTCATTCATAAATTCAGAAGTAGCTACAGATATAGGCTTATCTATATTATAATCAATATCATCAAGAAGTTCTTCTAATTGTTCTGAGTCTTCAATATCTTCCTCTACTGTAAAATCTTGAAATCTATCATCTATAATTTGTCTAGCTCTAGATGATGTAATTATTATATTTTTATATATAGAATCTGATTTTTTTAAAAATTGTTTTAATTGAATAGCTTTAATATCCATTATTTAAGTAACTCCTTAATTTTATTTTCTATTTTATCAGTTGTTTTATTAAAATTATCATTTATAAAATGATATTTAAATTTTTCTTTATAACTCATTTCAAGCTCAAATCTTTTTAATCTTTGATTAATTAAAGTTTCAGCCTGTCCTCTTTTATTTAATCTATCAGTTAAAATTTCAATCTGTTCTTCATTATTAAATCCTGGAGGCTCAATAAAAATTGATATAACATTATCTTCAAATTCTTCTATTATATTCATACTACCTTTTACATCTATATCTAACAAAATAACTTTATTAGAATCTATTGCTTCTTCTATAGGATCAATTGGGGTTGCATATCTATTACCATGAACAAACTCCCACTCTAAAAATTCTCCAAAATTTTGTTTATGCTCAAATTGCTTAAGATCCATAAATATATAATCTTTACCATCTATCTCTTCAGGTCTTTTGGGCCTAGTTGTTGCTGAAATTGAAAAAATCCAATTTTTATTTCTTGCTAAAAGCTCCCTGCAAATAGAAGTTTTCCCTGTTCCAGATGGAGCTGATAAAATAACTAATTTACCTTTATTCATAATATGTTTTGTACCTGTTCCCTTATTTGTTCAACATGATTTTTAATATTAACTACTATATGCCTAATATCTAAGTTATCTACCTTCGAACCTACAGTATTAATTTCTCTATTTATTTCCTGCAATAGAAAGTTAGCTTTTTTACCTATATTTTCATTATTAAAAACATATTCTTCGATTAATTTCATATGACCTTCTAGCCTAGATAATTCTTCATTAATATCTTTTTTCTCTAATATAATAGCAACTTCTTGATACAGTCTATCTTCACTAATATCAGCATTTAAAACTATATTTTCTATTTTCGACTTCATTCTAATCAATTCTTCCTTAGAATTCACAGATGATAATCTAACAATTTTTTTAATCTCTTTATTAACAATTTTTATTTTAGATAAAATATCTTTTTCAATTACTTTACCTTCTTTTATTCTAAAATTATTAAAATCTATTAATGCCTCATTAACACAATTTAAAATTTTTTTTCTACTCGGTATATTTTTTGATTTTTTAAATTCAAAAATATCTGGAAGTTTCAAAAAATAATCAATGGAAACTTCATCTTTTAAATTCATTCTTTTTTTTAATAAATCAATTTCTTTTAAATAATTACTTAATCTATCATCATTTATTTTTATAGAATTAGATGTATCTTTTAATTCATTTAAAGATATATTAAAATATATCTTACCACGCAAGCAAACTTTACGAATTAAAGCGTTTATATCATTTTCATATTCATATATCAATTCATGTATTTTAGGAACTAATTCTAAATACCTACTATTTAATGATTTAATCTCAACTTTAATGTCATAATTAGATACTATATTTTCAGAGCTGCCATAACCTGTCATACTAAGAATCATAAATATAAAAAACCTTTATAAATTAACGAGCCCTGATTTTAATATATTTAATATAGATTTCCAAGAGTTTTCATTAAATTTTCAATGATTTAAATTAATATTAAAACCTACACTATGATTACTTCCAAAAATATCAGACTTATTGTTTATGTATGTATAATCTAAAATTATATTTTTTAATGATAATCCGAATCCAAATGAAGTACTATATTTATTTATACCTGAACGGAAAAATAAATTTTCAATAAGTTTAATTTCAAAACCAATTTTAGACTTATTAATCATATTATATTCATAAAAAATTATACTTTGATTAAAATTATAAGAAAAAGCTAAATATCCATTTAAATCAAATTTTTCTATATAATTTGTATCCCATTTTTTAAATGCAAAAATATTTTCAACTCCAAAAGATACGCTACCATGGCTCATTTTTAGTAAATACCTTATATCAAATGAAGATCCTAAACCATATATATTATCAATTCTATGAAATACCGGTTTAAAATTTATACCCATTATAAAATCACGTTCTATTATTTTATTAAATGAAAAAAATAATCCAGTTTCTTGATCTGAAAACTTATATATATTTTCATAATTTATATCTTCTAAGTCTGGATAACCATCATTATGAAAAGCTAAAGTAGTATTAAAATTATCACCAATATCTCTTCTAACAAGGCCTATAGAAAGATTAGATGAACTATTTGCATATATACAAAATGATAAATGAAAAACATTGTATAATTCACTATAGTTATGAATAGATAAAAAGATATTTTGTTTACTACCTTCTAAAAATGAAGGGGCATCAAATATACTACTAATATTATTTGTAGACATATGCATTCCTCCTAAACTAGCATTTCGAGGACTTGACATTAAACTATAAATACTATTATCATTTGATAATAAAAATGAGCTAATTACAATATATAATAAAAATTTAAACATTACTTTATTATTTTATTTTTTAAATCATGTAAAATATTCATTGCTTCCATTGGAGTAATATTATCTAAATTTATTTTATTAAATTCTTCTAATAACATATCTTTAGCATTAAACAATTCTTGTTGATGAATCAATTCTTTATCATCTTTAAAATCCATAAATTGAAATAATAATTCTCTAGCTCTATTTAAAATATATGAAGGTAAACCTGCCATTTTTGCAACATTAATTCCATAACTCTTATTCGCACCTCCTTTTTTAATTTTACGTAAAAATATTATATCATCATTATGTTCTTCAACTGATATATTTAGATTAAAAGCATCAGGTAAATCATCAGCCAAATCAATCAATTCATGATAATGAGTTGCAAATAAAGTTTTAGCCTTTACTAGCGGATTATTATGAATATATTCAGTAATTGACCAAGCCAAAGACAATCCATCAAAAGTTGATGTCCCTCTACCAATTTCATCTAATATGATTAAACTTTCAGGTGTTGCATTATTCAATATATTAGCTGTTTCATTCATTTCGACTAAAAAAGTAGATTCTCCCTTTGAAAGGTTATCACTAGCACCTACTCTAGTAAAGAGCTGATCAATTATAGGAATATTTGCTTTACTTGCCGGTACATAAGATCCTATTTGTGCAAGAATAGACATTAGTCCTATTTGCCTTAAAAAAGTACTTTTACCAGCCATGTTAGGGCCAGTTATAATCGCTATTTGTTTTTTATTATTATTTAACAATAAATCATTTGTAATAAATTTTTCACTAATAGGCAATAACTTTTCAATAACTGGATGACGAGAGTTAATAATTTTAAATGTTGATGATTTTTCATTTATTTTAGGCATAACATAATTATTTTCATTTGCAGTAATAGAATGAGAAACAACTACATCAATTTGAGCTATAATATCAGAGTTAAATTGAATTTCATGAATATATTTTGTAATAAATAACATCAACTCTTTATAAATTCTATTTTCTATAGATACTATCTGATCTGTAGATGTTAATATTTTATGCTCGTAACTTTTCAACTCTTCTGTAAAATATCTTTCACTATTAGTTAGAGTTTGTTTTCTAATATAATTATCTGGAACTTTACTCATATGAGTTTTAGTAATATCAATATAATATCCAAAAACTTTATTATAGCCTATCTTTAAACTTGAAATACCTGTAAGCTCTTGCTGATTTAATTGATAATCTAATAACCATTGATTTGCATTATCAGATATAGATCTAAATTCATCTAATTTTTTAGATACTCCTGAATTGATATACCCACCTTTCATTAAATTTGCAGATGGTTCATCTTTAATAATTTTACTAATTTCTTTACAGATTTTTTTAATACCTTTAACTTTAGAAAGTAATTTATTAATCTTTTTACTTTTAGATGTATTTTGCTTGATTTCTAATATAGTTAACAATGAATTTGATAAATAAATAACATCTCTAGGATTTGATTTATTTGTACAAATTTTTGAAATAATTCTAGGTATATCTGATATTGTTTTAAATTTTTCCAAAATATCTAAATCATCAATATGATTATCTAAATATTCATTAACCATACTCAATCGATAATTAATTTCTTTAGAAGACAATAAAGGCTTTGAAACATGTTGACGTAATAATCTTGAGCCCATTGGAGTTAAAGTATTATCTATAGTATTTATTAGTGTCCCTTTTATACCCTGATTAGATATAGAATTAAAAATTTCTAAATTATTTAATGTCGATGAATCAATCCTCATTATATCTTCAGAAATAATTTTATACAAAGAAGTTATATGTTTAACTCTTCCAAAATAATTATTTTTTACATATTCCAAAGCTGCACCTGAAGAGATAATACTTAAATCTTCATCAATAAAACCATATCCTTTTAAAGATTTAGTTCCGAAATGCTCAATTAAATTTTCATAACAAAATTTAGGATCTGCGATCCAATCATGATATGTTGTAACTAATATGCCATTAATTTTTGATAAATCAATTTTCTTTATTTGTTTTTTACAAATTATGATTTCACTAATTTGATATTGACTTATAGTATTATATAATTCATTAATATTATTTTCCCCTGCACTGAATTCTCCTGTAGAATAATCTAAAATAGAATAAGAGAACATATCCTTATGAATAAATAAACTACATAAAAAATTATTTTCTTTATGATTTAAAAATTTTTCTGCAATTGCAGTTCCTGGAGATAAAACTTCTACGACTTCTCTCTTAACAATACCTTTTGATGCCTTTGGGTCTTCTACCTGCTCACAAATAGCTACTCTATGTCCATTTTTTAATAATTTATGCAGATATTGATCTAAAGAGTGATATGGAAAACCAGCTAGAGGCACTGAAGATGCAGCACCGTTTGACCTTTTAGTTAAAGTTATACCCAAAATTTTAGAAGCAATTTTTGCATCTTCATCAAATGTTTCATAAAAATCTCCCATTCTAAATAACATAATAGAATTTGGATATGAATCTTTTGCTTCCCAAAATTGCCTCATTACTGGAGTAGAACTTTTAATATTATTTTCTGATTTTTCTTTCATTACCTATTCTATAAGTTATATTACTTTTATCTAAATACTCAAGTAGAGGAACAGAGAATTTTCGAGATGTTTTAGTTAAATCTTTAAAACTCTTAATATTTATAGTTTCATTTAAAATGAAATAATTTTTAACAACATCAATTAAAATTTCAATATTTTTTTTACTAAAAAGCAATGAGCCATCAAGCATAATAACTGTCTCATTTGATACTAAAATATTAATTATTTTTTTTACAAATTCTGCTTCCTGATCAATTTCATTTACTAACTCATTAAAAGTAATTGCCTGTAAATTCTTTTCATGAATTATACTTTCTATACTTAACATTATTCTTTTTTCATCATCAGATAATTCAATCTTAAAATTATATTTTGACCATATATTTTCAATACATTTAATTTCTTTTTTATTTAATAGGAACTTGAGAATTGAAGTTAAAAAATCATCATTTATTTTTAATGATATAGCAATTTCGTCCTTAATCATTCCAGCTCTATATGGATTGCTTTCATGAAATACTTTAAAATATTTTTTTACTATAGAAATTATATTTTCTAATTGATTTAAAGTTAAAATCCAAAAATCTTCAATAACTATTATTTCATTTTTATCTTTAAATTTTTGTTTTAATACTTCTATTTCAATATTTAAATATCTGCTAAGAGTTTTATAATTGAAAGGATTAATAAGCTTAGAAGCAATAATAATTAATAATCTTTTATATCCATTTTCAGCATTAGATAAATTATAAACATAATTTTTATTGTCTTTCCATTTTCTATATACAGAAAAATCTATAATTTCTCCTCCTCCTACAGTAATAATAGGAGAATATCTTCTAACTATAAATTTATCTCCTATTGAAAGAATTAATGTCTTCTCAAACTTTAATATCGCCCCACAACTTTCACCTGGATTTAAATCTTTATCATGAAAGAAAAAAATTCTAGCCATAACTTCCTGTGTACCAGAATAAAAACGTAATCTTTCATTATTTTTAATAACTTTATCAACTTTATTAAGAATTGTAATTTGAACAATTGCAGATTCATAAAGATTAAAATAGTTTTTATCAGATAGATGATTACCTTTTTCTATTAAAATTTTATCAATACTATGTATATTAATAGCACCTCTATATCCTGTGTTTAATTTCTGAACAGCCTTATTATGAGTTTCTAAACCTCTTACCTTAACCTCTTTATTTTGTGGTAAAATTTTCAATTTATCTCCAACATTAATTGATCCAGACAGAACTGTGCCTGTTATAATAGACCCAAATCCTTTAGCCTTAAAAACTCTATCTATAAATATCCTAGGAATTGTATTTTTTAATCTATAATTACTAAAATTATAATTAATTAAAAAATTTTTTAATTCATCTACTCCATTATTTTCTATAGTTGAAACTTTATGCATTCTCTTGCTTTCAAGAAATGAACCCTTAACAAGTTCTTTAATATCATTTTCTATTAATTCTAACCATTCATCATCCACTAAATCAATTTTATTTATTATAATAGAACCATCATTAATATTAAATAATTTAAGTATTTCAAAATGTTCGATCGTTTGAGGCATTATACCATCATCTGCAGCTATAACTAATAAAGCGTAATCTATAGCATTAATACCAGTAACCATATTTTTAATAAATTTTTCATGGCCTGGAACATCAATCATTGTTATTTGTTCATTTAAAAATGCAAAACCAATATTTATAGTCATACCTCTTCTAGCTTCTTCTTTTAGGTTATCTGTATTAATTCCTGTTAGTGCTTTGACTAATGATGTTTTACCATGATCAATATGACCTGATAAACCAATGATATTTTGTTCTATATCAAGCAATTTTTTAATGAAGTAATTAAATCTTTAACTTGAGAAGTGGGAATAGCTTTTAAATCAATATAAAACTTTTTTCCCTTTATATATCCAATAATAGGTATAGAAGACTTTCTAAACTTTAATGAAATTTCACTAGCTTTTAAGATTGAAGGATTTATTCTAATTGCCATACTTTCAATATTTTCAACAGGTAAAGACCCGCTCCCCGCTTGGACAAATGAATCAACTAACTCTAAATTATATTTTTCAATAATTGTATTATTAATTGATTTTAATATTTTCTGACCAATAAGTTTTATTTCTTTTCTATTTCTAGTCAAAAGGTTAAATGTCAAATTATTCTTATCAATACTATCTTTATCTTTATAAGTTCTTAAAGTATTTTCCATTATGCTTATTGTAATTTTATCACACCTTAAAGCTCTATACATTGAATTTTGATGTAATTTTTTTACTATTTTCTGCTTACCACAAATAAAACCAGATTGAATACCTCCAAGTAACTTATCGCCACTAAAAGATATTAAATCAATACCCATTTTCAAATAATGCTGAATAGTCTTTTCATTTGGTAATCCAAATTTTTGATAATTAATAAATGCTCCACTTCCTAAATCAAGGAAAACAGGGATTTTATTTTTCCTAGCTAATTTAACTATTTCTTTAATTTCAACAGATTCAGTAAAACCTACAACTTTATAATTACTTGTATGAGCAATCATAATTAAACCTGTATTATCATTAATTGCATCACTAAAATCTTTTAAATGTGTTTTGTTAGTTGTTCCGACTTCGATCATTTTACAATTAGCTTTATTTATAACATCAGGAATTCTAAAAGAACCTCCTATTTCAACTAATTCACCCCTACTAATAATTACCTCTTTATTATCTGATAACGTATTCAAAGCTAATAAAACTGCTGCTGCATTATTATTTAAAATAATAGAAGATTCACATGAAAGTATTGAATTAATTAAATAAGATATATGGTTATTCCTTTCACCTCTAGAATTACTATCAAGATTAAACTCTAGATTACTATAGGGGTATATACTTTCAATTGTTTTCTTTAATATAGCTTTATCAATAGGAGCTCTACCTAAGCCTGTATGTAAAACAATACCTGTACCATTTATTACAGATTGTAATCTGTTTTTTAAATTTTCTTTAATCCTTTTACTAAGTCTTTTATATAGTATTTTTTCAATATCATTAACAATATTATTATTTATAATTTGAAATTTTAATTGCTTTATTTCTTCTTTAATAATTTGCTTTAGTAGAGAATGATGAAAAGTGATATTAAACTTTTTATACGTATCTAAAATAATTGAATCTACAGAAGGGATACTTTTAAGGACCTCACGGGTATTTTGTTTAATTTTATTCATAGTAAATAATCCATACAATTATTTTAAAAAATCATTTTCTTTTATATTATCTATTTGATCTTTATTTACCATATCGTTTGCATATTTTAAATATAATTTTTTTGTAATAAATAAATTAAACAAATCTTTATCTATTTCTCCATCATTAACCATATATTTTAATATAGTTAAAGCCTTAGATAATTTATAACCTTTTTTATATGGTCTATCAGGTGCGGTTAGACCTTCAAATACATCTGCTAAAGCAATAATTCTTGCTTGAATTGGTAGCTTATCACCTGAATAACCATTTGGATAGCCTTCACCATTGATTTTTTCATGATGACAACCAGCATAAAATGGAACTTGCTTTAAATGATCTGGATATGGCAACTTACTCAATAAATCA
>MDTG01294766.1_pt1 | contig 20858 bp, 17 predicted proteins | sample 811421 | NCBI WGS metagenome assembly MDTG01 (sample SAMN05326645, study PRJNA326480) | marine metagenome | isolation source: seawater | place: Pacific Ocean: South East | collected 2011
GGCGCGGCGACGGGCGTGGGCGGCATCCTGCGCGATGTCTTCACCATGGGCGCACGCCCAGTGGCAAACGCCAATGCGCTGCGCTTCGGGCGGCCCGACCACCCCAAGATGAAGCACCTGGTGCAGGGCGTGGTCGCAGGGATCGGCGGCTACGGCAATTGCGTCGGCGTGCCTACGATCGCTGGCGAGACCAATTTCGACCCCGCCTACGACGGCAATATCCTCGTCAACGCGATGACCGTGGGCGTCGCCGATGCTGACAAGATCTTCTATTCCGCCGCGACGGGCGTGGGGAACCCCATCGTCTATGTCGGCTCCAAGACCGGACGCGACGGCATCCACGGCGCCACGATGGCCAGCGCCGATTTCGAGGAAGACGCCGAGGCCAAGCGCCCTACCGTGCAGGTCGGCGATCCGTTCACCGAAAAGCTGCTCATCGAGGCGTGTCTGGAGCTTATGGCGACCGACGCGATCGTCGCCATTCAGGATATGGGCGCGGCGGGGCTGACCAGCTCCAGCGTCGAGATGGCGTCGAATGGCGGCGTCGGCATTCGCCTCAAGATGGACGACGTGCCCCAGCGCGAAGAGGGGATGACCCCCTACGAAATGATGCTGAGCGAGAGCCAGGAGCGGATGCTCATGGTCCTCAAGCCCGGCAAGGAAGACATGGCCCGCGCCATCTTCGAGAAGTGGGAGCTGGACTTCGCGGTGATCGGCGAAGTGACCGACACAGGCCGGATGGTGCTCGAATGGCAGGGCGAGGACGTGTGCGACATTCCGCTCGCCCCGCTGGCCGACGACGCACCGCTCTACGACCGCCCCTATCTCGGCCTCGACGAATACAAGGCGTGGGCGGGAATCGCCCCGATGCAGAACGTGCCCGACACCGGCGATCCGGGCGCGGACCTGCTCAAGCTGATGGCCAGCCCCGCCCTCGCCTCGCGCCGGTGGATCTACGAGCAATACGACCGGCAGGTGGGCGCGGATACGCTGCAGACCGGCGGCGATGCAGGCGTGGTGCGCGTGCATGGGACGAAGAAAGCGCTGGCGATCAGCACCGACTGCACCCCGCGCTATGTCCATGCCGACCCCCACGAAGGCGGCAAGCAGGCGGTGGCCGAAGCCTACCGCAACCTGTGCAGCGTCGGCGCGAAGCCGCTCGCGATCACCAATTGCCTGAACTTCGCGAACCCCCAGCGGCCCGAGATCATGGCGCAGATCGTCCATTCGCTGAACGGCATGGGCGAAGCGTGCCGCGCGCTCGATTTCCCCGTGGTGAGCGGCAACGTGTCGCTCTACAACGAAAGCAAGGCGACGGGCGGCGGCTCGGCCATTCTGCCCACCCCTGCCATCGGCGGGGTCGGGCTGCTCGCCGATTACGGCAAGCTCGCGAGCATCGGCTTCAAGACCGAAGGCGACGCGATCTACCTTGTCGCGCCCGAATTCTGGGCCAAGCCCGATCCGGTCCGTTCGCACCTCGGCAAGTCGCTCTGGCTGAAGGAAATCCACGGCCGCGACGAAGGCCGCGCCCCGCCGGTCGACCTCGCTGCGGAGCGCGGTGCGGGCGAGATCGTGCTCCGCCTGATCGAGGAAGGGCTGGTCAACGCGGTCCACGATTGCTCGGACGGCGGACTCGCCGTGACCCTTGCAGAGATGGCACTGGCGGGCGGGATCGGCGCGGAAGTGACGGCGAACGAGGCCTACACCGCGGCGCAGTGGTGGTTCGGCGAGGACCAGAGCCGTTACGTCGTCACCGTCAGCGACACCAATGTCGACGCGTTCAACGCGATCGTCGCCGAAGGGCCGGAAACCGACGAGGCCGAACTGGTCGGCTTCCGCAGACTCGGCACGGTGGGCGGCGACAGCCTGCTGGGCGTTAAGGTGGACGACCTGCGCGCCGCGAACGAGCGCTTCTTCGAGGAGTGGATGGAAGTCTAGAAAATCCGCTCGTCCTGAGCTTGTCGAAGGACCGCTTTTCTTCTTCTGTCTCCGGGGAAGGCAAAAGTACGACCCTTCGACAAGCTCAGGATGAGCGGGAGTTTTTGATGGATACCGACGGCCATACCCCCTTCCCCCCGCTCTCCGATCTGGCGGACGAAGAGCGTGTCGTGCGTGCGCGCGCCGCTTACGAACGGCTCAAGACCCGTCACTCCTGCCGCGATTTCACCGACACTCCGGTCCCACGCGCGGTGATCGAGCAGGCGATCCTTGCCGCGGGCACCGCGCCCAATGGCGCGAACCATCAGCCCTGGCATTTCGCCGCGATCTCCTCACCAGAGAAAAAGCGTGCGATTCGCGAGGCGGCGGAGGCGGAGGAACGCCGCTTCTACGGCGAGGATGGCGACAAACCCAAAGCGAGCGACGAATGGCTCGATGCGCTCGCGCCCCTCGGTACCGACGCGCACAAGCCCTTCCTCGAAACTGCGCCATGGCTCATCGTGTGTTTCGCGCAGCGCAAGGGCGGCATCGCCGAGGATGGCGAAACCCAGAATTACTACGTGAACGAAAGCGTCGGGATCGCCTGCGGAATGCTGATATCGACGCTGCACGAAGCGGGCCTCGCGACGCTCACTCACACGCCCTCGCCGATGGGATTCCTGCGCGAGATATGCGGGCGGCCCGAATGGGAAAAGCCGCTGATGATCGTGGTCGCCGGGCATCCCGCGCCCGATGCGACCGTGCCCGATCATGCGCTGCGCAAGAAGCCGCTCAGCCAGATAGCCAGCTGGCTTTGAACCGCACGTGAGTCCCAGCGCAAGCTGGGACCTTCTCGCGACGAAGACCTCTGGCCGATGGAGGTCCCAGCTTGCGCGGGGACTCGCGATTTACGCCGCGATCGGAGCGCCGGGATCGACCTGAACGTCGCCGAGCAGATCGTAGGGGTCGATGCCCTCTTCGCGCCAGATGCGGTGGCATTCACGATACCAGTGCGGCTCGGGAATGTTCAGCTTCTCCCGTGCTTCCTGCAAATCCATCGCCAGCAGATCGCGGATCGACATGCCGACCAGCGCGGGGCAGGCAGTGCCGGTCTTCTGCGCCTGACGCACCGCCCTGAACACCGGAGCCTTGCTGCCCTTGGTCATCTTCTTGATGTTGAGCGCGCCGGCATAGCCGATCAGCAGGTGGCCCTGGCTCGGCTGCTGGCCGTGGGTGAACAGCAGCACGCACTGCTCGCCCAGCGCATCGCGGCCATAGCCGGTCAGTACATGCATCAGGTCGTGCGTGTCGCGGCTGCGATAGGAGAACCAGGCGACCAGATCGTCGAATTTCTTGCGGCCGAGCTTGTCGGCTTCGGCCACCAGACCGGCTGCCGACAGGCCTTCGCTTTCCATGAAATCGCAATAGGCGTGCGCGACGCTGCCCTTGGGCAGTTTGCGCAGGGTTTCGTGGTCGTCGAGGATCGGCGGAAGGTAGGGCTCTTCCGCCCGCAGGCGTTCGCCCCGCTCGCTCAGCACGAGGTTGCGCACCCGGGTCATGAACCCCTTGTGCGGCAGCGCCTCGAAGATGCGGAAGACGTGGCTGGTATCTTCCTTGTCCTTCAGCAGCTCGCGAAAATGGTGGATCGCCGTCAGCGGACGATATTTTGGCATCGGACGCGCGGGATCGCGCAGCGGCGTACCGTCGCGCGCGGCTTCGACCACGGAGGAATCGAGAGTGACAGGGCTGGCTTCGGTCATGACGAGGTTCCTTACTGACACTCGTGTCAATAAACCATGAACGACAAAGTTCCAAGCCCGTTTAGGGCTCCCTGTACTATGTCCGTCTACTTCATCACCCATCGCTCGCGCTCGATGCCAAGCAGAAGGAGCAGCGCTGTCAGATCCTCTCCGTCGACCCAGCCATTCGCGGCTTCCCGCGTCCTCGGTTTAGCCCGGTAGGCAATGCCGTAATCGGCCGCGACCAGCATCGGTGTATCATTGGCCCCGTCGCCGATCGCGAGCGTGCGCGCGCCGCTGCCGAGCTCGGCCGTCTCCTCGCGCAGGGTGCGTTCCTTGGTCGAACTGTCGCAGATCGGATGCTGGACCTCGCCGCTCAGCTTGCCCCCGTCGATCAGAAGACGGTTGCCGACCACGCGGTCGAACCCCAGTCTTTCGGCAACCGGGTCGGCGAAGCGGTGGAAACCGCCCGTTACCAGAACGCAGCGCGCGCCATGGGCGGAGAGTGTGGCGATCAAGGTTGCCGCGCCCGGTGTCGGCACGATGCGTTCGGCAAGGCAGCGCTCGATGGCGCTTTCCTCCAGCCCTTCGAGCAGCGCGACCCGCTCCGTCAAAGCCCCCGCGAAATCGAGTTCCCCGCGCATCGCGCGCTCGGTGATCTCGGCGACCTGAGCCTTGATACCCGCGAAATCGGCGAGTTCGTCGATGCACTCCTGCCCGATCATGGTCGAATCCATGTCGCTGACGAGCAGCTTCGGAATCGCGATCACGTCATCGGCGAACAGCGCGGCGGAGGGCGCAAGATGTTGCTCGACCAGCGGCGCCACCACCTCGCGCGTTCCCGAAGGAATCGCAATTTCCAGCACATCGCCGCAATGATCGAGCATCGAGGCCCCGGCAAAGGGTTGCCCGGCGTCGGACAAGGCAGCCTCCAGCTCAAGCAGGCTTGCCTGTTCGGGGACAGGCTCTGCTAGGACGCGGGCGATGAGCACGAAAGCAATCTCCGAAAACGACAGGCGGGGGCCGCTCGCGCTCATCGCAGGGCCGACCGCCAGCGGCAAGAGCGCGCTGGCCATCGAGCTCGCGCAGACGCTGGCGAGGGACGGCCGCAAGGGTGTGATCGTGAATGCCGACAGCGCGCAGGTCTATACCGACCTCGCCGTTCTGAGCGCGCGGCCTTCACCGGCAGAGATGGCGCGAGCGGAGCATCGCCTGTTCGGGGTCTGGGATGGCGCGCAGGCCTGTTCGGCGGCGGACTGGGCCGAGGCGGCCAAGCACGAGATAACGGATATCCACGCGAGCGGTGCGGTGCCGATCCTGGTCGGCGGAACAGGGCTCTATATCCGCACGCTGCTCGACGGGATCGCGCCGATTCCAACGATACCCGGCCATGTGCGCGAGGCGGTGCGCGCGCTGCCCACCGGCGATGCCTATGCCGCGCTTGCGGTGGAAGACCCGGCCAGCCATTCCCGGCTCGACCCGAACGATGCCCAGCGGGTCGCCCGCGCGCTGGAGGTGGTCCGCGCGACCGGGCTGAGCCTCGGCGACTGGCAGCAGCGGCGCGAAGGCGGGATCGCGGACCGGATCGACCTCGCCCCCGTCATCCTCCTGCCCGAGCGCGAATGGCTCTACGCCCGGTGCGACGCGCGTTTTGCGGCAATGATGGAGGAAGGCGCGGTGGAAGAGGTCGAAGCGCTGCTGGTGCGCGATCTCGACCCCGATCTGCCCGTGATGCGCGCTATCGGCGTGCGTGAGATCGCCGGTTGGCTGCGCGGGGAGTATTCGCGCGAGGACGCTATCGCGAAGGGCCAGCAGGCAACCCGCAACTACGCCAAGCGGCAATATACCTGGCTGCGGCACCAACCCCCCGAAGACTGGCCGCGTGTCGAATCCGCCGAGGATGCTCTGGCATTATTTATCAGACCTGATAATTCGACTGAAGGAGAGGAGGCCCTATGACCGAAGAGATTCTCGAACCCGAGCTGCCGATCATCGATCCGCACCACCACCTGTGGGATTTGCGGTCCATGATGGAGACGCTCCCGGCGCCCCAGCATCCTTTCATCGAGACAGTCAGGCGTTCCGCCTACTACACGTTCGACGCATTGCATGCCGATACGCACAGCGGCCACCGCATCCTCGGGACGGTCTACATGGAATGCGGCGCATTCTACGATCCATCGCGAGGCGAGGAGATGCAGGTCGTCGGCGAGGTTGAGTTCGTCAACGGCGTCGCAGCGCAGGGTGCAAGCGGGCTCTATGGACCTTACCGCCCCTGTGCAGGGATCGTCGGCCACGCGGACATGAGGCTGGGCGCGCGTGCCAAGCCCGTACTCGAAGCACTGGTGCAGGCTGGAAATGGTCGTTTCCGCGGCATCCGGCACGTCGGAGCGTGGGATGCCGATCCCGACGTGACGGGCATCCCCTTCCACGCGCCCGAAGGCCTCTATCGCGACGCCACATTCCGCGAAGGCATCAAGGCGCTGGGCGAACTGGGACTGAGCTTCGATGCCTGGCTGCTGGAGCCCCAACTGGGTGACGTCATAGACCTGGCGCGCAGCTTCCCCGATCTGCCCATCTGCCTCGATCATTGCGGTACACCGCTCGGCTACGCCTCCTACGAAGGGAAGCTGACCGAACGCTTCGACACGTGGAAGGCCTCGATCGAAGAGCTTGCCCGGTGCGACAACGTGGTCGTGAAGCTGGGAGGCCTCGCGATGCCGTTCTGCGCCCTCCCGCCCGAGGGCCCCGAGGCCGGGCTGTCCTCGCAAGAGCTCGCCGATCTCTGGCAGCCCTATCTGGAAACCTGCATCGAGGCTTTCGGCCCGAACCGCGCGATGTTCGAGAGCAACTACCCGGTCGACAAGTGGGCGGGCAGCTATGCGACTATCTGGAACGCCTTCAAGCGGGTGGCAAAGGACATCTCGGCCGAGGACAAGCATGCCCTGTTCGCGGGCACCGCAGCGCGCTTCTATGCGATCGAACATTGTCTCGACTTGACGTAACGGCAGGCTCGACTTCGCGCTCTGTCTCGGCATAGACGCTTGCACGTCCCAGTCTCGCAAAAGAGAGTTCCCTATGCCCCTGCCCGCCCCGTTCGACCGTATGCGCCTGCCCGTTATCGGCTCGCCCCTGTTCATCGTCTCGGGGCCTGAACTCGTGATCGCACAGTGCAAGGCGGGGATCGTCGGCAGCTTTCCCGCGCTGAATGCGCGGCCTTCGGGCATGCTCGACGAATGGCTGCACCGAATCACCGAGGAACTGGCCGCGCATAACCGCGACAATCCCGACAACCCGGCAGCGCCCTTCGCGGTCAACCAGATCGTCCATCGCTCCAACGCCCGGCTCGAGGAAGACATGGCCGTGTGCGAGAAATGGCAGGTGCCGCTCGTCATCACCTCTCTGGGCGCTCGCGAGGAGGTGTTCCAGGCGGTGAAAAACTGGGGCGGGATCACGATGCACGACGTCATCAACAACCGCTTCGCTCACAAGGCGATCGAAAAGGGCGCGACCGGCCTGATCCCCGTTGCCGCGGGTGCGGGCGGCCATGCGGGCACGCAGTCGCCTTTCGCCCTGATGCAGGAAATCCGCGAGTGGTTCGACGGGCTGGTGGCGCTTTCGGGTTCGATCGCCAGCGGTCGCTCCGTCCTTGCCGCGCAGGCGCTGGGCGCCGATTTCGCCTATATCGGCAGCGCCTTCATCGCGACCGAGGAAGCGAATGCCGACGAGGCCTACAAGCAGGGCATCGTGGAAGGCAGCGCCGAAGGCATCGTCTACACCAACCTGTTCACCGGCGTTCACGGCAATTATCTGCGCAGCTCGATCGAGACAGCCGGGCTCGATCCCGACAACCTGCCCGAAAGCGACCCGTCGAAGATGAACTTCGGCAGCGGCGGCAATTCCAAGGCCAAGGCCTGGAAGGATATCTGGGGCTCGGGCCAGGGCGTCGGCGCGGTGAAATCCGTCGGCACGGTCGCCGAGACGGTCGACCGGCTGGAACGCGAATATGCCAAGGCCAAGGCCGATCTGGCGGAGGCTTCGCGCGGGTTCGGCGACTAGCCCGGCCAGACGCGCACGAACCGCCCGTTGGCGGACGGTTCGAGTCGCAACGGGTACCCGTCGGGCGTCGCGAGCTGGCCGACCTGGTCCTGCTTGCCCGCGTAGAACAGGTGAGCGAACAGAAGCCGGGCCAGCGCCTGCTCGTCGCCCCGCACCAGCGCGGGCTCGATGCGAAATTCCTGCCCGGTGAAGTAGCTCAACCCGTGGCTCTGGATCGCGCCGTCGAGCGTCGGCCGGAAGCTCGCCAGCAGCCCCGCAGGCACATCGCCCCGCGTCTGCCAGGCATCGAGATGGGCGGAGAGACGCTCGAGATCGATCGCGACCCCGCCGGGGGCCCAGCAAATCGCCACGCCGTCGAAAGTTTCGGCTATCCCGCGGGCGAGCAGGAACCATTCCCGAAGAATCGCAAGGCTGCGCCTGCCCGCCGCGATATGCGGGCCGAGCCGGAGCGACGCGGCGCTGCTGCGCGAGGGCAGGACCGTTTCGCGCATCGCTTCGTCACTGCCTGTTTGAGGGATGGGGATCGCAGGGCCCGGAGCCAGCCCGACGAGATCGAATCCCAGGCCGGAGCGTTGCAGCGCAAGCCCGCTGGGCGGTGCGATGTCGATCGGGTGCTCGTATTCCGCGAGATCGGGGCCGTCGGCATCGGCAAACGCCGCCGCCGCGCATTCCTGCCGCACGCGCCGGGCGGTCGGGCGGCGGTCGCGCGGAAACAGGATCAGCATATCGTCGCCGATCTCGGGCGCGTCGGCCAGAGCCTGATTACCGGACATGCACACCTCCCTTGCCGCCCCCGCTACCCCGCCGCTTTGCGCGTGTCGTAAGGGCTCGTCGAGAGGCAAGCGAGGGCGTTTGTTCCGAAATGGAGCGGCCCCAGCGAGAACCGGAGGAGTTCAGAAAACGCCCATCGAAAGGCCTTCGGCCATCGCCTCCCCCAGCGCCGCGCATTCGTCGAGCCGGTCCTGCGGCACGGTTTTCTCCGCGAGAATCTCCTCCGGCGTCTGCGCATCCATATTGACGATCACCGGGTCGGCCACCCGTTTCAGTCGCCAGCCTTGCGCAATCCGGTTGATCTGCGCCTGCGCGCCCTCCCCGTCCGAGCCCGCCGAGATCATGGTCGCAAAGGCACGGCCCTCGATCCTGCCGAGCACCGGGTAATAGCAGCGGTCGAACATCTCCTTCATCATGCCCGACATGGTTGCGAGATTTTCGGGGCATACGAACAGGTAGCCTTTGGCACCCAGCAGATCGTCGGGCTCCACCTCTTCCGCAGCGAGCAGCCGGGCCGCATCCCCCGCCCCTTCGGCGGCGGCGCGTGCCAGCGCCTCGCTCGCCCCGGTGCGGCTGTGCCATGCGATGAGAAGCGGAGTTTCGGTCATGCCCTCCAAACTCGGGCGCGGCTGTCGAAAGTCAACGGGGACGCGCTTTGTTCCCGCCCCGGAACACGCTAGACTGAGGCGATGGCGACGACGGCTCCCACTTCCAATTTCACTTTTGTCTGCGGTGTCGATCGCTCGCTCGGCGGACGCAGCTGGCGCTGGCGCGGTGGCCGCAACCAGTACGGGGATGCCGCGGCGGGCCTTGGCGACGATATTCTGACCCAGCTCCTGCTGGCGCGCGGGGTCACGCGCGACGATCTGGACCGGCAGCGCGATCCCAAGCTTGCGGCCTTTCTCCCCGACCCGTCCATCTTTCAGGACATGGAGGTGGCCGCAGAGCGGCTCGCACAGGCGATCCTGACCCGCGAGAAGGTGACGATTTACGGCGATTACGATGTCGACGGCGCAACCTCTGCCGCGCTGCTGATCCGCCTGTTCCGCATGCTGGGGCACGAAGCGGACTACTACATCCCCGACCGCCTGCTCGAAGGCTACGGCCCCAGCGGCGAAGCACTGGTGAAGCTGGGCGAGGAAGGATCGAGCCTCGTCGTGACGGTCGATTGCGGCGCGATGGCGCACGAAGCGCTGGCGGCGGCGCGCGATGCGGGCGTCGACGTGATCGTGATCGACCACCACAAGTGCTCGCCCGAGCGCCCTGCGGCGGTCGCGCTGGTCAATCCCAACAGGCTCGACGAAGCCGACGAGGCGGCGGCGCACGGCCATCTCGCCGCCGTCGGTGTCGCATTCCTCGTCGCCATCGCTCTGGTCCGCAAGTTGCGCGAGAGTGGCTATTTCGCGGATCGCAAGGAACCGGACCTGCGCGGCCTGCTCGATCTGGTGGCGCTGGGCACGGTGGCCGATGTCGCCGCGCTCCACGGGCTCAACCGCGCCTTCGTGTCGCAGGGCCTCAAGGTGATGGCCAAGCGCGCCAATACGGGCATGAGCGCGCTGATCGACGCGAGTCGACTGACCCGAGCGCCGGTCTGCTCCGATCTCGGTTTCGCGCTGGGGCCGCGAATCAATGCTGGCGGGCGCGTGGGCGAATCGACGCTGGGCGTGCGGCTGCTGACCACCGAAGATCCGGAGGAAGCAGCGCAGATCTCCGCCCAGCTCTCGCAATTGAACGAGGATCGCCGCGCGATCGAGGCGGCGGTGCAGGAAGCGGGCGAGGCACAGCTGGCCGGGCAGGCCAATCGCGCGCTGCGGATCGTCCACGGCGATGGCTGGCACCCCGGCGTGATCGGCATCGTCGCGGGGCGCATCAAGGAAAAGACCGGCAGGCCCTCGCTCGTCATCGCGCGCGACCGCGAGACGGGCCTCGGCAAGGGATCGGGCCGCTCGATCCCCGGCGTGGACCTTGGCGCGGCGATCATGGCCGCGCGCGAGGAAGGCCTGCTGGAAGCGGGCGGCGGGCACGCGATGGCGGCGGGCCTGGCCGTGCGCGAAGACCGGATCGAAGCGCTGGCCGACTGGCTCGAGGCGCGGCTGGAAAAGCAGGTCGCGGCGGCGAGCGCGGAAGCCACGCTCGGTTTCGATCTCTCGCTCGGCCCGCGCGCTCTCACGGTCGATCTGGTCGAAACGCTGGAGCGTGGCGGCCCGTATGGCATGGGCTGGCCGGGCCCCCGCCTCGCCATCGGGCCGGTGCATGTCGTGAAGGTGGACCGCGTGGGGAGCGATCATGTGCGGCTGGTCGCAGGCTCGCGCGATGGCGGTTCGATCAAGGCGATTGCCTTCCGTATTGCGGACACCGACTTCGGCCAGGCGCTGCTCGGGCTCCATCCCGGTACGCAACTCTGGCTCGCAGGCCGGGCCAAGGTGGACACCTGGGCCAACACGCCGCGCGCCGAATTGCACCTGGAAGACGCGGCTTTGGCAGGCCTCTAGAATTTGCACGAACTTGGGCTTGACCGCTCGCGACCACCCCCCTAAGTGCGCGGCTCGCTTCGGCGCTACCGGCATTTGCCGAACCGCCAGAAGCCTTTCCGGATGTGGCCCCTTCGTCTAGCGGTTAGGACGCGGCCCTTTCACGGCTGAAACACGGGTTCGATTCCCGTAGGGGTCACCATCCGGAGGCTGACGCGATGCGTCGGCACAATCCCCTCCCCATCCGAAAGACCGGAGCGCTTGCGGCGACCCGCTCTGGCGCGAACCGACGAATCACCCTAGGCCGGACGACATGCACAAGCCGCTCAGCCTGCCTTGGGCCGGCCTCCTGATCGCCGCCTTCAGCTCGGTTACGCTGACATTCTCCGGCCTCCCGTTCGCCTATTCGCTGACGATCTGGCTGGTGTGGTCGCTCACCCTTCTCATCGCCCAGCCCCAGGAACCGCCGGCAGAGCCCGATCCGCGTCCCGAAGGCCTCTCGCGCGAAAAGCTGGTGGGGATGATCGAGAACGCGCATTCGCCGCTGTTGCTGGTCGACCGCAAGCGGGTGATAATCGCCAACGCCGCCGCCCGGGCCTTGCTGGGCCATCACGTGATCGGCCAGGACGTGCGCGTCGCCATCCGCCATCCGCGCGCGATCGCCCTGATGGACAGCGATTCGCATGGCGAGGCGATCGTGACCGGGCTCGTCCGGCGCAAGGATGTCTATCGGGTCAGCCGCTACGCGATCGACGACCGGACCGCGGTCATCGAACTGATCTCCAAGACCGCCGAATCCGATATCAGCCGCGCGCACACCGATTTCGTCGCCAATGCGAGCCACGAGCTGCGCACGCCCCTGTCCTCGATCATCGGCTACGTAGAAACCCTCAGCGAGCATCCCGAGGATATCGACGAAGCGACGGCACGCAAATTCCTCGAGACCATCCACCGCGAGGCACGGCGGTTGCAGAACCTCGTCAGCGATCTGATGTCGCTCTCCCGGGTCGAAGCCGAAAAGCACGATCGCCCCGATTCGCCGGTCGATCTCAACGCTCTGGTGGAGCGCGCCGCGCGCGAGGGTGCGGGCTCGGAGCGCGCAGAGCGCGTTGTCTACGAAGCCGATGGCCAGTTCGAGGTACTGGGCGACCCCCAGCAGCTCGAACAGCTCGTGCGCAACCTGGTCGACAATGCCCTGAAATACGGCCGGGCAGGCACGCCCGTCACCGTGCGCCTCAGCGAATCGACACTCGGCGAAGCGAAGATCGAGGTGGAAGATCGCGGTGAGGGGATCGAACCCGAGCACCTGCCCCACCTCACCCGGCGTTTCTACCGCACCGACCCCGGCCGCAGCCGCATGTCGGGGGGCACCGGCCTGGGACTCGCCATCGTCAAGCACATCGTGGAGCGCCACCATGGCCGGCTCGATATCGAAAGCGAAGTCGGCCGCGGAACGACCGTAACCGTGCGCCTTCCCCGCGATGGGGTTGACGAAGCGGCCCCGATGCCGTCAGCGGACGAGCCGCCGGGCGCAGAATAGCTCCGGCGTCACGGCGAATTGTCATGACCCTGCCACATAGTTTCAACAACGCGTGGGCCCTGCCGCTTTCCAGAACGCACTTCACGCAATTATGCCATTCGGGGGTCGTCCGTTGCGCGGCGATCTTCCCAACGAGGATTTAGGGGATCCGACCGCAGCATGTCTCCCGCGTTTCTCTTTCTGCTTGCGCTCGGCCTGGGGCTTGCCGGGTGGCTGGCCGGGCGCGCCAAGGCCCGCGCGTTCACGCGCGGAAGCGAGCCGCGCCGCGTGCTCGCCCGGCCGGGCTATCACGCCTGGTTCGTGGCGATCTGGGTCGCCCTGCCGCTGGCCCTGTTCGCCGTTTTGTGGAGCGTCCTTTCGCCGATCCTGGTCGAACAGTGGGTGCTCGCCTCGCCAGCGGGCCAGGATCTGCCGACCTTCGGTTTCCAGCGCCAGTCGATGCTCGCGGAAGCACGCGCGGTGGCCAATGGCCATGCGGCGGGCGTGTTCAACCCGCAGGCGCAGGCCCTCGTCGAACCGTTTCGCGAGGCAGGCCGGTTCTACAACCTCGTCGGCCTGGCCCTTGCCGTGGCAATGGCGGCGATTCTGGGCCTGTGGGCCTATAGTCGCCTGAAACCCGCGTTCGCTGCCCGCGCGAAGGTGGAGCGCACGGTCATGGGCGTGCTGCTGGTCGCCTCGCTGGTCGCGATCCTTACCACCTTCGGCATTCTCGCCAGCCTCGTGTTCGAGACCATCCGCTTCTTCGGAATGGTCTCGCCGATCGATTTCCTGTTCGGGTTGAGTTGGAATCCCGACCCCATGGCCAACCCCGAAGCACCGCAGGGCGACCGCTATGGCGCGGTCCCGCTTTTCTGGGGCACCATCTTCATCGGCGCGATCATCGCCATGATCGTCGCGATTCCGCTGGGCATGATGAGCGCGATCTACCTGACCCAGTATGCGAGCCCGCGCTGGCGCAAGATCATCAAGCCCGCGCTGGAAATTCTCGCGGGCGTGCCGACCGTGGTGTACGGCTATTTCGCGGCGCTGACCGTTGCCCCCATGATCCGCGATGCGGCGCAGGCAGTGGGCATTACCAATGCCTCGTCCGAGAGCGCGCTTGCCGCAGGCCTCGTGATGGGCGTGATGATCATCCCCTTCGTCTCGTCGATGGCGGACGACAGTATCGCGGCCGTCCCCGCCTCGATGCGCGACGGCAGCCTGGCGATGGGTGCGACCCAGTCCGAAACGATCAAGAAAGTGCTGATTCCGGCCGCCCTGCCCGGCATCGTGGGCGGCGTGATGCTGGCGATCAGCCGCGCGATCGGCGAGACCATGATCGTGGTGATGGCGGCCTCCACCGCGGCCAACCTTTCCGCCAACCCGCTGGAGGCGATGACCACGGTGACCGTGCAGATCGTTGCCCTGCTGACCGGCGAGGGCAGTTTCGACCATCCCGCCACGCTCAGCGCCTTCGCGCTGGGCTTCGTGCTGTTCATGGTCACGCTGCTGCTCAACTTCATCGCTCTGCGCGTCGTCAAGCGCTTCCGGGAGGCCTATGAGTAACCCCGCAGAAAACGCTCCCGAATCACGGGACGGGCAACCCACCCGCACCGCGGCGTTCGAGAAACGCCTCAAGCAGCGCTATGCCCAGGAGCGCCGCTTCAAGTGGTTCGGCCTGTTCGCGATCCTGATCTCGATCTCGATCCTGTTCGTGCTGCTCGGCAACATGACGATCAACGGGATCGGCGGCTTCCAGCGCGCCGAGTTGCAGGTCCCGGTCGATTTCGCGGCGAGCGGCCTCGCAGGCGACCGGGCAACGCTCAGCCAACCGAGCGCGGTGCAGACTCTCGAGATGCAAGGCCTGCCGCAGATCGTCAGCTTCTCGGCCGAGCAGGCGATGGGCGAAGCGGCAGCCGAACAGCTGAGCGAAGACGCGTGGCGCGAAGTTGCCGAGGCCTTGCGGGAAGACCCGCTGATGCTCGGCAGGCAGGAGACCTTCTGGCTGCCCGCGACCGGCGATCTTGCGATGGGAATGGACGGCGAGGGATCGCCCGAGCTGCAGGCACTGGCCGACCGGCTTGAGCGCGAAGGTCACCTCGCCAAGCGAATCGACTGGGGCTTTCTCGCCCGTTCCGACGCGACCGACCCGCAGCAGGTCGGCGTGTGGGGCGCGCTCAAGGGATCGATCCTGACGATGATCGTGACCCTTGCGCTGGCTTTCCCGATCGGCGTGCTCTCGGCGCTCTACCTGGAGGAATACGCACCGAAGAACCGCTGGACCGACATTATCGAGGTGTCGATCAACAACCTCGCGGCGGTGCCTTCGATCATCTTCGGCCTGCTGGGCCTCGCGGTGTTCCTCACGATCTTCCCCAACATGCGCTCGGCCCCGCTGATCGGGGGCATGACGCTGGCACTGATGACCATGCCGGTGATCGTGATTTCGGGCCGCAACGCGATCAAGGCGGTGCCGCCCTCAATCCGCGACGGCGCGCTGGCCGTCGGTGCGTCGCCGGTGCAGGTGGTGTTCCACCATGTCCTGCCGCTCGCGCTGCCCGGCATCCTCACCGGCACCATCATCGGCATGGCGCGCGCGCTGGGCGAAACCGCCCCCCTTCTGCTGATCGGGATGCGCGCCTTCGTCGCCACACCGCCCGACGGCTTTACTTCGCCCGCCACCGTGCTGCCGGTGCAGATCTTCCTGTGGTCGGACGAAATCGACCGCGGCTTCATCGAACGGACCAGCGCCGCGATTATCGTGCTGCTGCTGTTCCTGCTCGTCATGAACGCCCTCGCCATTTACCTGCGCAACAAGTTCGAGAAAACCTGGTGACCGTAATTCACGAAATGGAAGACACGGCCGAGGCCAAGATGCGCGCGCGCGACGTCTCGGTCTATTATGGCGACAAGAAAGCGATCGACGATGTCTCCATCGACATCCCGACCAGGTTCGTCACCGCCTTTATCGGCCCCTCGGGTTGCGGGAAATCGACTTTTCTGCGCACCCTGAACCGCATGAACGACACGATCCCCTCGGCGCGTGTCGAGGGCGATATCGAGCTCGACGGCGAGAATATCTATTCCAGCGGAATGGACGTTGTGCAGCTGCGCGCCCGGGTGGGCATGGTGTTCCAGAAGCCCAACCCCTTCCCCAAGTCGATCTACGACAACATTGCCTACGGGCCCAAGATCCACGGCATTGCCGCCAGCAAGGGCGAGCTGGACGAGATCGTCGAGCGTTCGCTTCAGCGCGCGGGCCTGTGGAACGAGGTGAAGGATCGCCTCGGCGAATCGGGCACCGCGCTTTCGGGCGGGCAGCAGCAGCGGCTGTGCATCGCGCGTGCCATCGCGGTCGACCCCGAGGTCATCCTGATGGACGAACCGGCCAGCGCGCTCGACCCCATCGCGACCGCCAAGATCGAGGAACTGATCGACGAACTCGCCGGGCGCTATGCCATCGTGATCGTCACCCACTCGATGCAGCAGGCCGCCCGCGTTTCACAGCGCACCGCATTCTTCCACCTCGGCAAGATGGTGGAATACGGCCCCACCGACGAGATCTTCACCAATCCTCTCGAGGAGCGGACGAAGGACTACATCACCGGACGCTACGGATGATTGCCGAGCATACAGTCAAGGCCTTCGACGAGGACATCACGCGCCTGCGCGGCCTCATCACCGAGATGGGCGGGCTCGCCGAGACCGCGCTCGAAGGCGCGCTCGATGCCCTGATCCGTGGCGACGAGGCCCTGGCCGAGCGGATCGTCGCCGACGACCGCAAGCTCGACACGCTCGAAATCGAGGTCGACCGGCTGGCGGTCAAGATCATCGCCCTGCGCGCGCCGATGGCGGACGATCTGCGCGAGGTGATCGCCGCGCTCAAGATCGCGGGCGTGGTCGAGCGGATCGGCGATTATGCCAAGAACATCGCCAAGCGCGTCGGCCGGATCGAGGGGCGCTCCCGCTTCGAGCCGCTCACGCTGCTGCCCGCCATGGGCGATGTGGCCGCCGAAATGGTCCACGATGTGCTGACCGCCTATGCCGCGCGCGATCCCGCGCTCGCCCGTGAGGTGATCGCATCGGACAAGAAGGTCGACGCCTTCTACAATTCGGTCTTCCGCAATCTCGTGAGCCACATGGTCGAGAATCCGGCGACCATCTCCAGCGCGGCCCAGCTGCTGTTCGTTGCCCGCAATATCGAGCGGATCGGCGACCATGCGACCAACGTGGCCGAGATGGTCTATTTCGCCGCCACCGGGTCTTACCCGCTCGACGACGACGAGAGTTGACACGATGTCGTCGCATCGTAACAGGCGGAACAGCCAGCGGATAGCGAGACTGCCAGTGCCTTCAGCCAAGCTGATCCTAGTCGAGGACGACCCGGCGCTCGCCGAACTGCTCGAGTTCCGTTTCGCCAACGAGGGCTATCAGGTCCGCGTCACCGCCGACGGCGACGAGGCGCTGCTGATGGCGAGCGAGGACGTGCCCGACCTCATCATTCTCGACTGGATGATCGAGGGCACCAGCGGGATCGAGGTCTGCCGTCGCTTGCGGCGCGACAAGGAAACCGCGCACGTCCCCATCATCATGCTGACCGCGCGCGAGGCGGAGGACGACCGGGTTCGCGGGCTGGAAACGGGCGCGGACGATTACCTGACCAAGCCGTTTTCTCCGCGCGAACTGCTTGCGCGGGTCGCTGCGGTGATGCGGCGCATCCGCCCGGCCCTGGCGGGCGAGACGGTCGAGGTCGGCGATATCCGGCTCGATCCGGTCGCGCACAAGGTCGAACGACGCGGGCGCATGCTCCAGCTCGGGCCGACCGAATACCGCCTGCTCAAGTTCTTCATGGAGAGCCCCGGTCGCGTGTTCAGCCGTGGGCAACTGCTCGACGGGGTATGGGGTACCGGCAGCGACATCGAGCTGCGCACGGTCGACGTCCATATCCGCCGCCTGCGCAAGGCGCTAGAACTCGAAGGCGCGAAAGACCCGATCCGCACGGTTCGCTCGGCCGGGTACGCGCTCGAAGCGGTCTGACCCGCGCCAGGGCTCGCGCCGCAATTGCGGCGGGCGCATGCACTCCCCCGCCCCGACCATGCCGTTGGCCTGACACAGCTGACACAGTGTAATGAGGCGAAAAACGTGCCCGGTCTGCAGGTGCCCTCTGAGCGATCCGGACAGGTGATGCAGGCGGGTCGACATCCTGCGAACCTCGCATATCCGCGAGGCTGTAGGACAGCACAATCATCCGTCGCCGGAGCCTGCTAGCTGCACACCCCGCCGAAGCCCCTGCTTTCCTGATCGAGATGCAGGTGGTCGCGGTGCGCGGCGTTGTATTCGGGCGAGAGTACCGTCCCGAAAGCCTTGCACGCTCCATCGCGAACCTCGCGCAGGAAACGCGCCTTGTCGTCATCCCCCTCCCAATCGTTGACGATTGCGATGCGCGTGCCATCCGCCAGCACGAAGCCTGCGATGTCGATCGCATTGCCGGTGGCGTGCTCGCTCCATGCGCCGGTCTGTGCGCCGTTGACCCGGCGGCAGCTGAAACTGCCGAAATGCTCGATCCGGACGACCTCCTGGCCGAAGATGTCCTGTGCGAGCGGTTGCACGCTGTCGCGCCGCCAGATTTCGAGCGCGGCGGCCATCGCACAGGTCGTGTCGGGACGGCTCCCGGCATAGGGGAAATCGGTCAGCAGGGTGCGATTGGTCCGCCGACACGGGTCTTCGCCGAGCGCTTCCAGCGGCGTGAAGGCCACCTCGCTACGGTCCAGCACCGCGCGGCACTCGGCAGGGTCGTCCCGCAGGCCAGCGATCTTGGATCGGGTCGCCCAGCCCGGCTCGTCGCGCAAATCGAGCGGGGCCCACGGATTGTGGCCGGGATGGGCCATCAGCCAGGCATGAGAAGCCAGCACCAGCGCAGCGAAGGCGAGCAGCGCCAGCACCGCCTTGTCGGCAGCGAAATCCGCCGGAGCGGGCGAAATCCGCAACCGATGCCTGAGATCGGGCGAAAGGCGGGTATACCCGGCCACCCTAGTGGAAATCCCGCGACTTGGGGATGATCCGCAGATTGCGCGGGTGGCCGCCGGTATTGGGCAGTTCGTCGATCATGTCGCGCGGACGTATCGCATGCCCATTGGCAGGCCCATTGGTAGAGTCGTCCACCCCCTTCCGCAGGTCATCGCGCGGATTGGCTTTCCCGGATGGAAGCGGCGAGTTGACGTGGTCCGCGCGTGCCAGCTCATAGTGCAGCGTCTCGTCGGAGAGGTGCGCGAGCATGTGGGTCGCATCGGTCATATGGTGCGCGATGACGTGGATCACCTCGTCGTCATACTCCACCCGGCCGCGCACTTCCATCAGCCGGGCGCCCATCACGACCTTGCGCTGCTTTTCCTTGAGGTCGGGCCAGACGACCAGGTTCACCACTCCGGTCTCGTCCTCCAGCGTGATGAAGCACACGCCCTTGGCGCTGCCCGGTCGCTGGCGGATCAGCACCACGCCCGCCACCTGCACCATGGAGCGGAACTTGCGCTCCCGCAGGTCGCACGCGCGCACGAAGCCGCGCTCGGCCAAGCGCGCGCGCAGGAAGGCCATCGGGTGCGCCTTCAGGCTCAACCGGGTGGTCTGATAGTCGGCGACCACTTCTTCGCTGAGCGGCATGGTGGGCAGGCGAGTTTGCGCCCTTTCCGCGCCCTCGTCGCGTTCCTGCGCCGCGCGGAACAGCGGCAGGTCGGGCGAGGCGATCAGGCTGCGCGCGTCCCACAGCGCCTGGCGGCGGGGCAGGTTCAGCGACTGGAACGCATCGGCGCTGGCGAGCCGCTCGATATGCGAGGGGGAGAGCCCTGCCCTGTCGCGCAGCTGGGCAACATCGCGGTAGGGACCGTTCTCGACCCGCTCGGCCACAAGCCTTGCGGCGACATGCTCGGGCAAGCCATCGATCTGCCGCAGCCCGAGGCGCAGCGCGATGTGTTTGTCGAGGCGGCCCTTGTCCTCTTCCCCGTCATCCCTCCTTTCGTCATCCCCGCGCAGGCGGGGATCCAGATAAGGTTTGCGATCATCGGAAACGGCATCTGGGCCCCTGCCTGCGCAGGGGCGACGACTTGCGTTAGCGGCAGGCTCGCTCCGCACATCCTCCAGCGTGCAGTCCCAGTCGGAATGGTTCACATCCGCCGGCAGCACGGCGACGCCATGCTCCGCGGCATCACGCACGATCTGCGCAGGCGCGTAGAAGCCCATCGGCTGCGAGTTGAGCAGCGCGCAGGCGAAGGCGGCGGGGAAGTGGCATTTGAGCCAGCTGGAGACGTACACCAGATGCGCGAAGCTGGCCGCGTGGCTTTCCGGAAAGCCGTACTCCCCGAAGCCGCGGATCTGGTTGAAACAGCGTTCGGCGAATTCGCGGTCGTAGCCGCGCGCCACCATTCGCTCGACCATCATGTCCTGCAATTCGTCCACCATCCCCCGGCTGCGGAAGGTCGCCATCGCCTTCCTGAGCCGATTGGCTTCGAGGCTGGAGAACTTGGCGGCGTCGAGCGCGATCTTCATCGCCTGCTCCTGGAAGATCGGCACGCCCAGCGTGCGTTCGAGGATGCTGGAGAGCTCGTCCGGGGGCCCATGCTCGGGCGATGGCGCGGGGATCACCACCTGTTCGGCGCCCCGGCGACGCTTGAGGTAGGGGTGCACCATGTCGCCCTGGATCGGCCCGGGCCGCACGATCGCGACCTGGATGACGAGGTCGTAGAATTCCCGAGGCCTGAGCCTCGGGAGCATGTTCATCTGCGCGCGGCTTTCGACCTGGAACACGCCGAGCGAGTCCCCCTTGCGCAGCATCGCATAGGTTTCCGGGTCTTCGCGCGGCACGGTGGCGAGCTGGAGCGGGCGCTGGTGGTGATCCTCCAGCAGGTCGAAGCACTTCTTGATGCAGGTCAGCATGCCCAGCGCCAGCACATCGACCTTGAGGATGCCGAGCGCCTCGATATCGTCCTTGTCCCATTCGATGAAGCTGCGATCGAGCATGGCGCCATTGCCGATGGGCACGGTTTCGATCAGGTCGCCCTGGGTGAGGATGAACCCGCCGACGTGCTGGCTTAAATGCCGTGGCATTCCAATCATTTGCTGGGTGAGTTTGAGAACGCGTTTCAGGTGCGGGTCGCTGACGTCCATACCCGTTTCCGCCACGTGGTTCTCGCCGATCTCGCGCCCCCAGCCACCCCATACGGTGCGCGCGAGCGACGCGGTGACGTCTTCGGAGAGGCCCATCGCCTTGCCCACTTCGCGGATCGCCATGCGCGGGCGGTAGTGGATCACCGTGGCGCACAGCCCCGCACGGTGGCGGCCATATTTGCGGTAGAGGTACTGGATCACCTCCTCGCGCCGCTCATGCTCGAA
>MDTG01364853.1_pt1 | contig 20857 bp, 22 predicted proteins | sample 811421 | NCBI WGS metagenome assembly MDTG01 (sample SAMN05326645, study PRJNA326480) | marine metagenome | isolation source: seawater | place: Pacific Ocean: South East | collected 2011
GATTTTATTATGATTGGTGGTCAATTTTCAGGACATGATGAAAATCCAGGTGATATAGTAGAGGAAAATGGTGTTAAATATAAATCATTTTATGGAATGAGTAGTGAAACAGCAATGAAAAAACATTATGGTAAAATGGATAATTATCGTTCTTCAGAAGGTAGAACAATTAAAGTTAAATATAAAGGACGTCTTGAAGAAACTGTATTAAATTATTTAGGTGGAGTAAGAAGTACATGTACATACATAAATGCAGCAAAAATTAAAAATATACCAAAATGTTGTACATTTGTACGTGTAAAAAATCAATTAAATACTATTTTTGCTTGAAATATTAGGTAATATTTCAATATTAGTTTCTTCAATAATTTCCTTAGTATTTATTTTTTTGACATCATCTTTTACTTCCTTTTTAATGTTATAAACATTATTTGTATTTTCACATTCATTATTATTGATTGGTGTTATTTTTCTTTTTACAAAAATACTATTAAAAGGGTCAAAATATGTTTTTTTAATATTTTTTCTTTTTTTTATTGCATCAAAATTAATTTCCTTTGTTAAATAATAATTATCATTATTCATTGATATAATACATTTAAAAAGTTTAAATTATTTAAAAAGTTTAAATTATATTTAATAATATTATTATATATAATTTATAGATGAGTAAAAATATAATAAATGTTACGCAAAATGCTTGGAAAAAAATGAATACGATTGTAAAAAAATCTAATAATAGTTATGGATTTTTATTTGGTGCTAATTCAGGAGGTTGTAATGGTTTAAATTTTAAATTAGAATTATTAAAAGAAGATGAATATAATATAATTAAAAAATTAAAACCAAATATTCTTGAAAATGATGGAATTAAATTATATATTGATCCTAAAACAGAAATGTTTTTAATTGGAACCACTATAGATTATATAAATGAAGATTATAATAAGGGAGTATTTGAAAATAAATTTATTTATAATGTTGATAAAAAATTAGCATCAAGTTGTGGTTGTGGTGTTTCATTTACGCCTAAAAATCTAAATTTTTAGAAAAATGTTGTTTCAATATTTACTTGAACATCATTTTTTTCTTTTAATTCTTTTTCTTGTATTTCAACATGTTTTAAATATTTCTCTATTTTTCCAACAATTACATCACTAACTTCTGATAAATTAACAAATGAACCATTACGATTACTACTAATATTACAACTACTATCTTGAAAAATGCGTAATATTTCTTTATGATGTAAAGTATCCATTTTTTCTATTTTATTACGTAAAATTTTTAAATATTCAAAATCTTTTTCTTCTGTTTTATCATCGTTAACAATCATATTTTTAATGTCATTATTTGTTTCCATTAAAAATATATAAAATTATTTTTTTAAATCTTTTTTATTACAAAATTTAAGCTGAACACATTTCACATATTTCTTCATTATTATTATTCGTTTTTGAAGGTTCAATAGTAAATTGTTGAGCTTGATGTTTTGCCTTTCTTCGTAAATAATACATACCAGTTTTCAAACCAGCTTTCCAAGCATAAAAATGCATTTTAGTTAAACTACCATAATTAGGATCTTCTTGCCATAAATTCATACTTTGACTTTGACAAATATATGCGCCACGATCTTTTGCCATATCAATTACTTGTTTCATTGATATTTCCCAAACAATTTTATATTTATTACGTATATGTTCAGGGATATGAAGCAAATGTTGTATACTTCCTTTATTAGAAATAATACTATTTTTAACACTTTCATTCCATAAATTTAATTTAATTAAATCATTCATTAAATGTTTGTTAACAATCATAAATTCACCAGCTAATGTTCTTCTACTATAAATATTACTTGTAAATGGCTCAAAACATTCATTATTTCCTAGAATTTGAGCGGTTGATGCTGTAGGCATTGGTGCAATTAGTAATGAATTACGCATACCATATTTGATAATATTATTTTTTAATTCATTCCATTCATAACGTTCACTAGGTTTTACATTCCACATATCAAATTGTAAAATACCTTTAGAAGCAGGTGAATCTTTAAAAGAGCTATAAGCTCCAACATATGTTGCATCTTTATTTTGTATTTCATATTCATTTAAATAATTTAAAATACCATCATCATCATATCTTTCTTTGTTCGTTTTAATTGTTTTTATAGTATTATATCTTTCAATTGATAATTCGTTTGAACATTCAACTGCAGCGTGATACATTGTTTCAAATATATTTTTATTTACTTCTATTGCTTGTTTACTATCAAAACTTATATCCATTAATGCAAAAGTATCAGCAAGTCCTTGAACACCAATTCCAATTGGTCTATGTTTACTATTGCTTGTTTTTGTCTTAGTTGTTGGATAAAAATTAATATCAATAACTTTATTTAAATTTTCTGTAACAACTTTTGTAACTTCGTGTAATTTTTCATAGTCAAATTCTTTTGTTTCAACATTTACAAAAGAAGATAATGCAATACTAGCTAAATTACATACAGCTGTTTCTTGTTTATCACTATATTCTACTATTTCTGTACATAAATTACTACTTTTTATTGTACCCAGATTTTTTTGATTGGATTTTTTATTACAAGAATCTTTATATAATAAATAGGGTGTGCCAGTTTCCATTTGACTATCCAAAATTTTAAACCATAGATCTCGTGCTTTCATAGTTTTGTTTCCTTTATTTTCATTTTCATATTTTTCATATAACTTATTAAATTCATCACCGTATACATCACTTAATCCAGGACATTTGTCAGGACACATCAAAGTCCATTTTTCATCTTTTTCTACTCTTTCCATAAATAAATCAGGAACCCATAGTGCATAAAATAAATCACGTGCTTTCAATTCTTCATCACCATGATTTTTTCGCATTTCAAGAAAATTAGCAATATCAAAATGCCATGGTTCTAAATAAATAGCGAAACTACCATTTCTTTTTCCTCCTCCTTGATCAACATATCGAGCAGTATTATTAAATACACGTAACATTGGTACAATACCATTAGAAGTACCATTTGTACCGCGAATATGAGTACCAGCAGCACGAATATTATGAATATGTAAACCTATACCACCAGCATACTTTGAAATATTTGCACAATCTTTTAATGTATTATATATTCCATCAATAGAATCTTCTTCCATTGCAATTAGATAACACGAACTCAATTGTTGTCTACATGTACCAGCATTATACAATGTAGGTGTCGCATGTGTAAAATATTTTTTACTCATTAAATCATAACTATGTTTTACTTTTTCAATATTGTTTCCATGAATTGCAATAGCAACACGCATCCACATATGCTGTGGTCTTTCAATAGGTGTTCCGTTAATTTTAAATAAATATGCTCTTTCAAGTGTTTTAAATCCAAAATAATCAAATAAATTATCTCTTGAATGATCAATATAATTATCAAAGACATCTTTATTTTCATTTACAATATTATAAAAATCATAATTAATCATAGGACAGTGTACACCATGAATATCTTTAAAATTATATAATTTATTCATTACTTCGCTAAATTTGGGATTTGTTTTTTTGTGATAATTTGATATAATTAATCTACTAGCTAAAATTCCAAAATCAGTGTGTTGCGTAGTTTGTGATGCACATTGTTCAGCCATTAATTCATCAATCTTATATGTTTCCATTTTATTTTGTAATTGTTCAATTATTTTCATAACCAAAAGTGAATAATTAATTTTAATTTTTTCTTCTTCTCCAATCCTTTTAATTCGATATAATATTTTATCAAATGAAATTTCCTCTAAAGAACCATTTCTTTTAATAACATACATTTCATCTGTATCCATTTTATAATAATTAAATAATAATTATTTATATCAATTCGTTATTTAAATATCTTAAATTTAAAAAAATTGATTTAAAATATTTATACTTATATTTTGTAAAATAAACTAAAAATAATTGTAAGAACTAAAAATGTCATCAGGAAAATGGGAACGTGGGTTAAATCAGGATAATATTTCAAAGCAATATAAAAATAAAAAAAATAAAAAAAATAATAATAACAATAATGATGATAGAAGAAATAATGACAGAAGAAATAATGACAGAAGAAATAATGACAGAAGAAATAATAATAGAAGAAATAATGATAGAAATAATGATAGAAATAATAAATATGTAAAAGACAAAGAAGATGTTGTTATACCATTAAAACCACAAATATTACAACCACAAATAGAAGAAAAAAAATATGAACCAATTGATACTAAATGGAAAGGTATTGTTAATAATACAATTGAAAGTGAATATAAACCAGAAGTTGATGTTAAAGATCCTAAATATTGGAATGGATATATATGGATTGGTCCTGTTTTTAGAAAAATGAATAAACCTTCACATAATTATAATAATTATTTAAAACAGGCAACTAAATATGCTTCTACAATTGTAATGCCATTTGAAAAAATACAATATAGTCGTGATAATTGTAATTGGTATAATTCGTATAAAGAAACTTTTACAGAATATGAATGGAATAATATGGAAAATCAAAAATATAATGAAGTATTGGATAATTTTTCCAAAAAAATGGAAGATAAATACAATAAAGAATTGGAAGAAGCTTATCAAGAATATTATGAAACTGGTAATATGAATACTATGGTACAAGTTGATATTGAATCAAAGGAATTTGATAAATATTTGGAAAAATTAGAAAATGAATATATTGAAGCCGAAAATGATTTTGATGAAGAAGAGGAAGAAGAATATTAATAAAATAAATTAACAATAAATTTTGAAAAATTACCATCACTCGGAAAATTTAAACCACTATATACTCTTGCCAAATCGCATTTTAAAGCGATTCGCTCAAATAATTTTTTTTTATTTGGATATTTTTTTGTCAAATGTTTACTTAAATAATATGCTTGATATGCATGTCCTGAAGGAAAAGATGGTAAATAATTAAGTGATTGTAGATTACATCTTCCAATACAATTTAATTTTCTATCTAATTGAAAAGGTCTTATTCGATTGAAAAACATTTTTAATAAATATATTTCTAAATATGTATGGTCTAATGTATTTATTAAATAAGATAAATCTTCATCAACATATGGTAAAAAAGCTTTTGCTATTGTATTATCTATTTTACGACAAAAATAAGCTATTTCATTATTTCCAAAAAAAGTATTATTATGTCTTCGTGTTATATAATGTTTAACTTTTTCTAATTCATCATAATTATTAGGATAAATCTCTATAGTTGGATAAAATGAATAATACCTTTCTGTAGTTTGTATATAATTAATAATTAAATAGATGATTAATAAATATAATAATATGTACATTACTTATTATTATATTATTTTTTACGTCTTGTAACCTGTTTTTTTATTGGAGAAGTTTTTAAAATAACTGGTTTACTTTTAACATTTGAATGAATAGATGGTGGATTTGTAACATTTCCTATTGATGTAATTGTACCTTCTGATGTTTTAGATATATTTTTAACCCAATCAATTAACTCATTTACAGGAATTGGTTCACTACTATATTTCAATAGAAAATTTGTATATAACATTTTAAAATTATCGGCAATAAAATTACTTGCTCTATCACTATAAACATTTTTTAAAATAGGTGAATCTAAACCCATAATAGGAAAATATGCATGTAAAAAACCCCAAACATCAACATTTTTTAAAAATACATTTACATAATAATCTTTCACGTCAAATTTATTATTTTTTCTAAATTTAATAATAATATCTGCTATATATCTCATAATAACTTGATTATGTAAATAACGTTTTGTTTGCATTAAATTATGTAAAATTTCATTTATATATATTTCATGTCCTCTACCATATGTTTCTGCAAATATATTATAAAACGTAGATAATTTGGGCATAAGACCTTCACGTGTAATATTTGGATTTCTTTCAAATGTATCATTAATAAATTGTATAAATTCATTATTTAAAATAATAATTGAATATGGTAAATTAAAATGTAATGGACGTTGTATTTTTTCAGGTATTTCATTTTTATTTAATACAGATGATAACCCCCAATCAACAATTTTAACTTCATAATTATCGTTTATCATCATATTTGATGCTTTTAAATCTAAGTGATAAACATTTAAATTATTCATTTTTAAAACACCATTTATAAATAAATTGGCTAATGATTTATTTATTTTATTAAATATATCCATTGTAATAACAGAATTTCTTAAAAAATTATCTAAATCAACACCACCATCACGCATATTTATTGCTTTCATTTTATCTAATTTATCATTAATATTGTGTACATTTATATTTTTTTTTAATAAAGTATTACACTTTAAACTAAAATTTATTTTATCTTCTTGTGTTAATTTATCAGGAGAACATATATGCTGTGGAAATATAAAAAAATTCTTGTAATTTGGTATTTTTTTTAATAATTTATAAAATACTTTTGATTTTTTATATTCATTTACAGCATAATGCTTTAAAAGTAATTTAGATACATTTTTTTTTGTATTAAATTTAAATTTCTTATTTTTACATTTTAATGCAGGTCTAAATACACAACCATAACCACCTGCTCCAATAACACTACCGCCTTTTTTCTTTCGAGTATTTTTATTTGGTAGTTTATTGTTATTAGATTTTCTTTTATTAGTCATATATTAATAAAATATAATTATTCTTTCATTGAATATAAATACCATATTAACATAACAATGACAAAAATAAATATTCCATAATACAAATAGGATAAATATGGTGTAATTTCTTCAGAAATACGTTTTTCTTTCTTATTTTCATAATGTTTATAATATCGCTCTAAAGCTTGTTTTAATGTTATTAAAGGTTTGGGTGGATCTAATTCTTCATTAACACGATTATGAATGAAATGAACCCATCTTATAAATGAATCCTTTGAATCTAAATATGGTGTAACAGGATATTTATCTAATAATTTTGCAAAATGATTTCCGCAATCTTGACATGGCAAAAATAACGGTAAATTTTGAATAAAATCATAATATTTTTTTTTTGTAACTTTTGTTACATTATCAGGATATGATATTGCCATTGTAAACATAACAAACCAGAAACGAGGTCCCCAAACTTCAGGATCTAAATTGGTCATATTATATTATATAATACTTTATATTTTATAGTATGACATAAAAACAAATTAATATTATAATAATAATGACACATCAAAATAATGAAACTAAAAATGAATTATGCCATAATTGTGGTTCTTTCGGTCATATTTGTAATGAGTGTAAATTAGCAATAATAAGCATAGGAGTTATATTATATAGGTTAAATGATAATAATGAATATGAATATTTAATGATACGGCGTAAAGAAAGTTTTGGATTATCTGATTTTACATTTGGTAAACATAATAATTACAATCCTGTAATATTACAGAATATTATTGATGAAATGACAATCAATGAAAAATCAATAATTACAAAAATTATTAACAATGAAGAATTAGATATTGTAGTACCAGAACAATTAAAAAAGAAAATTAATAATTTCAATATAAATAAAGATAATTTTAACATTAAAAATCTAATAGAAAATAGTAATACAAAATGGACTGAACCTGAATGGGGTTTTCCTAAAGGGCGACGAAATTATAGTGAAAAAGAATTAGATTGTGCTTTACGTGAATTTGAAGAAGAAACAGGAATAGCAAAAAAAAATATAGAATTAATAGAAAATATTATACCATTTGAAGAAATATTTATTGGATCAAATTACAAAACATATAAACATAAATATTTTTTAGCACAAGCAAAAAATATTGATTATGATTTATCAAATTTCCAACAATCAGAAGTATCAAAAGTAGAATGGAAAACATATGAAACTTGTTTAAAAGAAATTCGACCATATAATATTGAAAAAAAAAATTTATTGGAAAGAATTCATAAATGTTTATTAATGAATAAGATAATATAACAATATATTATAAATATAATATATGGAAAATACTTTAGACATTATTGATCAAAACAATATATATCCAAAAAATAGTGAAATCGATTTTAATGTAAAAATAGCATCAAAAGAAGAATTTAAAATAAATACAAAAACTGGTGAAAAAGTAGATATTGAAAAATATTCTAATGAAATATGTGAAAAAAAATTTACATTAGCACCACATCAAATATTTGTTAGAAATTTTTTATCATTTCAAACACCATATAATAGTTTATTATTATATCATGGTGTTGGAACTGGTAAAACATGTAGTGCTATTAGTATTGCAGAAGAAATGAGAAAATATATTAAAAGCGCTGGATTGAAAAAGAAAATCGTAATTGTTGCATCTCCAAATGTACAAACTAATTTTAGAACGCAATTATTTGATATTGATAATTTAAAAGAAAACAATGGATATTTTTCTCTTGATAAATGTTACGGAAATGAATTACTTCATGAAATAAATCCATTAAATAAGATAAAAGATAAAGAACAAATTATATCAAAAGCAAAAAGATTAATAGATAAATATTATACTTTTTTTGGATATTCAAAATTAGCTAATTATATTCAAAAATTAAGTGATGAAAAATTAAAATCAATATTCGAAGATAGATTAATTATTATTGATGAAGTTCATAACATAAGAGTAAGTGATGATAATAAGCATAAAATTATATCGGATAGTTTAAAACGTCTCGTTGAAACATCAAAAAATCTTCGGTTATTACTTTTATCTGCTACACCAATGTATAATAATTATAAAGAAATAATTATGTTATTAAATTTAATTAATATAAATGATAATAAGCCAAAAGTATTAGAAAAGGATATTTTTGATAAAAAGGGGGATTTTTTGATTGATTCCAATGGAAATGAAATCGGTAAAAAAAGATTTGTTGAAATATCAAGAGGTTATATATCTTTTATAAAAGGAGAAAATCCGTATAGTTTTCCATATAGAATATATCCAAAGAATCATTCAAAAGAAAATTCATATTTACACACTTATAAAAATAATTATCCAGATTTTCAATATAATAATGTTTCTATTGCTAGTCCATTAAAATATGTTGATTTATATTGTGTAAAACTAGAAGGATATCAAAAATTCATTTATAATTTTATTACAAAACAATTATTTAGTAAAAATCGTGCAAACAATGAAGATGAAATTAATGAGTTTGAAAGTGCTGGTTACATGCGTATTCAATTACCATTAGCAGCTTTAAACATTACATTTCCAAATAATAGTATTAATTATGGCAATTCAAATATGGATGAAAAACAAATAGTTGCAAAAGAATTAACAGGAAAATATGGTTTTTCAAATGTAGTAACAAACATAAATACATATCCATTTAAATACAAAGAAGATTATTTGAAAGATAATAACAGTATTTTTAACATTACACGATTAAATGAATACAGTAGTAAAATGTATAATATTGTAAAATCAGTACAAGAAAATGAAGGTATATCTTTAATTTATAGTCAATATTTACATTCAGGTTTAATACCAATAGCATGTGCTCTTGAAGAATTAGGTTATGACAATTATAATACTAGTAAGAATTTTGTTGAAAAATCATATAAGCAGAAAAATAAAATTAATCGACGAAAAGAAAGTTATATTATTATTACTGGTCAAAAAAATATTTCAATGTCTGTTCAAAAGGAAATTTCAATAGCAGTTTCAGATGAAAATAAGAAAGGAAATATTATAAAAGCTATTTTAATTAGTAAAGCAGGATCAGAAGGTATAGATTTTAAAAATATTCGCAATGTCCATATATTAGAACCATGGTTTAATATGAATCGAATTGAACAAATTATAGGACGAGCAATACGTAATTGTAGTCATAAAAAATTACCATTCAAAGAGAGAAATGTAAATATATATTTATATGCAACAATATTAGACTCAAACATAGAAGCTATTGATTTTTATGTTTATAGAGGTGCTGAACAAAAAGCTGTCCAAATTGGTGTTGTAAGTCGTTTACTTAAAGAAACATCTGTAGATTGTTTATTACAAGAAGAACAAAGTAAATTTAGTGTAAATGATTTAGATACCAATGTTAAAATTCAATTATCAAATAAAAAAACTATCGATTATCAAATTGGCGATAAACCATATTCAGAAATTTGTGATTATATGGAATCATGTAATTATCAATGTAAAATGTTAAATAATTTTGATTCTATTGTTGAAATAGATAGAAATGAAATTCAAGAAGATACAAAAACTATTCATTCAAATCATATTTCATCTAATAAAAATATTTTAAAAAGTAAAATAAAAGATTTATATGGTAAATATGGAAAAAAAATGGTATATAGTTATCAAGAAATATGGGATTATGTAAATTATAATAATGAATACAATAAGTTACAAATTGATATAGCATTACATGAATTAACTAATAATAATATGGAAATAGTTATAGATCGTTATGGAAATGACGGAACTATTGTACATATTGATGATATTTATATATATCAACCAAGATTTTCAAAAAATTTACAATTAACAATGGAAAATCGTGATGGAGATGTTGATAGAAAACGTGAATATATTCGAATTAAAAAACAGAAACAAGAAAAGAAAGATAATGTACTTAAAAAAGAAAATGTAAAAATTAATGAAATAATAAAAAAAATAGAAAAAAAATACAATGATATAGATGAAAATAGTAAATTCACTGAAATATTCAAAACATTAAACAGTATATTTGATAACGAATTTGAAAAACATAAAAAAACAATTATTGTTGAATATATTTTAGAGTATATTGATAATTATGTTACATTTAGAGATTTATTTATTTATTTTGCACATATGATAATAACTAGTAATAATGATATTGAAAATATCATATACAATTATTTACACAAACATTACTTAAAAAATAGTAATAATGAAATTATTGGTTTTATTATACCAAATAAAAAGAAATATGATTTTTATATTTATAATGAAGATGATAACGAATGGACATTGGCTAATAATTTAGAAAAAAAAAGATATTCAAATGATTTGGATAATAAATACAATATTAATAAAAATAATTTAGCCCAACTAATTGGTTTTATATATGACAGTGGGAAAAAAGAAAATATTGAGAAAAATTATCGTTTAAAATTAACAACAGAAACATATAAACGTTTTACTAGTAAAATTTGTGAATTTGGTAGCAAAGAAGAAATATATGAAAAATTTACAATTATTGATAGTAAACTTAAATCATATTTAAATGATAAATTTTTAAAGAAAATTACAAAACCTAAGTTATGTTTATTACATGAATTCATTTTGAGATATTACAACATAATATATGATAAAATATGGTTTCTATCAATAATAGAAGCATCATATGGTTTAGATAATAATCATTTAAATCTAATATCATAATATTTGTTTTTGTATATTAATTAATAAAATTGAAAATATTTTAAAGAATATTATAGTATTATAATATAGTTTAAATGGAAACATTAAATGAAAAAGAAAAAAATGATAATATAAAAATTGGTGAAGAAAGTTATGTAATAAAAGCGAAAAAGAAATCTACCAAAAATGTAGATATATTTACACCATTAATTACAACAGAAAATATAATTTTACCATTTAATGCAGTTGGAAAAAACATTCAAGAAACCATTTTAAAAATTTTAAAAAGAAATTTTGAAGGAAAATGTATGAAACATGGTTATGTTGCAATTAATTCAATAAAAATAATTACAATATCTAGTGGTATTATTCTCAAAGATCAAATAAAATATTGCGTTTCTTTTCAATGTCAAGTATGTTTTCCTGTTGAGAATATGGTAATAGATTGTACAGTTAAAAATATAACAAAAGCTGGAATACGTGCTGAAATTTCGAAATATGAAAAAAGTCCCATGGTAATATTTATTGCACGTGATCATAATTACAACAATGATGATTTTAATAATGTAGAAGAAGGAGGTATTATAAAAGTTAAAATTATAGGTCAACGTTTTGAGTTGAACGATGAATATATATCGGTTATTGCCGAAATGATTTAATTATAAAATAAAATTTATTATATATTTTATAATTTTTGTTATTTTTTTTGTTTATTAATTAATTTGCGAATAATTTTTACTATACTAAATCCCCAATACAAATTCAATAAGATTGGTGATATAATAGTCATGTATAAATAATATTTCTGGAAAGAACTAGCATTATAATATTCTAGATGTTGTAAATATCGTTCATTATTAATTACTGTATAATATATAAATTGATAAATTCTATATCTAAAAAATGTAATCATAAAACAGATATTTGATATATTGTAACATGTATTTATGGTTTTATTATTTCTTTTGTTTTTTTCATTCATTTTTTTAAAATAATTTAAAAAATAATTTGTTGATAAAAAAATACTACTATATTCAGTTTGTAAATGAACATGTAATACATAATTATTATCATAATAATTTCTTAAATATATAAAATAATACATAATTATAATACATGATGATACATGATGATATAAAATATCTTTTTTTCTTTCATAAGGTATACATAAAGCATCACTCATAAAATATAAAAAAATAACGTAAGAGAAATAATGTAATTGTAAATTATTATATACAAGATAAGAACTAAATAAAGATATTACTAATAAAAAAAAATTAGAAGTATATTCAATATCTTCCCATTTAATTTCTTTATTAATAAATTTATTAATAATCATCATTAATATTTAATATACTACTATATTTAAGTTAGTATATTAAATATAAATATCATTGATTCGCATTTTAAAATCTTTTTTTATAATCTCGAACCATATTTCCAAGATCATTCAATCGAATTGTTTTACACGGTTTTACAATTTTATCAGGTATCCATCTTTTAAATTTTGGTGTATAAATACATTCCATATACATGGTTTTTTCAAGATCAACATATTTATCAATATCAATATTTTCAAATTCATCTTCATCATCACTTTCCTCTAAATAATCTAAATTATCGTTTTCTTTAATTGTCCTAAAAATAGAATTCATTTTTACACTTGTTTTATAATCAGGAATATAAGCAACGTTAAAATAATATTCTGTATTACCATCATTATAACAATACAGTTTATAAATATCATATTGAATTTCGGCTTTTACTTTAAATATTGCTTTGAGTGGTCTTTGAGGATTGTATAACATGTTATTTTTTGATGTTCTTGGAAGTACATTAAATATACGTCCTTTTCTTTGTAAACTAATATATTGTATTGAATATACCTTATATGGTAAATTATTTACATAATTGTACATATCATCATAATTATTATTCATGTAACACATTTGAAAAACAACATTATTTTTCAAAAAACAAGAATTACTCATTTCATTTTGCAAAATATATTGAATTGTATTTAATTTTATTTCATTACGTACTTTACATAAATTTTTATTTTTATAATAGCAAATATCTTCAATACAAAAAAATCGAACATTGTCATAATTTACAACACTGCCATATAATACTGTATTTAAACATAAATCAGGTGAAAAAACAGAACTAACAATTTCTATTTTATTAATTTTTTCACCAACATTTGTTCTTATTTTTTCAATCAAAATACACACTGAATCTTTTTTATAATATGTAAACCAAGCATATACTTTTTTTCCAAAAGGAACAGCTAAACATAAATCATATTGAACTTTCTTATGATCATAATTACCATATGAAAGTTCACAAATTGGAAATCGTTCCATAATATTTTCACAATTGTTTGTAATATCCATACCAATACACTATATATGTTGGTGTCTTTAAGTTATATTATAATTCAATTAAGCACTTCTCTTTTACTTTCTTTACAATTTTGTTGTTAGGATCATGGTTTATTTTCCAATTTTTATTATCAAAATCATTGAAATTATTAGATGTTTCAATAATCTTATATTTTTGTTTTACATAAAATCGTTTTCTTTGCGCAAATTGTTTTTTGAATATTTCATGATCATCCAGAATATCAATAACAACTGGTTGCTCATGTTTAGTTCGCAAAATTCTTCCTACTGCTTGAACAATATCTGTTTTAGGTGTTGCTAATAATAATGTAGTAAGAGTTTTAATATCTAAACCTTCAGAAGCCATAGAATAAGTAGCAATAATTACTTTTTTTGTTTCACTTATTTTTAATTCAGATTCTTTCATTCCACCTACATAATATCCTACATCTGCTATATTTCTATTTAAAATAGCATCGTGTAAATATTTTAACAATGATTTATTGTGTGCTAATATAATAATTTGTTGTTGTGGATTTTCTTGTAATGTATGTATGATATATTTAATAATATATTCACTTCTATGATTATAATTACATAATTTAGTTATCATACTACTATATTGTACATTTCCTCTAAAATCATATTTAACTTCATTGAAATCATCATCATCGACCTTGTATTTTAAACATTTCACTAATACTTGATGTTTACTATTATCACGTTTTTCGACATGTATAGTGTCACCAATAAACATTTTAAAAACTTTACTCAGTCCATCTTTTCTTTCCATTGTTGCGCTTAAACCTAGTGTATATGATGTTACTACTTTATTAAGTGCTTGACTAAATACTTCTGCACCCATATGGTGTACTTCATCTATTATCATTAAACCAAAATCAGCAAATAAATCACTATCATAATCTTTCATTGATAAAGATTGTATCATTCCAATAACAACATCATTATTTTCTATATCTATTGTCTTTCCTTGTATTTTACCTATTTTAATGTTTGGCATAAATTCATTAATACGTTCAACCCATTGATTCATTAAAAACTCTTTGTGAACAAGTATAATTGTTTTCAATTTTAATCGTGAAATAATGTTTATAGCAATGACTGTTTTACCCAATCCAGTATCAATTTCTAGACATCCTCCACCAAATCCAACGTATTTATTATTAATATAATCAATATATTTATCTACAATTTTTTCCTGGTAATCACGTAATTTTCCATTAAAAACAACATTTATAGTTTTTCCTTTAACAATTTTATTTTCAGCAACACCATATTTTTCCAGACCAAAATATTTAGGGAGATAAAATTTAGTATTTGATTCTCTATAAATTGGAAAAGATTCTACTTTTTGCATTTGACTCATTGCTTTAGGAACGAATGGTTTTACATTCAATTCTTTTTTAATAAAATCAATATCTTCTTTGTTAATATTTTTTTTATAAATAGAATATCCTTTTTTTCCAATATAGTTTGACATTATTATTTATTAATTAATATTAAATATTAGGAAATATCTAATTCAATTTTATAATTAAATTAAAATATATTATCTTTGTTATTATTATACTATAATGGCACTCAAAGAAAATTTATTTTTATCAAATAAAAGTTTTACAACGTTAGATTTAGTTCTATTAACTATTTTTATTATCTTTTTATTCACATATGATGTTAGATTACCTTCTTCTATTTCTAATATGATCGACAGTGTATATGGTAACATACTAGTATTAGTAGTATTTATTATTATTTTTATGAATACAAATAATGTTGTTGGTATTGTTGGTTTTCTTGTTGCTTACGAATTAATTAGACGTTCAACTAGTGAATCAAAAATTCCTTTGAATTTACCAGAACTTCCAAGTGAAAAAGAAAAAATTTTGAAATTAGAAAAATATAATTCAGATCAACAAACCAAAAAACCTGAAACATTAGAAGAAGAAGCTGTTGATGGTGTAGTAGAATATGCTATTGGTGAAAAAATTGAAAGTGATGTAAAACCTCTTTTACATAAATTACATAATGCAACTGATGTAATTGAACTTGAATAAAAATTTAAATATATAAATTATAAATTGTAAATTATATATTTTTAATCTTTTGTAGTAACTACTTTAAATCCAACATAAAATATTGACATTATTAATAATAATGAAATTGAATTTTCTACTGAAGATTTTACACAAAATTCTTCATCATTAAAAACAGAAAACCCCTCTACCGTATCTTCATCTACAGGTGAACCTTTACTTACTTCTTTAACTTCAATATATATATCATTTGATATTTTTTGCCCTGTTTGTTCTCCTGAATAAAATAATGGAATATTTCTATCTCTATTTAATGTAATTCTTGACTTTACTAACTTATTATATTCATTTACTCCTATCAAATTATGATCATTTGTATGAAATACAATAATATCATTATTGTTACTTTTATAATAAAAGTAAGGTTTATTAGGTAAAAATGAATTCATAGTAAAATCTATTTTAACCCATGTTTCATCGCTACAAGCAACATCACTAATATTATCTAATAAAAGAGATAACATTTCATTACAATTTTTTTCACCACCAGATGTTTTAGGTAATCTTGAATTGTATTCTTTCAATAAAGGAATAAATATATAAAAATTTCCAGGAGTTCCATCTATTTTACTATGTGTTATACATATTTCTGCGTGAGCTCTTCGTCTGTTATAAGTATGTAATGATGGTGCATATATACTAACACTTGTTGGATTATATCCTGTTCCATCAAATGTAATAGATGGTGCTGTTTGTTCAAGTGGTTTCAAATTAATTGTAATATTCGACGATGTTTTTTGCACACAAATTTGATCATTTACTTTGTAATCATATCTAATACTACATTTATTTTTACAGTATCCCTCAATACCTTCAATTTCTATATTTTTAGCAGAAGTAATAGGAGTATTTATAGTCATTTATATATTATAAATGAATATAAAAATATAACAATATAGATTTATAAATGTTGGAAACAGATTTTTTTAATTTAATAATAGCAACAAATTTAAAGACATTATTAGAAAAAATTCACCCAATTGTTTTAATTTTATTATTCATATTTTATCATATATTTAATAATTTCTGTAATTTTAGTTCATTCAATATTTATTTAAATAAAATGAAAAATTATATTTTTAAATTTAAAAATATTACTAAAACAAAAAATTCTATTGTATATGAAGCAACAAGAAATGTTATTACAACACAATATCAAAGTGTTCCTAGAATTTCCACAGATTATACAAATGAATTTATTAGTATAGTTAAATACTTAAATGAACATAGTATTTATTTAAAAGAAAATGTTCAAAATAAATTAATACATGAATTAAAATATATTTATACAAAGGTAGATGAAACATCATATTATGATGATGAAACATGTAATGATATTACTAATAATTTTTATATCATATCTCAATCTGAAGATTTCTTTTTTACAAAAAATATATACGCTAATATTGAAATAATTGATAATCCTAATGATGATGAAAAAAATAGTAAAATTTCTAATAAAAAAATTCAATTTATTATTGAATTATATAGTTTTAATTTAACTTTTGAAGATATAAAATCATTTGTAAATACATTAACAGATAAATATTTACTTGAAATTAAAGATCAGAAAAAAGATAATCGTTATATTTATAAATTAATGACTAATAAATATGATGATAGTATTTATGATTGTTGGAAAGAAACGGTGTTTAAAACAACACGAAGTTTAAATAATATATTTTTTGAAAAAAAAGAAGAATTTATTAATAAATTAGATTTCTTTCTTGGTAATGAAAAATGGTATTATGATAAAGGTATGCCTTATTCGCTTGGTATTGCGTTATATGGTGAACCTGGTACAGGTAAAACATCACTAATAAAAGCTCTAGCTAATTATACAAATAGACATATTATATTATTATCATTTAAGCTTATGAAAACAGTAAAAGATCTTGATACTTTTTTTTATGAATCTACATATAAATCATCAAATGATAAAAATTCTATAGATTTTAAAGATAAAATTATTGTATTTGAAGATATTGATTGTGCAGATGAAATTATATATGAACGAAAAAATAAAATAAAAGTTGAACAAGAATTATCTAATATAAATTTAAAAACTTTAGTTGATATTAATGATAAAGAAAAATGGAAAAAAAATACAACAGAAAATGAAAATGTAAAATCAGTTGATATTATATCTTCTATAAAATCACAAAATGATCCTTTAACACTAGATGATATTTTAAATATATTTGATGGAATAAGAGAAACTCCGGGTAGAATTATAGTTGTCACTACAAATCATTACGATAAACTTGATAAAGCATTGAAACGTCCTGGACGTATTGATATTGATATGAAATTGGATTATATAACCAATAATGTCTTTAATAACATGTATAAGCATTTTTTTGATGATGATTTTAATGGAAAATTAAATGATATTAATTTATATGAAAAAAATATTACACCAGCTGAAATAACAAATTTATTTATAACTAGTAATAATAATAAAGAAAAATTTGATAAATTATTTCAAAAATTTCTAATACAATGAATAATTAATTTATGATATATTTTTATTTAAAATTGAAATAAAAATATAAAATCAAGTATTAATATAATAATAATGGCAGAAATTACACTTAACAGCAATTATTTCATATCACTATATAAAGCTAGAAACAATATATTAGAAATTCTTGAAGATTCTAATTATGATGTTAGCGATTATAAAGAATTTTCTATGCATGAATTACATTCGATCATTCAAAATAATCAATTAGATATGATTGTTTCACGTGAAAATGAAGATGAACCACATACAGGGAAAAAAGTAATGATTCATTTTTATGAATTACTCAATAAAAATAATAAAACTTTACGTGATAAAAATATTGATAATTTAATAGAAGAATACTTTTATATTCAAAATATTTTACAAGCAAATGATAGATTAATAATTGTTGTAAACGATGATCCAAATGATACACTTGTAAATTATTTGAAATTACAATGGGAAAAAAATAACATTTTAATTAATGTTATTAGTTTGAAAAGATTACAATTTAATATTTTAAAACATAAAATGGTTCCACAACACAAAATATTATCTAGCAAAGATAAAGATGATTTTTTCAAAAAATATAATATAGTCAATAATAATCAAATACCTGAAATATCGCGTTTTGATCCTGTAGCACAAGTTATTGGTATTAAACCAAATGAAGTATGTGAAATAATTCGTCCAAGCAAAACAGCAATTGAATCAACTTATTATCGTACTTGTGTTAATTATTAATTATTAAATATATAATTATATATATAATTATGGATAAAAGAGAAGGTTTAATAATAACAAAGAATCCAAATGAAAAAGTAAATATTATAAGATCTCCTGGAGAACCAGCTCCTGTTGTTAAAATTAATAGAGACTATGATGAAAAAGAAGTTTACAAAAGTTTTAGTTCAAATGAAAAATATTTTAATGCTATAATAAATGAAAAAAAAGATTGTGAATATTTAAAAAATGCTTTCAAAGTCTTAGATGATGCATTGGCATATGAACAAGACGTTGGTTTTGATTTTTTTACGGATATTGATGAATATACACCAAGAGATGCTGAAATCGAAGTTGAAAAAATAAAATCATCCATGGAAACAGTTAAAATTGAAGAAGCAAAATTAAGAAAAATATTACAAGATTTATTATCTAATGGAGCTGTAGATGCTAAAAAGAAAACAGAACAAAAATATAATACAAGTAAAGATAAATCAAAAAATAAATTTGATCAACATTTAGAAGATAAAATTGATATGTATAATCATTATACAACATATGGTATAATGTTGTTTATTTATATTATAATTATTACAAGTCCTTAGTTTTTTTATGTAATAAAATAGTTCAAATGTAATTTAAAACCATAAAAATATAATATTTAGATAAAATATATAAATATTATGAAAAATCCAGACTTAGTGACTTTACAAGGACAAAATGAAGATTATGATTTGAAATTAAATCAAAAATATGCTGAATTTGGTTTATGGACTGTAGGTTCATTAGCTTTAATGATCAGTTTATATTTTATAAGTAATAGAAAACCACAACAATAATTTTTCAAAATAACAATTGGTAATTACAATACATATTTAATTAATTAAAATCTTAATTAAATATATATATATATAATGACTGCCGCACCAGGAATTACATGTAATAATGAATTTTCTTCTAGTATACCATATACACCTGATAGTTCTAATTTATTCAATAAATTATTTGGTAGAACTGGTACAAAAGAAGAAAATGATAGTCTTAATCAAATTAAGGGTAAAATAGATGAAGTTGAATCTCAACATAAAGATGCTTTATTAGAATTAGAAAGATATAGATTATTTGTTATAATATTCTTATTTTTATTGGTAGTTATGTTTGTAGTTTATTTTATGGTTATTGTGTCACAAAGTTCATCTAATTCTACACCTAGTGGTGGTGGACGTGTTCGTTTAGGTGGAGGAAAAAAATAAAAATTGAAAAATATTTTTAAAATTATATTAAATTAAAATATATTTTAATATAATCGAAAAATGTTAGAATACATCCAAGAAACTACAAATAATTATAATATTGCCATTACAAATTTAAATAAATTTGGAATGGTAAATTTAGGTTGTATTTATTGTAAGGAAATATATTGTATCGAAGAAAATATTCATAACTTTATTACTAATAATAATAATACAATAGTGTGTAATTGTTGTAATGTTGATGCTGTTATACCAATCGTTCCAGAATCTAAATTATTTAAACATATCATTACATACGAAGAACAAATAAAAAAATTGCAAGAATTTTATGATGAATCTTTTACAACAATTAATTTAGACGATAGTTATGAAGATTATGAGTATAATGAATATAATGATGAGATTATACATGTATTTTAAAAAAATGTTTTTAAAAATATATATTTAAAAAAAATAAATAAAAATTATATTACA
>MDTG01313380.1_pt1 | contig 20856 bp, 12 predicted proteins | sample 811421 | NCBI WGS metagenome assembly MDTG01 (sample SAMN05326645, study PRJNA326480) | marine metagenome | isolation source: seawater | place: Pacific Ocean: South East | collected 2011
AGAACAAGAACAAGAACAAGAACAAGAACAAGAACAAGAACAAGAACAAGAACAAGAACAAGAACAAGAACAAGAACAAGAACAAGAACAAGAACAAGATAATAAGAAAGAAGAGTTAAGTAATAAAGAAATTGAACAAATTCTTAAAGCACTTGAAAGAGAAGAAAAGGAAGTACAAAAAGATCAAGATAAAAAAAAGATATTATCTAATCAAAAGATAGAAAAAGACTGGTGATTATGAGAATTGTATTATCAATATGTTTCCAAATATTTTTCATCTATGGTTTATCTCAAGAACTGAATGTTACAGTAGATAAAAATACTGCTTATGATAATGAAATTATTATATTAAAATATGAAATTAATGAAAAAATAGATGATTTTATCCCACCAGTAATTTCTAATTTCAACATATTAAGTGGACCATTTCAATCTTTTGCTTTTGAAAGAAAATATTCAAGCACAAAAGGAAGATCTTCTTCCAATATAAAGACAACAATTAGTTACAAGATTAAAGCAAGAAAATCAGGAAAATTTGAAATTCAATCTGCATCAGTAATAGTTAATAACAAAAAAATAAAAAGTGAAGTTGTAAAAATAGAAATATTAGAATCATCTGATCAAACAAATAATAATGAAAAAGAAATAAATGAAAACATATCACATAATGACATTTTTATAAATTTTCATGTAAATAAATCTGAGATTTATGTTGGAGAACAAATTAATGCAATTACTAAAGTTTATATTAATGAAGATATTGATGTTAAAGATTATCAAATAGCACCAATATCTCAAATATCATATAATGGATTTTGGGAAGATGAAGTTATGATCAATACAGAAAAAAATAAACATATCAGCAGGGAAATTATTAATGGAAATGCATATAATGTTATTACTATAAGTAATTCAATTCTTACATCACAAAGTGTTGGGACATATTTTATCTCAGAATCGACAATAGACATTACTATTCTCCATCAAATAAATAAAGTTATTAATACAATTTTTGGACCAAGATATTTTCCTCAAAATGATATTATTCAGAAAACTATTTCAACTAATCCAAAGAAAATTATTGTAAAAAATTTACCTGAACCTGTACCTGAAAATTTTTACGGTTCGGTAGGAAGCAATTTTAGTATTAATATTGAAACAGATAAAAATAAATTACAAACTTCTCAAGCTATTAGATATAAATTAAGAATTAGAGGGAATGGAAATATAAATATGTTAGATAAAATTAATATAGATTTTCCTAAATCTTTTGAGATATTCCCCCCTCAAATTGAGGATAAAACATTTATTAATAATTATAATATAAGCGGTAGTAAAATATTTGAATATATTTTAATGCCCATGGATCCTGGTGAATTTATAATTCCTAAAATTAAATTTGTCTATTTTGATTTAAAAAAGGAGGAATATATTGAACTAGAAAGTAATGAATCTATAGTTAATGTAACACAAGGAAAAAACTATATTATAAATGATAATCTAAAAGAAGAATCAAATGTTGAATTGTTAAGTTATAAAAAACTCTATAATAAAAAATTTAGAGAAAATTTAATTAATTACTTTCAAAATATATTTTGGATAGGTATTTTGTTGTCATTATTATTATTTATCAAACCATACATCTCTATTGAAAACAGATATTCCATAGAAGAAATAAAGAAAATTAAATCAACGAGGATTGCAATGAAAAGACTTAAAAAAGCTAAAGGTTTTCTTAATGTGTCTGATTATGAAAAGTTCTTTGAAGAAATTGAAAAATCACTATGGGGATATTTTGCTGATAAATTTAATTTAGATACATCTAAATTATCTAAAGAAAATATTAATATTAATTTCAATAAGAAAAAAATAGATAATAATGAAATAAAGAAATTTATTAAAATACTAAATACGTGTGAATTTGCAAGATATTCTCCTAATAAAAATAGAAGTCAACATATGGAAAACACATTAGAAGAAGCTAAAAAAATAATTGTTCAAGTTGAATCTAACCTTAAAAAATCGTGAAAAAAATTATTGTTTTGTATTCTATACTTTTTTCCAGCTCAATATTCTGTGAAGAATATAATTTAAATCATGCAGATTCTCTATTTAACAATAATAAATACGAAGAAGCTATCACAATATATGAAGAAGTGATAACCAATAATATTGAAAGCGCAGAACTATATTATAATTTAGGATTAAGCTATTTTAACATCCAAGACTATGAAAAAAGTTTATTTTACTTTAAAAAATCAACTTATTTGAAACCTAATTTAGATATTTCATATGAAAAAATTAAAATTTGTAATGAAAAACTAAATCATAAGTTATATCCAAAAAAATTTTATTTAATATGGATAGATAAATTGTCTTCAATATTTAATACTACTAATTGGATAATAATTTGCATATTAAATATACTAATTATTCTTTTATTATCTATACTTAAAAATTTATTTAAGAAAAGAATAAACTTAAAGTTAATTATTCTATTTTTAATAAATGCACTAATTATTTTCTTTATAATAAAATACAAAAATTCAGTAGAAATCTAATATTATCAAAGCATATAGTTAAGTAAAAAAAAAAAAAAGAATGAATTAATTATACAAGTTTATATAGTAATTTAATGAAAAATTGATGTAAAATATAATCTGTTTTAATTATATTTGTAGAATATGAAAAAAAATTAAATGAAATTAAATTTAATTATACTATCAATTCTTACTTCAACAATATTATTTTCTCAAGATAATATTTGGTCAGAATATTACTCTGATAACTTTGTGAAAATTGATTACAAATATGAATTGTGTGACTTTAGCTCTACAGCTAGTCAAGAATTAATTGTATTCAAATATACTAATCTTACAAATCAAGATTTAATATTATCATTTAATTATAAGATTTGGAAAATTCAAAATATAAAGGAAACTGCATTAGAAAATAATCGTATATATATTAAAATAAAAGCTGACGAAATTAAAATTGATAATTGTTACTCAAATGAATTTAATATTTTCTCATCATTCGTTCATAACGAAACATTTGAGAAATTCAATTATTTAAAAAAATTTGAATTAACTAATATTAAAATAAATTATGAATAAATTACTTAAATTTATCTCATGCATATTTGTAATAATAATTACAATTAAAACATCTACTTCCCAATGTGTTGTTTGTATAGAGGCCCCATCATTAATTACATGCGGTGAAACAGCAAATCTTTTAGGAGATGGTTATATTACTTCAATTTATTCAGATGATTTTAATAACTGGTCAACTCCTACTACTCCTAATCCTTCATTGTGGGCTAATATTAGTTCTGGAGGCACGACTAATTCTAATTGTACTGGATCACCAACTACTACTAGTTCATGTGCAGGAGCTTCAGCTGGAGGAGATTTCTTATGGTTTCCCTCTGGATCAGTAATTGCAAGAGTAGCTAGAACAGTACCAATTCCTGTTCCTGCAGGAGGGACTATTTTTTTTGAATTTAAGATGGAAGGTCAAGGAGGAAGCTGTGATGGACCTGACTTAACAAACGAAGGAATATTTCTTCAATATAGAACTTCACCATTGAACCCATGGCAGGACTTAGGGGCAAATCAAGCTCCATTCAGTACTAACCCTCCTCCATATACAAACGAAGCATATTTTATACCTCCAGGTAATGGAAATCCATTATCTCCTCAGTATAACACATGGGCTCAATATTCAATACCTATTCCTCCCCCAGCGTTTAGTGCAACAACAGAGTTTAGGTGGTATCAAAGTAGTGCTTCTGGAAATACTTGGGACTTCTGGGGTTTAGAAAATGTAAATATAGTTCCTGCTGGACCAGGAGGAGCATCATTTTTGTGGTCTAACGGACAAACATCGCAAAATATAAACGTAAATCCTACTAATGCAACAAACTATACCTTAACTTATTCTGATGGAATAACTACATGTAGCACAAGTGTTGTTGTTGATGTCTCTCCACCAATAGTATCACCTTCAATTGTTCCAAATCCATTGAATCCATGTCCTGGAGCGACTGACTTAACAGCTGATGTTAGTTTCAATACATGTAATTACAATCTTTATATGTTTGATAATGGAGGAGATGGATGGATAACTGTTCCACAAACATCTACATCTATCGATAATAGAGTTGAAGTTTTTGTTGATGGGGTATCACAAGGAATATATACATTAAATAATGGATATGGCCCAACAATGTATTCATTTACAGTAAATAATAATGGAACTATGTCAGTAGATTTCCTTAGTGGAGGTCCTGATCCTCAAGAATGTGTATATGTTCTTGAAGATAATCTTGGAAATGTCGTAAGTGCTCAAGGAATTACTACATCTCCTACTATACCTGTATGGCCTCCTCCTTTACCACTTCCAAATGGAGCTTTTGGAGTTACTCCTTTAAACATTAATACTTTTACTACAAATTGCCCAACAAATAACCTGTATAATTATTCCTGGACTACAAGTCCAAATGGGACTACTACTGGAATTAGCAATCCAAATAACCAAAATACGAATGTTACAACAGCAACAACACAAGATTATTTAGTTACAGTTACAGATGTTAATAATTCTGGATGTGTTTCTGATAGCATAATTACTGTCATAGGATCTGGTGGTAGTTGGGATTTTACAAATATAAATCCAAATCCAGCTTGTGAAGGAGATTGTATAGATCTAAATTTTTCATCTAATGTTTCCTCAGGTAATTACAATATAATTATTGAAATGATTGATGCTAATGGATCTTCATCTAATTTATTTACAATTGACAATAATGGGAATAATGTAGCTACGGGAAATCCAATTTCATTATGTCCAACAATATCATCATTAGTACAAAATGTAAGTTTTAATGTAACTTCATTGATTGATGTATCAGATCCTAATAATTGTGAGATAGCAATTACCAATTCTTCTCAAACTGTTACATTTAATTCAGTTCCAAATGCTGGAAACGCTCCATTAAACCCAATTGTTTTTTGTACTTCAGATCAGATAACTGATATTTCTAATATTCTTTCTGGAAATCCTGACAATAGTGGAATATGGACTTATAGTGGTTCTGGTACAGCGCCAGTAAACTTACCATACTCTGGATTAAATTATAATTTTGATCCTTCAATCTATCCAGATGGTGACTACACATATACTGTTTCCAACGCTCCTTGTCCTAGCGATGCACAAACAATAACTATAAATATAGAAAATCCTCCATATGCTGGGCAACTTCCTCCACTTACTATTAATATGTGTATTGGATCTTCTTTAAACTTAAACAGTCAGTTTATCATAAATCCAACACCAAACACTCCTGTTTGGACAGATATTACTAGTTCTATACCTGGATCATCAATATCTAATAATTTCATTCCAATAAATACTGGTACATATACATTAAGAAGTACTATTGCTGCTACAGCTAACTGTCCTGATGAATTTACTGATTTAACAGTTCAGGTAAATGATATACCTACAGTTACATTTAGTACAGTTCCGCAAATTTGTTTAGGAGAATCTATTGACTTAAATTTAAATTTAACTGGAACAGCACCATTTATAGTTACTATTACTGACAACATAAACCCTGCATTCAACATAACAATAGATGCAAGTGGAAATGATATAAGTACTGGATTACCTCCAGTTGTAACTCCATCAACAGTAGGATTGACAACCTATACGATTACTAATATTTCTGATAATTTTTGCAGCTCGAGTGTTTCAAGTCAAAATTCAATAATCAATGTTATTACTCCTCCAAATTCTGGTAGTCTTATTGCTCCATTATCAGTATGCTCAGACGACCTAAATATCTATGATTTATCAAATCAACTTTTGGGTCAAGATCTAAATGGTTACTGGATAGACGCTTTAGGAGTTCAGTATCCTAACAATTCTTCATTTAACTTTAATAGCTCAATGCCTGGCGGCAATTACACATATGTAGTAAGTTCAAATGCATGTCCTGATGATTTAACAATAGTTCCTGTAAATATAATATTATCTCCAAATATTGGAATCTCAAATTCCCAATCAATTTGCATAAACAACTATGGAATAGGAAATTTATTTAATTTAGATAACCTATTAGCTGGATCTCCTGATCCTGGAACTTGGTATTATTCTGGAACCCCTGTTCCATCTAATATAAATCCAAATACTTACGGAGTAGGATCATTTACATTTGACTATATAGTTAATGGAACTCCACCATGCGCAAATCAAACAATAAGTTCTGTGTTAACCATTAATCCAGCACCAGTTGTTGGTTCTTTCAATTCTATATCTCCATCAACTACTCAAGGATACAATATCCAATTAGACTTAGTTATGTCAGTTGGATCACCACCATTTACAATAGATATTCTTGATGATGACGTCCCATTTAATACTGGAACAATGTTTATTGGATCTGGAATGAATGGCACACTAAATATGACTCCTAATGTAATTCCTACAACTAATTATTTTATCAGTTTAGTTACTGATGGAAACGGATGTACAAATACTTACAGTAACAGTGTACCTGTTAATGTAATTCCATATCCAATTATAGATCCATTTACTACTTCAACTCCAGAAATTTGTGAAGATAATATTGCAACAATTGATTTTGATATGACACAAGGTGTAGTTCCCGTCACAGTAAATTATGAAGTTAATGGAATCCTTATGACACCTATAGTACTTAATAACACAGGTGTCAGTACATTCAATATCCCAAATTCAATGCTAAATTTTGGTATAAATACTATTAGTATAATTAGTATAATTGATGTAAATAATGAGGCTGCTCCAAATATACCTAACGATATACAAATAATATATAATCCAAACCCAGCTGCTTCATTTGTTACTACAACTCCTGAGATATGCTTCAATCAAGATGCTATTTTAGAATTTGATATTTTAGCTGGTACAGCTCCGTTTACAATTAATTATTCTAGGAATTCTATAGTTCAAGCACCTTCAATTATTATTAATAATTTAGGTACTCAGCAAGAAATACTAAATCCAAGCCCTCCTATTGGAAATAATACATATGAAATAATTAACATTATTGATTTTGAAGGATGTATTGGATATATAAACACTAATGAAGATATATTAGTAAGAGAACTTCCTGATATAGACATTACAATTAGCGGAGATAATCCTATTTGTTATGGACAGTCAACAGAAATATTATTTCCAGTATTATCAGGAACAGCTCCATTTAACTTAAGTATTATGGAAGGAAGTAATAATACTACTCTTAATATTGATCCTAACGGATTGATTGGTGGAAATCCATATACAATTAATCCTAATGAAACAACTATATACTCTTTACTTTCAGTTACTGATTCATATGGATGTATGCAGGATCTGGATGATTACAAAACAGTTATAGTAAATCCATTACCTGAGGTAGAGATAACTGGAACAAAAGAAATTTGTAAAGATGAAATAACTGAAATAAACTTCAATTTTACTGAAGGATTCTCCCCATGGGTTTTATCTTATAATGTAAATAGTATTAATGCTGTTCCATTCTCCCTGAGTGATAGTTTTAGTACTGTAACTGTAAGCCCATCTATTACATCAACATATACTTATAATACAATTACTGATATCAATAATTGTTCATCAAATATTAATGATGAAATTATCATTACAGTAAATCAACTTCCAGAAATTACAATAACTGGAGGTGGTGAAATATGCGATGATGGATCTACAGTTAATGTTATTTTTACAACTTCTAATGGAACTCCTAGCTTTGATATTGAATATACAATTGGTCTTGAAAATAAAATTATTTCGAATATAGGTTATTCACATACTATTGCAACTAACCAAGCTGGAACATATAAAATAAATAACATTACAGATAGTAAAGGATGTTCAGCAAAGCAAATTAATGGGTCTGTAGAAGTAATTGTAAATCCTGTGCCAATAGCAAGTTTTACTGCATATCCGCAACCAGCAGATATTACTAATCCAGTTATTTATTTTACAGACAACTCGATTAATCATAATTCTGGAGTATGGTTTTTCGATGATAATTCTACAGAAGTAACAAATTTTGGAGAGATTTCACATAGATTTTCTGATGCAGATAGTGGAACTTATTTTGTAGAATTATATGTAGAATCTAATGAAGGATGTTACAATTCTGAAATTAAAAAAATAATAATAGATAAAGCATTTATTTTTTATATCCCAGATGCTTTTACTCCAAATGGAGATTTAGTAAATGATATATTTAAACCATTCATTGATGGCATACAAGAATATGAATTTAATATTTTTAGCAGACAAGGTCAAAAATTATTCCATACTAAAGATATTAATGTAGGATGGGATGGGTATATAAATAGTAAAAATAATTATGCTATTGCAGGTAATTACGCCTATTCGATAAATATTGTTGATTTACACGGTAAAATTAGAAAATTTCACGGAGATTTTATGTTAATTAGATAATATGAGAAAAATATCTCTATTAATAATTATCTTACTCTCTTTATGTCAAAATATTAGAGCCCAATGCCTAGGGCCTCAATCTTATACAATTACACCTGCAGGTCCTTATTCACCGGGGCAAACAGTAACAGTCTCATACACATTAACAAGTTTTACACAAGTTAATATTAATTGGATTCACTGTTTTGATTTAGACTTAGGTCCAGGTTGGGTAATTGTTACTCCAATTAGTCCACCAGCAAACCCAGGTGGATCCTCAGGAAACTGGATATGGGACAATCAACATACATTTCCAAGTGGACTTAATTTTGGGCCAGGATGGCGATTTCAAAATAATGGAAACCCTGACTGGGGAACTTCTTCTACAGGACCATTTTCGATGAGTTTTGAACTTACTGCTTCTCAAAATTGTTTGCCAGAAGATTTATATATTGGTATGGAAACATATGGAGATTGTCAAACAGGAGGTTGGAGCAATGGGGCATGTTGTACAATTAATCCTTTTACAATATATACTGGATATATAACGGCTAATAGCGTTGCTAATATTTCTAGCACAACAAATAACATTAGTTGTTTTGGACAAAACGACGGAAGTATAAATCTCTCTTTAATTGGAGGAAATCCACCATTTTCTTTTCAGTGGTCTAATGGTTTAAGCAGTCAAAATATAAACAACCTTCCATCAGGCACATATAATGTGAATATTACTGACTCAATTGGGTGTACTTCAAATATAAATGGATTAAATATAAATGAACCTCCAGAAATTATTACATCATTTAACTATAATAACGTTACTTGTAATAATGGAAATGATGGAAACGCTACTATATTAACATTGAATACTCAAATCGCATCTGTTTTGTGGTCTAATGGACAGACAAATATCAATAATACTTTACTTTCTGCTGGAACCTATAATGTTCTAGTAACAGATACTAATGGATGTTCTATTAGTGATAGCATTACAATACATGAGCCTCCAGCAATTAATTTTTCTGTTAATACATCAAATGTTTCATGCTTTGGTGGAAATAATGGTATCGCATCAATTAACATTCAAAATAATACAAATTATGGAACTATTTCTAATTTAAATTATTGCAATTCCCAACCCGGATCAAACTCTTATTCAAATATTGAAGAAGTAATATTAATTGGAGATAGCTCAATTATTAATAATAACACTTCTAATTTATGTGACCAATATGAAAACTATACAAATTCAATGTATGCTGATTTAACTGAAGGACAATCTTATAATTTATCTATTACTACTGGAGATTGTAATGGAATGGGGTATTTATCTGGAGGAAAAGTATTTATTGATTGGAATATTGATGGTGACTTTTTAGACGCAGGAGAAGAGGTAGGAATAATACCTTATGGGAGCCCAGGTAGCATTTCAATTTCAATAAATGTTCCATCAATTGGTGTATATGGACCAACAAGAATGAGAGTTGTATCACAATATCTAAGTTCACAGAACTCATCAAATATTACACCATGTGATTATGGTATTTGGAATCCTATTTATTCTGAACCGTGGTTTGGATCTACTGAAGATTACTCTATTGTTGTTAAACCATCTTCAGTAAATACTAATTTTATTTGGTCAACAGGACAAACTAATGATAGCATCTCTAATTTATCTGCTGGGAATTATTCTGTAGATGTTATTGATGGTAATGGATGTGTTAGTACTGAATTTTTTTATATAACTGAACCAAATACAATATCAGTAAATACTATTCATTCAAACACTAGTTGTTATGGATTGAATGATGGAAGTTTCACATTAAACATTTTAGGAGGAACACCCAACTATACTGTTAATACTGGTGGAATATCACAAATATTACTTGGTTCATCTAATACTTTCACTTCCCCAAATAATCTAAGTGCTGGCACATATATATTCAACATTTTGGATTCAAATGGATGTATATATAATAATTCTGTTTTAATATCTTCTCCATCTCAAATAACAACTACGGAAATAATTAATGATGTTAGTTGTTTTGGATCAAATGATCGCAATGTTAACCTAATTATTTTTGGAGGAACCCCTAACTATACGCAAGATTGGGCAGGGTTTAATCCTAACTCTTTAAATACTGGTATTTATAATTATACAATAACTGATAATAATGGGTGCACATATACGGACTCTATATTAATTTCAGAACCATCACAATTAGAAATAACATATAACTATAGTAATGTGAGTAGCTGCAATGGAAATGATGGATCTATAGACGTCTCAGTATCAGGTGGATCCGGAATTTACAATTATTATTGGTCAAATGGACAAACAACTCAAGATATTACCAATTTACCAGCAGGAACATATTTCCTAATAGTTACAGACAACAATTTCTGTACTGATAGTATTTCTGTACTATTAACAGAACCTTCATTACCAAGCATTAATTATACCCAGACAAATGTATCATGCAACGGATTTTATGATGGTGGAATTGATCTATCAATGATCAATGGAGCTTATCCATATCAGTATATCTGGTCTAATGGACAGACATCTGAAGATATTTATAATATTTCTGCTGGCAACTATACAGTTATTGTTACTGACAATAATAATTGTTCCGTAACTGAAAATATAATTATTACAGAACCTGCTGCAATAAATATTAATTACTCACAGAATAATGTATCTAATTGTTTTGGAAATGATGGCAATATCTCAATATCTGCTATTGGAGGTTATGGAAGTTATAATTTCGAATGGTTTAATAATAATCTAACATCCATATTTATAGGAGATGGTATTTATGGATTATACTCGGGCATATATTACCTAACAGCAACAGATTCAAACAATTGTAGTTCTAATTTCAATTTTAATATAACTGAACCTACAGGTATCACCGTAACAGAGAACATCACTAATGTAGATTGTTATGGAAATAACACTGGACAAGTTTTATTAAATATTAATGGAGGGCAAAGTCCATTTATTGAAAATTGGGGTGGGTATAATCCACAAGCTCTAAATGCGGGCACATATACTTATACTGTCACAGATAATCTCAATTGCAGTTTTACAAATACTATACAAATAAATGAGCCCCTAGACATTGTAATTAACGAAAATATAATGAACGTTTTATGTAGTGGGGAAAACAGTGGAGTTGTAACATTAAATATTTCTGGTGGAACACAACCTTACATTGAAGATTGGTTAGGATTTAATCCATTATCTTTATATGAAGGAACATATTATTATAATATTATTGACGCTAATGGATGTCAAAAAACTCAACAAGTATATATTTCAGAGCCTGACTCATTAATATCTTCAACAAATATAGTTGATGCCAGTTGCTATAATTATTCTGACGGTATTGCTATTATAACTACAACTGGAGGAACTCAACCTTACATTTATAATTGGTATGGAGCAAACAACTTATCACTATATGCTGGCACATATAATGTTTTAACAACAGATCAAAATGGATGTAACTATTATTCACAATTTATTATTTCACAGCCAAATGAGATGCAAATAACAAAAAATGTAAACAATGTTTCATGTAATGGATATTCAGACGGAAATGTTAATCTATCCATCACTGGAGGGAATCCTCCTTTTAATGAAAATTGGCTATCTCAAAATCCTCTTAATCTACCATATGGTATGCACAACTTTTTTATTATTGACTCAAATGGATGTATACAAAATGATAGTGTATTTGTAAATCAACCTTCCCCAATTAATACAAATAAAATTATCACAAATGTACTTTGTAACGGAGATAGTAATGGAACAGCCCGTATTGAAATATTTGGAGGAACAAGTCCATATTCTGAAGACTGGAATGGTGTAAATACAAATAATTTGTCAAAGGGATTATACAACTATTCAGTAACTGATAGTAATGGTTGTTTTTTTAGTGATTTCATATATATAGATGAACCTAACCCAATACAAGTGGATGAAAGTATTTCAAATGTAAATTGTTTTAATAGTAATAATGGTACTGTTTCTCTAACAATTTCTGGTGGTACTTATCCATACATAGAAAATTGGTATGGTTATAACCCATTGATGTTAACAGCTGGGGAATATAATTACTCAATTATAGATTCTAATAATTGTATATTTAACAATAGTGTAATAATTAATCAAGCAAATCAAATCATTGTAGATATATCTATAGAATCACCAATATGTATCTATGATTCTACTGAATTATCAATTAACATAATGAAACCTTTATGCAATTTATACACTATTGATTTATATGATGGGGTAAATTCAAGTTTAATATTGGTTGACTCTTTAGGTATGAATATTAATACTGGAGAAAAAACTATACTTACTCCACAGATCACTACAAATTACAATATTGTTTCAATTACTGATGAAGAAGGTTGCCTTAGTTCTGTAATGAAAGACTTTAATGTCATTGTATATCCATTACCTGAACTAACATTAGATATACCTAATTTCTGTACAAAAGACAGTAGTCTATTTCTAGACTATGCATCACCTACAGGAGGAGTATATCTTATAGAAGGAAATTCAACATCTTTCTTTGATATAGAAAACTTAGACATTGGAACATACACTGTAGAGTATCAATATAATGAACCAATTAGTGGTTGCTATAATTCTATCTCTACAGATATTCAGTTAAATGAAAATCCAATTGCAGATTTTGAGTATGGATTAAATAAAACTGATATAGATAATCCTATTATTGAATTTAAGAACACATCTAAATATTATAATTATCAAATTTGGGAAGTAAAAGATTTGTTTCAATATGATAATTTAAACGAATTTAGTTATAGTTTCCCAGAAATAGGAACATACATGGTAAATCTATATGTAGAAAACATGTATGGATGCATAGATTCCATATCAAAAGACATTACAATATATCCTGTTTTTCAAATGTACATACCAAATTCATTTACTCCAAATTTAGATGATAAAAATGAGCTTTTTGGACCTATATTTAGAAGTGATGGATATAAATCTTTTTCTATGAAAATTATTAACAGATGGGGAGAAAAAGTATTTGACAATGAAAATCAACTATGGGATGGTACATTTAAAGAAAGAATATGCGAAGATGGTTACTATTCTTATGTAATAATAGGATACGATTTCCTAGATAACCCTCACATAAAAACTGGTAAGTTTTTGTTATTTAAATAATGAAAATAATTCTTATTTCAGATACTCATTATACAATAGATAATAGAATTTATAAATTCTTAGAAAAATGTGATGAAATTTGGCATGCGGGAGATATTGGAAGTATGGAATTAATTGATGATTTACAAAAATATGGTAAAGTAAGAGCTGTATGGGGAAATATAGATAATCATGAGACAAGAAAAGAACTAAAACAAATAGAATATTTTAAATGTGATAAATTAAAAGTCATGATGACGCATATTGGAGGGTATCCAAAAAGATATTCTAAGGGCATTAAACAAAAATTATTAAAATTTAAACCAGACTTATTCATATCTGGTCATTCTCATATTCTAAAAATAGTTTATGATAAAGAATTAAATTTAATTCATATGAATCCTGGTTCAATTGGAAATGAAGGAATTCATAAAATAAAAACACTTATATCATTTGAGATAACAAAAAACAAAATAAATAATGTTAAGGTTATTGAATTAGAAAAATTATCGAATTCTATCAGCTGATCTAACTAATTTTTCATCTCTCTTAATAAAAATTGAGCATATGACAAGGAAAATATATGGGATTATTATAAGAAAAGACCCATAATATACTTCTTGGTTCTCAGATTTAGTAAAATAAATTATAAAAAATGTAATTGCAACAATTAAACGAGTTATTCTAACTATTAACAATTGTTTAATTCTGTTTTTATACATGAAAATAGAATAAAACGACAATAAAGAAGATAATAACATACATAAAGATGGATACTGTAAGTCTAATAAAAAAATAATTCTATCATCACTAATTAACACTGGAGAATATCTAAGAATGACAATACAAATAATTGTTGAAAGAAGTAAAATTACTGATTGAATCCTTTGTATCATTTTTCAAAATTTTAAAGCAAATATATGTCATATTATAAAAATATTTGTATTATTGCTTAAGTATTTTATAATTCAAAATATCACTTTCTACACTAATAAATATATTGACAAAAACGTCATAATAATCATAATAAAATTAATAACTTCACATGTACAAATTAGATGATCTTCAAAAGAAGACAGTAGCTCAATTAAAAGAAATTGCAGTAAATTTAGATTTAAAAAAATTTGATAAATTAAATAAAACTGATTTAATATATAAATTATTAGATGAACAAGCTACAAATTCATCAAAGGATATAGTAAAATCTAATATTAAAGAAAATATAAAAAATAAAAAATTGAAAAACGAAAAAATTCAATCAAATAAAAATGAAAAAAACGAAAAAATTCAATCAAATAAAAATGAAAAAAACGAAAAAAATCAATTAAATAAAAACGAAAAAAATCAATTAAATAAGGGCAGTGGGAAAAATAAAGATGAAAGCAATAAATTAAATCAAGAAAATCAGAAGAATAATATTAACAAAAGAAAAAATGATATTAACTTTAGTAAAAATAATAAAGAAGAAAAAATAAAATCAGAATACGATTATGATTTTGATGGAATTATTCCGATTGAAGGTGTTATTGAAATCTTACCTGATGGATATGGATTTATCAGATCTTCAGATTATCATTATTTAACATCCCCTGATGATATTTATGTTTCTCAGTCACAAATAAAACTTTTAGGATTAAAAACAGGAGACACATTAGAAGGTTTCGTGAGACCTCCGAAATCTGGTGAGAAATATTTTCCTTTAATAAAAGTAGAAAAAATAAATGGCAGAAATCCTAATATTGTTAGAGACAGGGTTCCATTTGAACATCTAACACCTTTATTTCCATTTGAAAAATTCAATGTTTTAGGAAATGGACATAATAAAACAGCTACAAGAATGCTAGACTTATTTACTCCAATTGGAAAAGGTCAAAGAGGTCTTATTGTAGCTCAACCAAAAACAGGAAAAACAGTCTTATTGAAGAATATTGCAAACGCTATTGCTGACAACCATCCTGAAGTGTATATGATTATATTATTAATTGATGAAAGACCTGAAGAAGTAACTGATATGGAAAGATCTGTTAATGCTGAAGTAATTGCATCAACATTTGATGAGCCAGCATCAAGACATGTAAAAGTAGCTGATTTAGCATTAGATAAAGCAAAAAGAATGGTAGAATGCGGACATGATGTTGTAATTTTACTAGACTCAATAACTAGATTAGCTAGAGCATACAACACAGTACAACCTGCTTCTGGAAAAGTTCTTTCTGGAGGAGTTGACGCTAATGCTCTGCATAAGCCTAAAAGATTTTTTGGTGCAGCTAGAAAAATAGAAAATGGTGGTTCTCTTACAATATTAGCGACTGCGCTTACTGAAACAGGTAGTAAAATGGATGAAGTTATCTTTGAAGAATTTAAAGGCACTGGAAATATGGAATTACAACTAGACAGAAGAATCTCTAATAGAAGAATTTATCCATCAATTGATTTAGTTTCTTCATCAACTAGAGGAGAAGATCTATTAATAGCAGAAGGAATGGAACCTAGAATTTGGGCTCTAAGAAACTATTTAGCTGATATGAATGCAGTAGAAGCCATGGAATTTATGAAGGATAGAATAGGGAAAACAAAAGATAATGATGAGTTTTTAATGACTATGAATGGATAAAAATTTTCAAATAGAATTAGATTATTTTTCAAAAATAGCATAAATAGCACTCCCTGTTCCAGTCATACTTACATAAACAGCACCTTCTCTATAAAGATTTTCTTTAATTTTTTTAAGACTTTTATATTGACTGAAAACGTATGATTCAAAATCATTTTCTATTATATCCCTCCATCTATCAACAGGCTCAATTAACAAATTCTCAAGACAATCTCTAGAATTATTAGGACTTATAAATCTATACACATCACTAGTAGATATATGAAATTTTGAATCTATCACACGTATTTCATAAGTATCCAAATTTAAATTTACAGGAGACATAATATCTCCAACACCTTTTATAATATTAGGACTATTCTCTATAAAAAAAGGGCAATCAGCCCCTAATTCTAAAGCATATTTTTTTAATAGAGTGTCATCCAAATTCAAGTTAAAAATCTTATTTAACGCTATCAATGTGAACGATCCATCAGATGAACCTCCTCCTAAACCTGATCCTATAGGAATTTTTTTATGTAGATGAATACTAACATTATCTATTCCAAAATCTTTATTCAATATTTCCCAAGCTTTAACGCATAAATTTTTTCCTTCTGGTATAAATATACCAGAAGTGTTGAATTGAAAAGTATCTGATGGAATTATTTCTAGTATATCGATGAATGTAAATAAAGGGTAAAATACACTACAAATATCATGATAACCATCATCTCTTTTATTTAAAACTTGTAATCCTATATTTATCTTAGCGTTTGGATATAATATCATTATGAAATATTTTTCAACAACAAATATAAAGACATCATTTTTTTTACGCTTATAGAATTGATTTTATTTAACTTTGTTAAAAATTATTTTTTAATATGAATTATTTAGATTTTGAGAAACCAATTGAAATACTGGTAAATCAACTAGAAAAAACAAAAGAATTAGGAATTGAAGGAGATGTTGATGTCTCTTCTACAATTATAGAGTTAGAAAAAAAAATTCAAAATACAAGAAAAGAAATATTTGAAAAACTGAATCCGTGGCAAAAAGTACAATTATCTAGACATCCGGAAAGACCATATACATTAGATTACATTAAATCAATTACTAAAGGAGATTTTGTCGAAATTCATGGAGATAGATCTGTAAGAGATGATAAAGCAATGGTTGGCGGATGGGGATCTGTTGAAGGAAAAACAATAATGTTTATTGGTCAACAAAAAGGAAGAAATACAAAAGATCGTCAATATAGAAATTTTGGAATGGCAAATCCCGAAGGATATAGAAAAGCTTTAAGGTTAATGAAAATGGCTGAGAAATTTAAAAAACCTGTAGTTACTTTAATAGATACACCTGGAGCGTACCCAGGTCTTGAAGCAGAAGAAAGAGGACAGGGAGAAGCTATTGCTAGAAATCTAATAGAAATGACTAAATTAAGAGTTCCTATTATTTGTATAATAATAGGAGAAGGAGCATCTGGAGGAGCATTAGGTATTGGTATTGGAGATAAAGTTTTAATGATGGAAAATTCATGGTATTCTGTAATATCTCCAGAAAATTGTTCTACAATATTATGGAGATCTTGGGAATTTAAAGAAAAAGCTGCTACAGCTCTAAAATTAACTTCAGAAGATATGATGAAAAATAAATTAATCGACGGAATAATAAAAGAACCAATTGGTGGAGCTCATGCTTTTCCTGAAAAAACATTTAAGATTGTAAAGAAAGAAATTTTAAAAAATATTGAAGAATGCCAATCTATAAATGAAAAAAAATTAGTTAAAAATAGAATGGAAAAATTCTCGCAAATGGGTATTTATAATGAAATCTAAGAAAACATGAAGAACCAAATAAAGAAATTAAGTAATGCTAATGTAAATGGAAGAATACAACCTCAAGCAATTGATTTAGAGATTTCAGTATTAGGATCAATTCTAATAGATAATGAAGCACTTTCTGATAGTATTGATATTTTGAAACAAGAATACTTTTATAAAACTGAACATCAATATATATATGAAGCTATCTCTAATTTATTTCAAAATTCAAATCCAATAGATATTTTAACAGTTACTGAAGAATTAAAACGTTTAGGAAATCTTAAAAAAGTTGGTGGAGCTTCTTACATTTCTAATTTAACTACTAAAATTTCTTCATCAGCAAATACAGAATATCATGCTAGAATTATTGCTGAGAAATTTATACAAAGAAAATTAATAAATATATCAAGCGGAATAATTGAAGAAAGTTTAGATGATACAATAGATGTATTTGAAACACTAAATAAAGCAGAACAAGAGTTGTTCAATATAACTGAAGGTACTTTAAGAAAAAGTTACGATGATATGAGTGACTTAATCAATATATCATTAAAGAACATTGAAAAATTAAAAAACAAAGAAGAAGGATTGAGTGGTATCCCATCTGGATTTAAGAATTTAGATAAAATAACTTCAGGTTGGCAAAAATCTGATTTAATTATTTGTGCTGCACGTCCAGGTATGGGAAAAACAGCCTTTGCTTTAACAATGGCAAGAAACATAGCTATTGATCATGATATAGGAGTTGCATTATTCTCTCTAGAAATGTCATCTGAACAATTAGTTAACCGTTTAATTTCATCAGAATCTGAAATTGAAGCAGGAAAACTAAGAAAAGGAGATCTGCAAGACCATGAATGGATACAATTACATTCAAAAATAAAAAACTTATCGAAAGCTCCAATATATATTGATGATACCCCAGCGATATCTGTTTTTGAACTTAGAGCAAAAGCAAGAAGATTAGTAAAAAAACATCAAGTTAAAATGATTATTGTAGATTATCTACAATTAATGACAGCTGGTGGAAAAGGAGGAAATAGAGAACAAGAGATTTCAACTATTTCAAGATCTTTAAAAGGAATTTCTAAAGAACTAAATATTCCTGTAATGGCATTATCTCAAGTTAACAGATCATTAGAACAAAGATCGGGAATTGGAAGCAAGAGACCAATGCTTTCTGACTTGAGAGAATCTGGAGCTATTGAACAAGATGCTGATATTGTAACTTTTATCTATAGACCAGAGTATTATAGAATTAATGAGTGGGAAGATGGAGAAAATTGTTCTGGTCAAGCAGAAATAATTGTAGCTAAACATAGAAATGGAGGACTTGCTGATGTAAGACTTAAATTTAGAGCTCAATATGCTAAATTTTCAGAGCTTGATAGTTTTGAAGAAAACTTTAATTCAATATCAAATGAATCAATGATATCTACAATATCATCCTCTATGAATAATGATGTTAGTTTCGAAGAAGATTAAAAATGAAAAATATAATAGTAAGCATATTAATATTATTTAATCTAAATAGTTTTTCTTCATACATTTTAATCCCTATGGATATAACTCAAAAAAACCACCTTAAGTCATACGGGATTGCATTCTACAGCCTAGAGCAAAATATTAATGTAGATTGGCTATTAAATTATAGAGGGGGAAGTTTTCTTATTAAAAATTATCAAAAAATAGAAAAAGAGTGTATCATTAGAGGAGTTACTTATGAAATTATAGCAGATGCTCAATCTACAAAAATATTAACTGAAATAGCTTCTCCGTCAGTAAATCAAGATGTTATAAGACTTGAAAAAGCACCAAAAATTGCAATTTACTCACCAAAAAACAAACAACCATGGGATGATGCTGTAACATTAGCATTAAACTATGCTGAAATTCCTTATGAAGTTATATATGATGAAGAAGTCTTGACAGGAATATTGCCACTATACGACTGGCTTCATTTACATCATGAAGATTTCACAGGTCAGTATGGAAAGTTTTATGCTGCATTTAAAAATACAACATGGTATAAAGAACAAAAACAATTATTTGAACAAACTGCCTTAAAATTAGGATTTAATAAAGTTTCAAAACAAAAACTAGAAGTATGTTTAAGAATTAGAGAGTATATTAAAGGTGGAGGATTTCTTTTTGCTATGTGTTCAGCTACAGATTCATATGATATTGCTTTATCAGCACAAAATACAGATATTTGTGCACACATGTTTGATGGAGATCCAATAGAAAATGGAGCCCAAAATAAACTTGATTTCTCCAAAACTTTGGCTTTTAAGAATTTTACGTTAGTAACAAACCCAAATCAATACGAATTTTCAAATATTGATGCTACATCCTACAGAAAAATCAAACAAGAAATTGATTTTTTCACTCTATTTGATTTCTCTGCTAAATGGGATCCTGTACCAACAATGTTATGTCAAAATCACACAAAAGTTATTAAAGGTTTTATGGGACAAACTACATCTTTTAACAATGAATTTATTAAATCTGAAGTTTTAATAATGGGAGAAACAAAATCTACAAATGAATCTAGATATATTCATGGAAAATTAGGAAATGGAACTTGGACTTTTTATGGGGGACATGACCCCGAGGACTATCAACATAGAGTAGGAGACCCTAAAACAGATTTATCGTTACACCCAAATTCTCCAGGATATAGATTAATTCTTAATAATATCCTCTTTCCTGCTGCTAAGAAGAAAAATCAAAAAACATAAAAATAAAAA
>MDTG01150753.1_pt1 | contig 20854 bp, 18 predicted proteins | sample 811421 | NCBI WGS metagenome assembly MDTG01 (sample SAMN05326645, study PRJNA326480) | marine metagenome | isolation source: seawater | place: Pacific Ocean: South East | collected 2011
TGATATCCATACATTGAAGTTTATTTTCTTCAGTTCTTTTAACTCCTAACATTGCTGCAAGATGAAAAACTACCTCGGAACCTTTTATGTTTTTTGTTATTGCGTACTTATCCATGATTGTTCCTGAAATGTATCTGAAGCTTGAAGTATATTTCTCCTTAATTTCAAAAATTTCTTTTTCTCTTTTAACTAATTGTGCATTAAGATCAAAAATCGTTACAAAATAATTATTTTCAAGTAATAATTTTGTGAGAGTTATACCAATTAAACCAGCTCCTCCAGTTATAAAAACCTTTTTTTTCACAAACTAATCTAAAACTATATTATATATCAAAGTTACTAATTTTTTTTTGATAGTAAAAATTTTGCATAATTCAAATCAAGTTGAGTATTAATATCAATAGCTTCAAGCGGATCAATAATTTTTACTAACCATTCTTTAGATACTATTGATTTTGTCTCTATAAGATAATTACTTTTTACTATATATATTGTACTACTCTCGATAAAGAGGGGAATCCTTTCTTGTCTTCTTCTTGGGTTTTCAGGAATTAAAGGTTTAAATATATTTCCATTTTTAAGTTCTCCTATATTTTCTGTAGATGATTTGCATGTAAGTAAAGAATTTTTATTCTCATCAATCAAAAATTTGATACTTTCATCGATTGTTTCATATTTCCTAAAAGGTGAAGTTGGCTCTAGGATCGCTACATAATCAAATAATTCCCCTTTTGATTCCATTAAACATAAACAATGAATTAAACATTCTTCAGTTCTAGAATTATCTTTTGAAATTTCGGTAGGTCTTCTTACAACTTCTGCACCCAAATCAAGAGCAACATTTGCTATTTTTTCATTATCAGTGCTAACAACAAATTTTGTTAGAAGCTTAGAACTTTTGCATTGATCAATCGTGTATTGGATTAGTGGTTTTTCTCCAAGTTTTACAATATTTTTCAATGGAATACCTTTTGACCCCCCCCTAGCGGGGATTATTCCAAGTACTTTTTTTGATTTATACATTTTTAATTAATATTTTACAAAACGTTGAAAAAATCTTTAATAGGTAGTTATTTTGTCTAGCAACTTTTTATCCAAAGTTAAATCAGAAAGAATTTTACAAATTCTTTCCGAGGAATTTCCATCCCCATATGGATTCTTAGAGGAAAGACAATTATTTCGAAATTCCTTTGAATTAATTGCGATCTCAAGACTATCCTGAATTTCTTTTAAATCATGAGAGCAATTCAATATATTAGAGGCTTGAGGTCTTCCCCTTTGCCTTGTTCCAATATTTATTACAGGAACATTAAATGATGGAGCTTCTAAAATACCACTTGAAGAATTGCCAATTAAGACTTTGCAATTCTTAAGTAACTTTAGATAATCTGTTCGATTTAGGTTTTTAATTGGGCTTATCAATTTATGACATGATGAAGATTTTTCCAATAAGTTTATAATTTTTGAGTACCCAATATCATTATTTGGATAAATCCAAATAATTGGGATTTGAAAATTCAAAGCAGTATTAATTGTCTTCTCCATCTGTTCATAGGCACTATCTGACTCTATAAAAACAGGATGTTGCAAAATTAAAATAAATTGTTGGTTTAAATCAAATTTTTTCTGATTAATGAAAACGTAACCACCTTTTTCAATAGAATGTAGATCATCTAATTGGGGAGCCCCAGTATTATAAATTCTGAATTCTTCTTCCCCAAGGTTCTTTAGCCTTATAAATGAATCTTGACATGAGGCGAAATGTATATGAGCTAATTTTGCAATTGCATATCTTGCTGAATCATCTATATGTCCAGATTTGTCTCCAGCCTGAACATGAGCGATTGGGATACCTGAATAAGCAGCACTCATGCACATTGAGAGTGTTTCAATCCTATCTCCAAAGAGCAAAACCAAGTCTGGATTTAATTTATTCAATGCTTTCACATATCCATCAATTGCATTACCAATTCCAGAAGCCCAAGAACATTTACCACTTTTAATATTTCTTTTAAAAAAGACTTTTTCATCAATTCTTATACCATCAGTATTTATTAAATCTAAACTTTTTCCAACTTCTTCTTCTAAATGCCCTCCTGTTACTAAAGTGCAATAATCTAGGGTTGGATAATTTGCAAATTTTGAAAGCACATTTTTAGCGTAACCATATGTCGCACGGGATTCTAAATGAAAGAGGATATTTTTTTTATTAATCATCAAAAATATAGTCCCATTTTATTTGTTGATCTTTTTTAATATCAATAAGTGCTTTTTTACCAACTACCATATCAAATTCTTTTGCAGCTACCACACCTTTTGTAGGACTTGGCCTTTTAATTGCAATCATGTTTTCATTAATAATACTGTCTTTCGAAATATCTTTTATACTTACTACTGATTCTCTTGCCCAAGAAACGATTTCCTCCTCTTGTTTATAAATTTTTCTTTTTGAACCAAGTGCTTGCCAAACAGCTTTGGAACCTATACTTAATTCTTTTAATTCATCAGGTTCTATAGAGCTTAGATGATCTGGACCTTTTTGAGTTCTGTCAAGTGAAAAATGCTTCTCTATTAAACATGCTCCTAAAGGAATTGACCCCAGTGATGTATAGATTCCTATTGTATGATCTGACAGTCCAATTGGAATATTATATTTCTTCTCATATTCCTTGATAAGGCTTAAATTAACTATTTCATAGGGACATGGATAGGCTGATACACAATGGGTTATTAAAAAATCAATCCCTGTTGATTTCATGCAATCAACTATTTCATCAACTTCTTCTTGCTCAGTCATGCCCGTGGAGACAATCATTGGCTTTCCTTTGGATGCAATATATTTCAAAAGTGGTAAATTTGTGCATTCTCCTGAGCCTACCTTAAAAGCACTTACTCCAACTATCTCATCAAGAATTCGAGCTGATTCAAAAGAAAAAGGAGTACACAAATAATCTATACCTATTAATTCACATAACTTTTTCAATTCCATATGTTCCTCAACTGATAAATTTGTCTTTTCTAATGTGTTGTATAGAGAATCATCAAAATTATCTGATATTGGCGTATCTTTTAACATCTCATCATCTAAAACATGCATTTGGAATTTAATAGCATGTGCACCTGCAGCTCTTGCTGCGAAAACCATTTCTTTAGCAATTTCAATCTTGCCATCATGATTAATACAAGCTTCAGCAATTATATATGGAGGAAATTCTTTACCAATATTATGATTATTTATTTTCATAAATGCTTAGATAATTATTATGTAAAATTTTACATTACTGTTAAACAAAGTTATTTAATTTTTTGGAAATAGTTTTAGGATGAAAAAACTTTTTTATCTTTTTGGAATTTCCCCCTGCAATCTACAATAAGTTTTGAATACTTGAAAATTAGTTGATAATCATAATTATCATGATCAGTAACTAAAATAACAACATCAAATTTTTCTAAATTTTCTTTATTTATATCGATTGAATAATTTGTATTTAAATATTTGTTTAAAGAGTGGCATTCATTTACATAAGGATCATTATATGAGACTTTACTCTCTAATTTACTCAGTGATTTAATTATAGGAAAAGAAGGTGATTCTCTAAAATCATCAATGTTTTTTTTATAAGCCATGCCTAATATTAATGCGTTGGAATTCTTTACAGATAATCCAACAAAATTTAATGCTTCTTGGATTCTTTTTATCACATATTGATGCATGCCTGAATTAATTTCACCAGCCAACTCAATAAACTTTGTATTCATTCCAAATTCTTTAGCTTTCCAGGATAGATAAAAAGGATCTATGGGTATGCAATGACCTCCCAACCCTGGACCTGGATAATAAGGAACGAAACCAAAAGGTTTAGTAGCAGCAGCTCTTATGACTTCAAAAATGTCAATGGACATTTCATTGGCTAATGGTTTAAGTTCATTAACTAAGCCAATATTGACTGATCTATGTATATTCTCGAGTAATTTAGTCATTTCCGCTGTTTTGGTATCAGTAACTATTATTATTTCTTCAATCACAGCAGAATATAATTCCTTACCTACTTCAGCACAATTTTTTGTAATACCTCCTAAAACTTTAGGAATATTTGATGTTGAGAATGATTTATTGCCTGGATCTTCTCTTTCGGGAGAATAAACTATAAAAAAATCTTCTCCCACATTAAAACCTAACTTTTTAACAAAAGGTAATATTAATTCTTCGGTTGTCCCAGGGTAAGTAGTACTTTCTAAACTCAATATTTTCTCACTAGTGAGAAAGGGTTTTATTTTGTTAAGAGCGCTATTTATAAAAGTTAGATCTGGACTTCTATATTTAGTTAAAGGTGTAGGGACGCATATAATAACAGCATCGCAATTTTCTATGAGTTCAAAGTTAGTACTGAAAATCGCCTTTGAATCTTTAAAAGTTTCTCTTATTAATTGATTAGAAATATGGTTGATATAAGAAGATCGATTATTTAATTGAAGTATTTTGTTTTCATCTGAATCTAATCCAATTATCTTAAATCCTTTCTTAGCATAATTTATTGCAAGAGGTAAACCCACATAGCCTAAACCTACAATTGCAATAGTAGCTTTGCACTCAACAAATTTACTCTTTAGATACAACTTATAATTTTCTTGAGCCATTATTTAAAGTAATAACAAAAATTAAAAATCTAAGAGAACTATAGTTAATAAATTTATTCTATTTTTTTACCTAATAGAAATTTATCATGATCATTTTACTATATTTAATAATCTAGAAATAAGTTTCTATGTTTTTCTTAGTATTTCTTCTAAACTTTTGAATTTATTATGATCTATGATTTCTAAATCTTTAGCATTTAGAATCTTTTTTGAATCGTCATTTATGTATTTTGATTGTAACCATTCTGAAGTCAAGCTCAAATTTTTAGTATCTATAAAGTGTAAAAATTTAAATTCATCATTATTATAAATATCTAATTTAAAACAAGCTGTTGGAATTTTAAGTGCATTAGCTCTGCATACTGGTAAACATAATCCCTCACATCTTGAAGTTGATAAAAGTACTTTGCAATTTAACAATAATGCAAATAAATCATTATCACTTAAATTTTTTAAGATTTTTAAGTTTTGGTGTTTTTTATATAGTTTATATTCATCAATATTTCCAACAAATATAAAATTCAAATTTGGACTTTGATTTACTAACTCTAAATATGTTTTTATACCTTTATTACCTCTTATGTTCGAAATAGTTAGGATGTATTTGTTTGATTGTAATTTATTATCCCTATCTAAATAAGAGTTGTGCCCAAAAAAATATGGAATTGGAAAAGTTTCAAAATTGCATTTATATTCTTTACCCTTCAAAATCTTATTTTTAATTTTTTCTATTGTAGATATTCTAGGACAATAGATAGTACAATTTTTTTGTAAAGAATATTTTTCTATTCTTTTATTTAGAAAAATAACTTTTAAAAAACCTAAATAATCGTCATAGTAATTTTCAAGAAGATAACATAAATCATGAACTATGAAATTTATTTGAGAATTATTTCTCATTTCCTTGTTAATTCTTGACGGATATTGATGCGGGCAAAAAATTACTTTTGGAGTTTTAGTATTAAATATATATTTTGATAAAAAATTAAAAGGTTTGAATCTAGACTCATAAAAATTTAATTTTCCAAGATTTGATTTGGTGGGAAATAAATTAATCATATAGTCATGCAAATATTCCTTAATTTCCATTTCGCTTTTATTTATATAAACGTCGCAATTAAATCCTAATTTTAAATAAGTATAAATCAGCAATCTCGTGACATATCCAATCCCAGTTTTTGATGAAAATCCAAGAGTACAGTCAATATGAATATTTGTCATTTGGTAAATTTGGAGTGTGTTATGACAAAATAAACAAAACTATAATGATTTAGTTTGTATAAGCTTATTCTGTATTAGAAAAGATTTAAGATTTTTGTAGAAACTTTCAGAAAATTGTTTAGAGAGATGATGTTGATCAATCATTATAATTTCATTTTTATTGTTTTTATATGAGTAATAATTTTCATAATAATTCATAATTTCTCTAGGATCCCAAATATAGATATTCGGAAAAAGTTCTTTTAATTGATTATATAACCTGTCTTGTCTTGCTCTAGTATACGTATCTTGTTTTTTATCTACATCACAAGAATTAATTTTAAAAATTTTGTCCTGAATAATGCAGGTTGATATATCTATGGTTAATTTCAACATTGGAATATCTCTAATAATTATTACTTTTACATTCTTATCGTTAAGTTTTTTAAAAAACTCTTTGAAATTTTTTAGAGTTATAAAATACTTTTTATTGTCAATTTTTGATTCGTATTCACTAATATGTGTATCTCTAATACTATTTAAATAACCTCTATGGAAAGATATAGCAACTATGTCATTAGGTTTGGATTCTGAAATTACTTTTTGTATGGTCTTAGATGTTTTATAAGAATTTTTGTTCGCCAAAAATGATCTGGGGAAATCATTATTTTCTTCTGTGTTTATATACTTAAGTTCGAAATTGGAATTCTCAATAGATTTATTTATTGCAATTTCAAATTGCATAGCATGAGAATCTCCTATCAAGAAAATATTATTATCTTTAATTGTTGATTCGTCTCCTAAGCAATATTCAATAGGATCTATATACTTTTTCAGATTATTTTTTCCATTACATTTTTGTAGATTTCCCCATGTTTCAATTTTAGAAACGCCTAAGACGCGAGGAAGGTAAAGTAAAGTTTTAATATTTTCTAAAACAATTAATAACAATGAAAATAATGACATTAAAGCTAAATAATTAGTAATTGTTTTTGTTTTTGTATTATTTGATCTATACCTAAATTTTTTTTCCAAAAACTCGTAAGAAATAATAGAAATTATAAAAGTTAAAAGTAGTTGAATTAAAATAATAATCCAATTATTTGGTAGGATCCATTTACTTAAACTTAATATGCCCCAGTGCCATAAATAAAGAGAATAAGAAATTGATCCAATATATAGAAATATTTTATTGGTGAGAAAACTATAGATTATATTTCCTTCTCTGATAGACAATAAAAGTATTGCCGTAAATAAAATAGTAGAAATTGTTGTTATTATTCCATATTCGATAGGTAAGCAGAAATTAAAAAGTAAAATTGTTAATGAAAATATTGAGGTTAAATCTTTTAATTTGTTTCCAGAAAAATTTATATCTTTTGAAAAAATAAACAATAGGCAACCAACAGAAATTTCCCAAAATCTAAATGGTAGTAAAAAGTAAGTTGCTGAAATATTAATGTTATAAAATAAGATGAATAATATAAAAGAAACTAGAGTAATAAACAACATTACTTTACCTAGTTTCCTTATTTGGTTATTTTTATAGCCAAACCACCAGAAAATCAAAGGATATATAACGTAAAATTGTTCTTCTATCCCTAGTGACCATGTCTGTAAGAATGGATTTAATTCTGCAGCTTGTCCAAAATAAAATGTAGATTGCTTAAATAAATAAATATTAGATAACCCAAATATTGAGAAAAGTCCTGTTCTTAAACTAGTGATAGGACTATGATTTATAAGTGTTATTAGAGTACTAATTATTAAAGTATAAGCAAGTAATGCTGGTAAAATTCGTTTGAGTCCTTTTTCATAAAAAGTAATTAAAAAATCTCCTAAACTAGACCATTTTTTACTTGTTATGGAAGATGTTATTACATAGCCAGAAATCAGAAAAAAAATATCAACACCTAAATATCCGCTAGGTAAAAAATTCTTATCAAAATGATTGACCAAAACTCCTAGGATAGAGATTGCTCTTAAACCATCTATTTCTGGTCTATATTGATTTGTACCTTTGTAATTGTTAAGAATCATCTCTTATGCCTACATAAGGAGAATTAGGATTTGGCGATGTAAAGGAAATAGCAATCATGATCCTTGATTTCTTCTCTGGTTTTAAACCTCTATGTAAACCTTTAGTATTAACTAAACATCCATCTCCTAACTTACCAGTAAATGTAAATAAATTAGGAAATGAATTAATAATTTTATTTTCTAATTCAACGCTAATCCTACCTACCTTTTTAGAGTGCTTAAATTCATGGAAAGACCTTCTTTTATGAGAACCTTCTATAAATTGAAATGGTCCGCTTTGAGTATTAATGTCAGATATTGCTATAAAAAGTTTTAATAATTTTTCGTCATCATAATCTCTATGAAAAAGCTGTGTAGCCTTTGGGTCACCCTTTGTAGGAAAGTTTAACCAAACATCTATAGTTCTAATTGTAGGTTGGAAACCAAAATAGGAAGAAACGGTTTGAAGAATAAACTTGTCATTAGCAATAAGGAATAAATCTTTTTTATCAAAAAAAGGGGTAATTACTTTTAAATAATCCTTCGAAATATCTTTATTTTTAATATCTTCAAATTTAAGTTTCCTGACAATTTCTAAAGACTCTTTTTTAACTTTTTTTATTGCATTATAAGTTAATGCATCTTTTTTTAAATTAAGCTTTAGATAGCCACTCTTTTCAATCTTTTTTGCCTCTGCAGATAAAAAATATGAGCCAGGCGTTTGATAATAAATTTCTTTTCTTAGCCTCTTAGGGAGTATTGCTAATATATTATTAATAATTTTAGAAATTATCTTTATTAGATAATCATTAATTATTGTTTTTGTGTATCTAAATAATTGCATAAAGTTTATTTTATAAAACATTCAATTTTTTCTTTTAGATTCATTGGTTAAAAATTTATATTTGAGTCTATTCATTAACATGTTTGGGGAATTTTTAAAATTCAAATAATACTTTATAAATCCACTGATAGATGCTTTAAAAGCTACTCTTCTAGAATCTCTACAGTAAATCTTGTATCCAAAATTCCTTGATTTTGAATTCTGTTTTCGAACTTTAATTTTATATATATTTGTCCCTCTTTGTTCTTCTTTCCCACCTCCACCTCTAAGGAAGTTCATTGGATAATAATGAGCTGTTAATGATTTTCTTGATTTACCCTCTTCCACTTGACTACTTGAACCATGCAATAAAAGTGGATGCCACAATAATACGTCCCCCTTGTCTAAAAGAATCTCTTTTTTTTTAAAATTTTTAGAAATTTCATTTGACCATTTTACAAATTCATCATGATTCAATTTCATCCATGAACTAGGCAGTTTTTTATGGGATTTTGGATAGATATGAAAATTACCGCCACTTCCATCAATATTTTCAAGTGCTATCCATGCTGCCACAAGGTTACCCATAGGACTAGTATCTAAATACCAAGAATCAATATGATCTACGGTTCCTGTGGATTTATCAAAAAACATATTTTGCCACATGCAAAATTTTTTTTCTTTAGATACTGATTTTAATGCTTCAAGAATTTCATCTGACTGAAGAATATCTCTTCCTGCTTTTTTTAATGAATTAGCCCACATTAAATTAGTAAAGTTTTCGAAAGAAGAACCCAATAAATTAAAGTTATCTAATTTATCTTTTACTCTTATCCAATTATGATCTGACTGTGAGTAATAAAGTTTGTTTGAATCTTTGAAACTATTTAATTCATCAAGAAGTATATCAATTTTTTTTTCATTTATTAATTTTTTTAGTACTATATATCCGTTATTTTGGAAATAATCATATTCATAAGTCATATTGATATTAAATTTTTTATATTTTAACTTATTTGAAACATTAAACTTTAATAATTTTAATTTTAATTATTTGAATTATTTACAAAATTATTGCAGTAATGCTTTAAAAGTTTGCTTTTTTTAAAAAAAAATGATGATCTTAGGTTTTTTTTATAAATAAATTTAGTAAATATATAAAAAAGCTTTGAAAAAAAATCATATCTCCATTTGAAAATATATTTAATCCAAGAACTTAAGTGATATCTTGAAGTTTTGTTTTTAATTAACGAACTTAATATTCCATAAGTTGAACTTGACTGATATCTGGCTTTATGGATCAAGGATAAGGAAGGATCAAAAAGTACTCGGTGCCCATATTTTCTTGCTTTTCTACATAAATCAACATCTTCAAAATATAAAAAGTATCTTTCATCAAATCCATTTACTTTTTCGAAAAATACTCTACTTACAACCATAAAACATCCTGATACCCAATCAACATAACAAGATGAATTTTTATCCATACCCTCATAAGTTATTCGATCAATTCTTTTTTTAAAAAATTTGTACTCTGGTATAAATTTTGTCAACCGACCCATTTTTCGAACGTGCCTAAATGGTTTAAAAATTATTGAAGTAGGGTCGAAACTAAAGCAAGAGGCATGGAGTAATCTTTCATTACTTATTATTTTAGGACCACAAATTGTTACATCAGAATTTATTTTTTCTACTAATTTTAAGACACCCTCTTTTTTTGTAAGAGAAAAGTCAGTATCGCAATTGATAAAAATTATATTATCCGAGTTACAACTTTTAGCAGCAATATTACATCCAGCTCCAAAACCTACATTTTTTTCTGAAGGTAAATATTTCATTTCAAAACAATTATTATATTTATTAATTTTTAAATTTTCTAACTTTAACCTTAGTGAGTCTTTTTCATAAATATATGAATTATCAAAAACTATTATATTTAAATTAATGATATTATATATTTCTGTATTTAAAAGTGTACTTATGCTATTTAAAGTTTCATTTATTGAGAAATAATTGACGTAAATGAAGTCAATCGAAGGTTGCAAATTTTATACCTATAATTCCAAGTTATTCTATATTTCTGATTTTAATATTTATTATATTTAAATAATTTTAAACAAAATTTCAATAATGAGATTAAAAAGTAATAAGAAGATGATTTTATAAATCTAAGTTTTAAACAAATTATTGATAATTCGTAAATTGCCATCAAATTTTCCCTTGAAGATACTCCATTTTCATCATATTCGCCTATGCATGGATATGAATATTTGCTAAATTTAAGTTTATTTTTATATGCTTTAAGTATTATAAATGCATCTGCAGAAATTTTAAATTCAGTTGGATATAATCCAATTTTAGAATGTATATCTCTTCTGAATATGGTAGAAACAGAATGCTGATAAACAAAATTCCTATGATTAATACGTAATTTAGAAAATGGGAGTGTATTCAAATTATTTTTAACCGGAAAAGTAAGGATGTCTGCCTCACTGTTTTTAATTTTTTCAAAAGCCAAAAAAATATTCTCAAAAATAATATCATCTATTCCCATGGCTAGATAAAATAGATTCTGGGATTTTAAAATTCCAAAGTTTAATGCTTCATATAAAGAAAACCCTGGCTTGTAAAAATAATTTATTTTTGTATTATTTTCAATTATTGATGGAGAGTTAGAGGAATCAATTATAAGAAAATTTATGTTAGTTCTATTTTCTAATAATTTTTGATGATTCAAAGAGAATTGATCAATTTTTTTAGGATCGCCTTTAAATGGAATAATAATCGATAATTTATTTTCCATTTTTAAAAATAATTATTTATTTCATCGAATAAATCTTTATATTGGTTTGCGATAACGGAAGGATGCCAGATTCTATTTGCTCTCTTTTTTGCATTTTCAGACATTTCCAACAATCTATTTTTCTGTAAACAAGATATTATGTTTCTAGCCATAGATTCATAGCTATATGGACTAGCTAATAAACCTGTAACGTTATCCTCTACAACATCTTTTAATCCTGTACAGTTGAAACCTAAAACAGGGGTTCCAGAAGCCTGAGACTCTAATCCGGTATTTGGTAAATTATCAACTCTGGAGGGTAGCAAAAATATATTTGAGGCAGAATATAGCAAATTGAGTTTAGAATTATCCTGAATATTTCCAAAATTTGTAACTTTAAAAGGGAGATTATTTTTAAATAAAGGATTTAATACACCAAAAGATATAAGTTCTATTTTTTTTAAATATTTTATTGGTGCTATTTCCTTTAATTTATGTAAAGTTTTAACTAACAAGTCTTCTCCTTTCCTTGGTTCTATAGTGGGCATAGCTCCAAAAAGTAAATATATCTTCTCTTTATCAAGTGAAAGAGCTTGCCTTGCTTTCTCTTTATTAATATCTTGCCATTCTTCGGGATTAATTGGATATGGAATAACAAATGTTTTTGAATTTTTGAAAATCAAGCTTTCGTTGGCACAATTTGCCATCCAATTAGATGGACAAACCAATGTAAAATTACTCTTCCAGTTCTTTTGCTTTCTAAGCCAAGTAAAACGATTTATATTTGTGAATCTTGTCAAAAAATTTGGCATATTTGTTTTATATCCATTTCTATAGCTTGGATTATTTCCTTTAGAGTAACTATAGTGTTCAGCACCGCTAAAAGACCATTGATCATGAAGTGTAAGAATAAATTTGCAATCTATTTTTGCAATTTGTTCAATAGAAAATGTGCTACTTGCTATCCAATGGATATTTAATAGATAAGGTTTTAAGTTATAATCTTTTTTAAAATTTTTATACAAATCTGAATCAGGCCATGCTGTTGAAAGATGTTTTTTCTTAGCTTGTTTATTGTATCTCAGCGAAAATATTTTTCTTCTAAATCTATTGTTAAAATTGAAAAACTCCCTTGAAATAGATTTCCTAGGGGTGTAAACACTCTCGTCATTACTGTATTTATTTTTTACTAATAATCGTGAGTCATAATTTAAATAAGATTGATAATTAAATAGACATTTATGAATTCTGTAGGCAGCTCTAGAGGCGCCACCAATGATATCTGATTCTGAAATATTTAGAATTAGTTTTTTTTGATTCGCCATACCAAAATTTTTTATTTGTTAATTAACTATTTTCATCTAACATAAATAAATTTTGGTGTCTTTTTATTTTGACGTCTTAAATATTAAAGACATTAAATAAAAAGTAAGCACTTAATTTTTCAAAATTCGCCTTTAGAAAATAGATCGAAATAGATTTAATCTATCAAATACTCTTAGTTAAAGAAAGTTTAAAAATTGAAAACAAAACCAGTTTGGATGATTCGGAATTTAACAAAATTATAAAAATTCAATCAAATCTCCCTAATCAAGATGTGCATTAAATTATAGAATTAAATTCATCTATAATCCATAGGGATTTAAAATTTTACCCCTAAATAAAATTTATATTTAAAAATTGTTTAACTACTTAAAATCAACTATATAACTAGATACTATTTGAATTAAATAATTAAATTCTGATATTTTTTTAATTTTTTTAATTTTTTAACTAAAATAAAAACAAATATTTTACATTTTGGATATTGAAATTTTAAAACAAAGATGGCTATCTTACAGTGGATTAGCTTTATTTTTTTTTGTATTAATACACCTCGCTGGTATTATTTATGGTGGAATTAATCCTGAACTGTTCGAGAAATACGCATCAAATTTACATTCAAGTAGTTTTTTACCTTATCTAGAAATAGGTCTTACAGTAACTTTTGTAGTTCATATGTCTCTAACTATTAATAAAACTCTTAAAAATCGTTCAAGTGGCAATACATCTAAGTTAAGAAGCAAGAGAAATGACAATCTTGGAGTACTTGCATCTAAACTTCAACCATTAACTGGAATAATTCTAGCCATATTTCTATTATTTCATCTATCTCAACTGAGATTTCCTAGGCCTTCAGATAATATGGAGCTTCTTTCTCTAAAAGATCACTTAGGAGGTTTTCAAACTTTGATTCTTTATTCCTTCGCATCAATATCGCTTTTTTTTCATATGGTGCACGGTATAGAGTCAGGACATAGAAGTGTAGGAATTTTAAGTCAAAAAAATTCATTGCAGATCAGATACTTCAGCAGATTGATTTCTTTTCTCTTTGGAATGTCCTACCTGATAATGACTTTTTATTTAAGATTTCATTAAAAGGATAAAAATAAAAATGAGTAACTTCCTTAATTCAAATATACCTTCTGGACAACTCGAGGGAGGATGGGAAAGAACAGTTAAAAACTTATCAAATCTCTCAGTTGAAAACAAAAATAAATTTGAAATAATCATTGTAGGATGCGGATTATCAGGAAGTTCTGCTGCAGCAACACTCGCTGAAGAAGGATTTAAGATAAAACTTTTAACTTATCATGATAGTCCTAGGCGAGCTCACTCAGTTTCTGCACAGGGAGGAATTAATGCCGCAAGATCAGTTGTTAATGAGAAGAATAAAGATGATATAGATCAACTATTCAAAGATACAGTTTCTGGAGGGGATTTCAGGGCTAGAGAATCTAGCTGTCAAAGACTATCTGAGTTAAGTAGTTCAATCATTGATCAATGCGTCTCTCAAGGAGTGCCATTTGCACGAGAATACGATGGAACTCTTGCTACTCGAAGATTTGGAGGTGCGCTTGTGAGCAGAACCTTTTATGCTCGTGGTCAAACTGGCCAGCAGCTTCTCTATGGAGCATATCAAGCCTTATCAAGACAAGTGAAGCATGGCAATATTGAAATAATTACAAAACGAGATGTACTTGATTTTGTAATTGTGAATAATGTTGCGAGAGGAGTAATTGCAAGAAATTTAGTTAATGGAAATCTAGAAACGTACAAATCACACTGCGTTATTTTAGCCACTGGGGGATATAGTAATGTCTATTATTTATCGACAAATTCTTTAAAGTCAAACGCGACTGCAATATGGAGAGCTTATAAAAGAGGTGCATGTTTTGCTAATCCGTCTTTTACTCAAATACATCCAACATGTATTCCTCCAGGGGATAATTATCAAAGCAAATTAACTTTAATGAGCGAAAGTTTAAGAAATGATGGAAGAATATGGTTACCAAAAATAGTTAATTCAAAGATTGATCCCGAAAATATCCCTGAGAATAAACGTGATTATTTTTTAGAAAGACAATATCCTAAATTTGGAAATTTAGTGCCAAGAGATTTAGCCTCTAGAAGAGCTAAAGAACTCTGTGATAAAGGTTATGGCATAGGTTTTGAAGGTAAGGGAGTATACCTTGATTTGAAAGAAGCAATAAATAGAGATGGATTAAATGTTATTAAAGCAAAATATGGGAATTTATTTGAAATGTATGAGCGAATTGTAGGAGAAGATCCCACAAAAGTACCTATGAAGATCTATCCAGCCCCGCATTACTCGATGGGAGGGTTATGGGTCGATTACAATTTAATGAGCAACATAAATGGACTTTTTATTCTAGGCGAAGCGAACTGCACAGTACATGGTGCAAATCGCCTAGGAGCGAACGCTTTGCTTCAATGTTTATGCGATGGTTACTTTATTTCTCCTAAAACCATAACCTCTTGGTTAGCGAATAATCATGAAATTGATAAAAGAAAAATTGATCAAGTATGCAAAGAAACTTTCAATTCAGTAAATAACAAGATAAAAGATTTACTCAACATAAAAGGTCACAAACCTGTTGACTTATTCCACAGAGAACTTGGTAAAATCATGATATCAAAATGTGGAATTACTAGAAATAGAGAAGATTTAGAATTAGCTTTACAAGAAATCGAATTTTTAAAGAAAGACTTTGATTCTAATTTAAAAATACCCAATACTAATTCAGGTTTAAACATTGAACTTGAAAAAGCTCTAAGAGTTAAAGACTTTATTGAGCTATCACAATTAATGATTAAAGATGCAATTGAAAGAGAAGAATCCTGTGGAGCTCATTTTAGAGAAGAATATCAAACTAAGGAAGGAGAGGCCAAGAGAAATGATGAACTTTTTTCACACATAGCAGTTTGGAAATTTCAATCTAAAAATTATTCTCATGAAAGATATTCTGAACAGTTATCATTCCAGAAAATAAAATTAAATTCTAGAAGTTATAAATGAAAGATTTTATCTCAGTAAAATTTAGGATATGGAGACAAACTAGTATTAAATCTGAGGGTTTATACGAAGAATTTGTTTTAAAAAGAGTATCTGTAAATATATCTTTACTGGAAGCCTTGGATCAATTGAATGAAGAATTAATAACAAAAGACATAAGACCCATTACATTTGATCATGACTGCAGAGAAGGGATATGTGGGAGTTGTGGTTTTCTAATAAACGGTCAACCTCACGGACCAAACAAAGGAACTACTACTTGTCAGCTTTACATGAGAAATTTTAATAACAATGCATTGATAAATCTTGCACCCTGGCAAGCTAAATCATTTCCATTAATTCAGGATTTATCTGTAGATAGAAAATCTTTAGATAACTTAATTATTTCAGGAGGATATTTATCTGCTGAGACAGGTAATAGTCCAGATGCGAATCTAATCCCTATCAGTCCAGACAAAGCATTTTCTTCCTTTGAAACAGCTACTTGTATAGGATGTGGAGCTTGCGTTGCAGGGTGTAGAAATGCATCATCAAGTCTTTTTGTAGCAGCAAAAATTGCTCATCTAGGACAACTGCCTCAAGGCTCTAGCAATAATAAAAATAGGTCATCAAAAATGCGTCAGCAAATGGTTATTGAGGGATTTGGTCAATGTAGTAATAATCTTGAGTGTGAAGCTGTATGCCCAAAGGAGATATCTGCAGATTGGATTAGTTGGATGAATAAAATATAAATTTTTCTATTGAGGAAAATCATTAGTGTCATAACGACTTAATTCATACTTATTTTGCGAAAGAAAATTTGCTGTACCTACTTTGATAGTGAGAGCAAGCGCACAATCTTTGGCTTTTAAAATAGATAGTGTTTTATCGTTATATCCACCATAGGGATAGCACATAATCCAATCTTTTACTTCTCCTCGTATTTTCTTTAAAAAAGATAACGAGTCTTCAATTTCTTTTACTTGCTCATTCATCGAAAGGGAATTAAGCCATCTATGTGAAGCCGTGTGAGAACCGATAGTGAAACCTCTTTTATGCAAAGATATTAAATCATCTTCAGACATATATAATTCATTAGCAACATCGAATTCAGATCTGCCAACTATTTTTTCAAAGATATTTGATAGTATTTTTTGTCTTTGATTTTCAGGAAGTTCTCTCTGAAGCATTCGCTTAAAAAAAATCGTATTTTCCTTATCGAACCTACTCGTTTTGTCAATTGACAACCAATAATCATTCCAATCATTAGCAGAATATCCAAGATCAAACATTTCCTTTTTTAAAATATCCAATAAAAGTTCATCTGATTCAGCACTTGCTAAAATGTAATGAATTTTGTTTACATCTAAAATTTGATTTTTAGCAATACAATCAGATACAGGAAAAAAAGCACCATCAAATCCAAATTTTTCCAATAAAGGTGCTACATAATCGATATGATCTTTGTATCCATCATCAAAAGTTAACCAAATTGCATCTTTAGGTAATTTAAATTCACCGTTTATTGCATTAAGAACATCAGATGTTGTAATTACAGAATATTTTGATGCGAAATATTCTAATTGCTTTTTGAAACCATTAACCTCTAATCCTTTTATCTTTGGATACATCGATCCTTTAATAGGCCTTACATAATGATACATAACAATATCAAGCAACTTTTATGGCCTCAATTTATTTGTTAACTAAAAGTTTAATTATAATTGGTTATTAGTACAAGATATCATCAAGATACTTTTATAGCCTCCATAACAAACGATGAGGCGTTAGGCAAAAATCTAAAATCAGCTTGATAACTTTCTGATACTTTATCAGAAATTTGCTTCCTTGTAATTAGAAAATTCTCGATATTTATAGCTGGGTGAAAAGCATGATAGTGAACTGAGTAAATATTAGTAACTTTAAATCCATGCTTTTCAATCCTATACATTAAATCGCTAGGGGTGAATTGATATCTTGTTGTAACTTCAATTCCCGTAATAGGATGCGAATCATTTTGAACAAGACATGTTGAACCCGTATAGTTCCTCAAAGATGAAATGAATTCTTCATTATTTTGTGATGAAAAACATATTGATGCCTCCTCAAAAAGTGTTTCTAAAGTCCCCAGTTTTTTTTCTATTTCTGTGTATTCATTGAAAGTAGTTAAATTAAACAATCTATTTCTAGAGCCAATCGAGATTGCTCCATTATCAGTAGTATTCGAATTACAAAAAACAAGGAATTCGTCTAATTGCTCTAACGAAATGTACTCTATGAAGCCCATAGCACTTATTACATGAAATTTTTCTTTGGGCTCGAAATCAAAAATCGAACCAGTTTCAAATTTTGCTTCAGATTTATCATCTAAGGCATTAACTTCTGCTTGACTTATCATCTCTTCAGCAAAATCTAAACCTAATGCATTAAAGCCATTTGAAGAAGCTTCTATTGCTAACTGACCAGTTCCGCATCCAACATCTAATAAGCGAGAACCATTTGGAAAGGTTGATAAAGTTCGATGAACCGCTCTATGTCTATCATTAATTACACTGTAAACCTCATCTATTGCTATGTCATGCCAATGTGCTGCATTTTTTTTAAAAAATTCTTTGGTCTGATCTTGTTGACCCATAACTATACCTAGAGGAAATAATAAATTATTATAATATCACTAGCTTTGAGAAATTATTTACTATATTAATAATAGATTTGACAAACTAAAACTTATTTTCTTCAAAAGTATTTAGGATAATTTCTACATTTAGAATGATTCTAATAAATACATTTTATTAATTATTTTTGAAGTAATCTAATATTTTTCTTGTTGAAGATGTATTCCTATAATATTGATTAAAAAATTTAATAGCTTCCTGTTTTAGTGGAAAAAAATTATGATTATTTTTTAATTTGTTTAGATAACAATAATAATCATTTTTCTTATTAACAATAAAAACACTTTGGCAATCTTTTAATTCTGGCATATTTCCAAGAATTGAGTTATGTACTATGCAAATATTACCAGCCGCTAATGCTGAACATAATCTGGTTCTAACCCCAACAGGATAATTCATTGGAAGAATAAAAACATCACCTTTAGAAAGTTCTACTTCAAAATTATTGACTCTCCCCGTAAATTTGATATTTTTTTCATTTTTAAGAATAGATAAATATAATTCACTAACTTCCCCAATTATTTTAAATTCATATTCTTCATTCTTCTTAAAACAATTTCTTATTGATGGTAAAACGGTATTTTTTATCTCTTTTAAAGCTTGTTTTGATGCTGTAGTTGCTAGTGTCCCTCCAAAATTAAAAACAATCTTTTGTTCACTGGAATAATTTAATTCTTTGAAGGATATTTTTGAAGAATTTGTCGAAAGGAAAGGCCTAATATCATAAATGTTTTTATTTAAAAATTTTCCTAAATCTTTAGAATGCTTTGTTCCCCATATTGCAATTTGAGAATCTCTAGAATATTTTTTTATAAAAAAGTATTCTAAATACTTAAGAAAAAATGATTTTATTAAAATATACAAGTTCCAAGAATTATTTGAGTATCTAAGCCTTTCTCCCGCAGGATCTCCAAAAATAATTAATTTTTTCCTTATTTTTAATTTAGAACTCAAAATTACAGGTAAAGATTCAATAAATAATCCATTCTCATAATTTTTTCCCATTAAATCAATTATCTTTTCTGAATTAATTTCATAAAGATATGATTGATTAAAAGTTCCTAGCATCTTACTAAAAATGTTAATCTTTTTTTTCTTCATTGGAATTATATTAAAGTCAATATTATTTTTATATTTTTCCTTAAAGTTAAATGGAATTATTTTTTCTTCTAAAAAATCTTCATCTTCTAGTCCTACATATTCTATTTTAAAGTTATCTTCAAGAGCACTTTCAATTAAAGCACATGTAACAGAGTTGCCTGCGGCTCCATCTCTTCTAAGTCTACCCATAGATATAATAAGTAGTTTTTTCATATATTCCTAAATTTCTTTGAGAAAAACTATTTTAGAGTATTTCATTTCAGTTATCAAATAGTTTGCAAAATAGTCAAGATCTAATAATCAATTACGAATAATAGAAAAGAATACACCATATAAAATGTTTTAAAATCATTCAGAATATTTGATATAACAAGCGAAAATCTTGATGGAGCAAAGCTGGCTAGTACCGCTGACTCTTAGATTACATAAAGAGCAAGAACTTATCTATAACTATGTTTTACAGGTCTTTTTTTTTTTCACTTTGCTCAGAGCTGCTCGCACAGATAACATTACTAACAAATCCAGAGAGAAAGATTTAATTTTTGTTTAAAAAAGTTCATTTAACTATTTTCCTTACAAGATTTATAAATTTTAAAAAAATATTCTTTTTTTTACCTTCTAAAAATGATTTATCATCAAATAACAATTCGGGATAAATTATATATTTCGGATTTAAATTAATATCATTTAAATATTCTTTTTTTATAAATATCATATTTCCTGTGTGGCAAATAAGTTGATAATCTTTATTCTCAGCCACCTTTAAAGTTGCTGAAAAACTGTTCCCACCGTACTTATTACCAGGTTTACCTTTATGCCACTTAATGATGCCTGGTAAATAACCGCCATTTATTTCGATAATTACAATTTTTGGATAAAAATTTTTTAATGATTCCCATATTTCTAAATCAAAAGAATCGACATCAATTGATAGAATATCAAACTCTTTAGGAATTCCTTTAGCTTTAAGAATATTGTCCAGACTATTTTTAGATTCACTATTTTTATCAACGTATTTGCATTCAGATAATAATTTTTTAAACTTATTGCAAGTTTTTAACAAAGCTTTATATCTCTCAGGGCATCCTTCAATATAAAAACCATGCCATCCATTTTTAATTAAATTAAATGTATTACTCATATGCATTCCATCCCAAGCACCAAATTCAACACACCAAGGTTCTTTACTAATTTTATTTTTAAGTCTCAAAATAATTTCTTGAATAATTCCATCTTCACCATTTTGCGAATAATTATTATATCTATATTTTTCAAAATCA
>MDTG01252018.1_pt1 | contig 20854 bp, 18 predicted proteins | sample 811421 | NCBI WGS metagenome assembly MDTG01 (sample SAMN05326645, study PRJNA326480) | marine metagenome | isolation source: seawater | place: Pacific Ocean: South East | collected 2011
AAGCGTATCTGGACGCCATGAACGCTGCGGCCAATTTTGCCTTTGCGAACCGGGCGGTGCTGGCCGACCGCCTTCGCACCGTGCTGCGTCTCGAAATGGGTGTCGACGGTGAGGCGCGCACCCTTTACGATGTGGCGCACAACATCGCCAAAATGGAAACGCACGTCGTTCACGGAAAGTCATGTTCGTGCTGTGTGCATCGCAAAGGGGCGACTCGAGCCTTTGGAGGCGATCACCCCGACGTGGCGGCTCAATTTTCAGCAACCGGCCAACCCGTCATCGTACCCGGCGACATGGGTAATGGTTCGTGGATCATGGCCGGTTCAACAAAGGGGAGCAACCAAGCGTTTGGCTCCTCATGCCACGGCGCAGGCAGAGCGCTGTCCAGGAGTCAAGCAAAAAAACTCCTGGACGGGAAGGCTCTGAAGCGTGAGCTCGAATCAAGGGGTGTTCGAGTCCACGCCTCAACCCCGAACGTTCTCTCAGAGGAGGCACCTGATGCTTACAAAGACGTTGATGAAGTGATTCGATTGACGGCCAATGCAGGCCTTGCACGGCCCGTTGCGCGGATGAATCCCTTGGCGGTCATCAAGGGGTGATCACATGCAGACCCGCATCATGGCCTGACCGGGTATGGTGGGGGCTGCGCCACTGTGAACGCCATCGGGTTCCTCCACGATGACGCTCAGAAGCGTGTTGACCAGTTCTTTCAGCTCATCGACTTGGTGTTGAAGTTCCTTCACCCGTCGTTGCATTTCTTCCGCTTGTTGTTGCTTTCGCTCCACGTGCATCCCATCTGAGAAGTTGCCTTCTCGCTTTGAATTAAGTAAAATCGCCCTTTATACATTGAGGTAAAACGGAGGGGAAAACAGAGATTGTGCCCCCATGTCGGCGAGCGGATGCTGGAGCCACCGGCGAGATTTGAACTCGCGACCTCCTCATTACCAATGAGGTGCTATACCCCTAAGCCACGGTGGCAGTGATTCGGCGGACCGGCCAAACGGATATAATCGCTTCGCGAAGCGAAGTTTCATGCGGCGGCGCTGTACAACGACCACACCCCACTTTGTATTCCACCCGGGATGTTCACCGGCACCTGTGATGAATCCACCAGCACCCAATCCTCATCGGAAACGCTGAACTCAGCGTTTGGTCCCACGATGAGATAGTCAACCTCAAGCTCCGCGTCCAAGCGATCCGATGCGCTTTCTGGTGCGACCCAATGGCCCACGACGCCCTTCGATCCGTCAAGGTCCACGTGGGTTTTCATGGCGTAGAGATGATGCATAGCCAAGGATTCAGGCGCCACCAGAAGGAAGGTGCGATCCTCCTCCTGCCAGACTTCAGCAAGCCGTTCACCGACATCTTCCGACCAGACTTGATGCCCGACAAACGTCGTGAAGACCAAAAACGGGAGAACCATGGCGACGGCGGTGAGTGGCGCGACCCATCTCATTGGTTCTGTAGGTTTCGCAGGTTCAACGGACTTGAGCAGGACGACCAGGGGGATGAGAACCAGAGTAGCGTAGCGACCGTTGTTCCCAAGAACGATCATGGTTTCTGGAAGACCGACCCCCCACAACGATGACTCGAACGTCCACAAAGCTGCGATGTAAAGAACAACGCCCGTCAGGACAGTGAAGATGTACACCACCAACATCGTGTGAACAGGTCCACGCACTTCGGAAAGGGAGCGCCAACGACGAATCACCATCGGCCAGAGCAAACACCCCAGGAGGAGGTAGAGAACCACCGTGTCGATCAGCGCAAACACGGTGGCCACGAGAAAATGTACGGGACGCTCCCCGATGGCGGAAAACGTACCGCTTGAAGAAAACAACCCGACAATAAAAACACCGAAGAAAAGGCAAGCCGACGCAAAGGCACCCATCTTCCACGGGTGAACGAGCCACGACGATGACGGGCTGCTCTGACGATGAATCATGGCCATCCAGCCCTCTGCGAGAGCCAGTGCGGCGAACCAAACCGAAAAACACGTGAGGATGTTGAACCCCTTCCACCCCAATACGAACAATAGACTCGTGGCCATCAGCACGCTGTGCATGCGAAGTTGAGCCCGTTCATCGCTGACCTTGCGTCCAAAGCCGGCCACCCCCAACCCCATCAACAACGCCAGCGATGCCTCATCGTACCCACGACTGGTCGAAAACATCAGCACTGGACTCAAAAGCAAGAGCGCACCCCAAGTGAGATCGAGACGATATGTGGTCGATTGGGACGAGTTGATTGACACCAACAGCGCGACCACCACAAGCGCAAGAACAGCGGTGGTCTTCATCAAAAACTCCGAGGTGTTCCAGGGGGGAATGTAGCCGTCAAACGCCGACGCACCAGGTTGTGAGGCGTCGCCGGAAATCCGTGGCGAGCCCCACGGTGCATCGGCGCCATCGGCAGAATTGTCGTTGATCACGTTGAGACGGACGTGGGCGTCCAAGCCCAGATCGCTGTTGTAGGCGGCATAGGCGTGCAAGGCAAGACCCAGAAGGAAAAGCGCAAGCCATGGACGACGTCGTCCACCGTCGTCCTCCATACGCTGCCGTTATGAATCGTTGACATGGAGATTGCGGTTCCTGCGGCGACCGACACCCACGCCGAAAATGGGGAGTTGGCGCCGAGAGAGAGATTTGAACTCCCGAGGGAACGGGCCCACGCGATTTCCAGTCGCGCGCACTACCAGGCTATGCGATCTCGGCTCTATCGGTGCCGAGCCCCACTTCTCGTTTAACCATCACCCTCTTGGAGGAACGCGGCTGGTTGGGAAAGCGAAAGGACTCAAAGGGGCGACCTCCAGCACAGCAACATGGCCGAGGGCGCCGAGGTTGAGGCGGATGTCATCGCCGGTAGATCGCCTTCTCCCTTCTGGGCGGGCGAGGGTGCCGAAACCAGCGCCGAGAGACCCGCTGGAAAATCTACCCTTCCGTTCCGCCTGGCCGACATGAACCTGAACAGGCCCGTTCCCCCAAACGTGCCCTTGTCCGACGGTCTCAACACCGTTCTGAAAGAATGGACGTTTCACTACAGGCTCCTCCGTTTGGAATGGAAACGAACCCACTACGCCACCATTGCTTTTGGTTTCGCAGCCTTGATCCTCGGTTCGGTCTCCGTTGAGTTGTGGAACGGAGGTGATGCAAAACTCACTGGACTTGATGGCATCACGGCCATCAACGGTTTCCAGTTTTTCCAAATGCTCATTTCGATGATCTGCTGGGGCTGGTTTGCCTATCAAGCATGGATGCTGTTCCCGGTGATGAGGGTTCACGCCCTGTCGTTGCTCGTCATGTGGAACGGCATGGTGGGTGCGCAAATTTTCTTTCACAGAACAAACCCTTCGTTTCCGGTCGGATTCAAACTGTCCGAAATGATGGAGGGCACCCTGATCACTCTAACCGTGCTGTTTTTCTTGTTCTTCTTCTGGAAGGCCGTGGTTGAAACTCGAGACCTCCACGTGGAGATCAACCACTTGCATCAAGACGTGCGTGTGATGGAAGAAGCGTTGGCAGAACACTCTCTGAAAGGATGGTCAACGCTGTTTGGTGTTTGGATTCTTCTGATCGTCGTCTCGTCGTGGGCGGGTCTCCATCACGTCTCCTCCTACGGCGAGAGCAACCTGGGCTTCCTTGCTGTCCACCTGCTCACAGGGCTTCCGTCCATTCCGCTGTTGTTGTTCATCTTGTGGTACCCGCAACGCATGCTCGGAACCCAAACCAGCGTTCAAACACGCGCAGCGTTGGATGCTTCGTTGGAAATGTCCGGACAAGAACTCACGATTCGTCAGGTCGGTGCCTCGTGCCCCGAATGCGGGGCAGACTCACCCTTGCGAATGAGCGATGCTGGTGAACCCATGCACCCGTGCTTAGCAGCGGGTTGTTCCACGATGGTGACGGTCGGCACAAACTGCACCGCGTGCAATGAACCAATGCCAACCCGTATAGCCTGCCCAGTCTGCGGGGTGAATGCACCTGCGCTCGACTACATGCCTGATCAGGAGGCTTGGTAAGATGTTCAACAACCACCGCGACGACTTTCCTACCCTGCGAGGCGACCATCCTCCCGCCTACCTCGACAACGCCTGCGTGACGCTCAAACCGCAATCCGTCGTGGATGCCATCCACCGATACTACACCGAAACCCCGGGCTGTGGCGGTCGGTCCGTCCATCGATACGGAACCGCAGTTTCCAAGTCCGTTTCGGATGCTCGGAAAAAACTCGCCTCCTTCCTCAACGCTGAGAACCCCAATGAAATCGTCTTCACACGAAACGCCACTCACTCGATCAATCAAATTGCGCACGGTATGTCGTGGGAGAAAGGTGATGTGATCTTGAGTTCGGATCGTGAGCACAACTCCAACCTCGTTCCGTGGCTTCAACTTGAGCAAGAGCAAGGCGTCGATCATCGTGTCGTTCCGAGTCACGAGGACAACACGTTCGATATGGAAGCGTTTGAGGCAGCCTGCGCCGATGCAGGTGAACAACTCAAGATGGTGGCCGTCAGCCACGTTGGAAATTTGGACGGGGTGGCGATTCCCATCGCAGAGGTCACCAAGGTTGCCCACGACCACGGCGCACTCATCGCCGTCGACGGCGCACAATCCACCCCGCACATGGACGTGGACGTGCAAGCTCTTGACATCGACTTTCTCTCGTTCTCCATCCACAAGATGTGCGGGCCTTCAGGAATGGGTGGCCTTTGGGGTCGCTACGAACTGCTCGATGGACTGAGGTCGATTCAATCGGGCGGACAAACGGTCAAGTCCTCCACCTACACCGATGCAGCGTGGGCTCCACCGCCGGCCCGATTTGAAGGAGGCTTGGGCAACTTTTCTGGCATGGTGGCCACTGGAGCCGCTATCGACTATCTGTCGAGCCTCGACATGAACGCCGTCCACGAGCACGAAGTCAAACTTAACCAAATCATGACCGACGGGGTCAAGGATTTGCCGGGTGTTTCAATCATCGGACCCGAGGACGCCTCCAAGCGGGGTGGTATCTGCTCGCTGTTGATGGATGAACTGCCCGCCCACGATGTTGCGTTGTTGCTGGACGAAGCAGCAGGCGTCATGGTCCGGAGCGGACAGCATTGCGTTCACTCCTGGTTTGCCGACCGGGGGCACCCACAAGGATCCCTAAGGGCGTCGGCCTACCTGTACAACAACGAAGAAGACGTCCGTCGATTCGTTGACACGTTGAATGAAATCGTTCACACCTTGGGTTGATGAGCATGGCAACCGGGGATACGCCTTCTGCCGGCATTGTTCCACCGGGGCTCGTCCCAAGCCCACACACCGAGACGCTCATCGCAGAGAAGGCGTCCGACATGCGCGCCATCAAAATCATCGTCAGCATCACGATGGGCATCACGCTTGTGCTCGCAGCTGGCTACCTTGCAGCCGTGGTACTCAGCGATGGCGCCATTCTATTGCGCCCCAGCGAAGTTGCGCTTGAACGGCACACCGGGTACAACGACCTCGTGAACCCTGCCTCCGGCGGGCTCACGGGTGAGGGCGTGACCGCCTGCATCGTGGACTCGGGCATAGCACTGGACCACAGCGACCTTGAAGACGTCAATCTGGCGGGATGGAAAGACTTTGTCAACGGAAACGGCCAACCGTACGACGACCACGGGCACGGCACTTCGATGGCCGGTTTACTCGTTGCCAACGGTTGGCTCAAAGGAACGGCCAAAAACGTCGACCTCCTGGTGGCCAAAGCCCTGAGTTCGGACGGCAGCGGAAGCGACAACATCGTGGCCGATGCCGTGGACTGGTGCGTTGCCAACGGTGCCCACGTGATTTCATTGTCGTTGGGTGGAGCCCCCGATGTTCTGCCATTTTCAATCGGCGACGGACGAAGTTCCGGCGATGCCGCAAACGATGCGGTGGATGCCGGCGTGTACGTCGTGGCCGCCGCAGGCAACGACGGCGAAGACGATGACGGTGATGTTGCTCACCCATCGAGCGAAGCCGGTGTCATCTCGGTGGGTGGCGTGAACCTCAAAGGCAGCATTTGGCCCGGGTCATCGAAGGGCGACAACAACGGACGCTTGTTGCCACTTCCCATACTGATGCCGCGAGGCGACCCGAACAAAAAACCCGAAATTGTCGCTCCTGCCGAGGGCGTGCCGGTCCTCACCATGGACGGCGGTTGGGGCATCGCCGACGGAACGAGTGCAGCCACAGTGTACGTGACCGGAGCGTTGTGTCTGCTCCTCGAGGAAAAGCCGAGTCTTATGGCGGACCAGTCAACGGGCGGGGCCGACAATGTTGATGCCGTAAAGCAATGGCTCAAGGACAGCGCTGTGATGGAAAGCGGTCAAACCACGCACGACGATTATTACGGCTACGGACTGCTGAACGTTTCAGGGCTCATTCAACAGGCCACTCAAGCCTAAACCGGTAGCCACGCCACCAGCGTGCCCCCGAACAAGGGCATGAAGGCGACGTGGTGCGATGACTGTGTATCACTGATGAGTTGAATCCAACGATTGAACCCGTTCACAAGCGCCATACCGACCTCGTCGTCGTCAGCCACCTCACCGGTGGGCATATCGGGCTCAACCGTGAAGAGCACACCGTTTGGATGGAGGAGAGGAAGGTAGGTTGAAACCAATTCTGCCCGAGCTGGCGAAGGGCCGTCCACGATGATCGCATCGTAGGTCGGCTCAAACGGCGTTTGGGAAAGTTCCGCTCCTGTCGCCGCAGCAAGGCTCCAAGCCTGATGCTCAGCAGCGAGTCGTTCCGGGTCGCCCACCACCACGTTGGACCAATCAAGCGCATCGTACCGTTGAAGGAGACGCTTGAGAATGACGCCGAACTTTCCACCCTGCTCCACAAGGGTCAACGCCTGAAGCGTTCGTTCCTCCCGCTCGAAAAGATCCAGCATCCAAGCCGTTCTGTGGCCAACGCTGGCCCCGACCTCGAGCAATGTCTTCGGTTGCAAACGCCCCAATGCGTCTCGAACACGGCGTTGAAGCGAAATGGACCACGTTGACAAGCCCATGTGTTGGAGTTGTTCGTTGATGTTGGAAGCGATGAGGGGCTCGTCTTGCGGTTGTTGGGGGTCTTTTGCCAACACATGGACGAGGAGTTCACTCCGCTCAATCCCGTCCGAGGACTCGCCCATGGTGTCTGCTTCCTCACCTCCAACATCAAGCCTTGCACACCTCACAAGTCGGAGGGTTCAAACCAAGTGGGTTCAGGCGAGATACGGGGAAGCACCGTGGAAGAGGAGGAAGCGTTGGCCGATGAGGACGACGTCCTCGAAAACGCCACCTACTGCCCGTCGTGCGACGATATGACTGCTCACGACATCTTGAGGGAGAAGAAAGTCGGAGACGGCGCCGATTTCATGGTACGCTGCCATGTGTGCCAGCACGTTCACACCGTCGAGTTCCGACCCCCTCCACCGACCAACATTCCCTTCATCCTCACCGATGGACCTCGGTCCGAGCGGGTGGTTCTCGTGGTTGATGCCGACGAAGAATTCGTTATCGGTGACGTCTTTGAAGAAAACGACATGCTGTGGAGAATACACCAAATCGAGACGCGGGATGAGCGGATGAGCTCCGCTGAAACCGCTGCGAACATCGCACGAATCACCGCTCTTCGGACCGACATGGTTCGCGTAAAGTTGACGTTGACGCGTGGGGAAGACTCCACAGCAGACGTTCTCGTCGTCCCCCAGGAAACCACCTTTACAGGCGGCCACCTGATGGATCACAACGGCGAGACTTGGAGAATTCGAGCCATCCACACGGGCTCCGGGCGCACCATGCGTGGCACCGTCCGTGCTCCGGACATCAAACGGATGTACTTGCATGAACCGCCTAAATCCGAACATTTTGCACCGCGAACGCCGCGCGAGCGTCGTCAAGCATGGAAAGAAGGGCGTTTGGGACACAATCCAAACCCTGAGCGACCCAAAGAACACATCAAGAAAGGGGTCAACCCGAACGCAACTCGAAACCGCCCGAGAAAAAAGAAACGAAAGTGATCATGGACGATTGGTCCACGGCATCAGGAAGGCCTTGGCAACGTGCGAGCCGATGGTCGGGTTTTCCTGCAAGCGACGGATGCTGTATTCGTACCATTTTTCTCCGTACGGAATGTAGACGCGGGTCCGGTGGCCCTCTGCCAGAAGACGGCGGCGCATAGGACCCCGAACGCCCAGCAAGAGCTGAAATTCGTAGCCCGGTCCCTTGTGATGTCGGTGATCTCCAGCGTTTGGTCGAGGGTCATCAACGCCCGGGCCCATGCCGTGGGCTTCCAACGCTGAGAGGGTGTGGTTGATGACGGGAAGGTCGTGACTTGCAACGCCCACGTAAGCACCTGCAGCGAACATACGGTCGATGGCTGCGTTGGTTGCGTCAACGATGTCTCTGTAGCCCGTGAAGGAGATGTCTTCCGGTTCAAGATAGATGCCCTTGCAAATCCGATAGTCAGCAGCCGGACCCAGTGATGTTTCGAGCGAATCAATGTCCGAAAGGGTTCGGAAGAGGCGCCCTTGAAGCACCGTACCGACGTTGGTTAGACCCTCGCTGTGCAGGGCAACGACAACCTCAATGGTGCTGGTGGTCACACGATGGTCCTCCATGTCCAGACGTACGAACATGTTCTCCTCGGCGGCCATTGACACCATTTTTCGGATGTTATCCATGCCTTTTTCCGGGTCGATCAGCAATCCGAAGGCGGTTGGTTTGATGCTAATGTTGGCATCAAATCCATGTTCTTTGATGGCGTGCATGACGCGTATGTATTCCTCCAAAAAGAAGGCAGCTTCGTCCATGCTGGAAATTTCTTCACCGAGGACGTCCACGGTGAAACAAGCGCCCTCGCTGGACAACCGTTTCATAACAGCCACGGCATCGACCAACGAATCCCCAGCGACGTATCGTCGACTGACCCAGCGGACGAACCACTTCGGCATGCGGACGGTGGTGGCAACGATCAACTTGGAGAACCACCCCACCATGGCCGTGCCACTGCGAAGGCGCTCTTTGACCCTTTGTGCTGTTGCTCACACGTGGCCGATGCGTTCCTTGATCTGATGCGTGGTCAACAAGGGGACACGCTCGGATTCCAAAAGGTCCCGGACAGCCTGACGTTGCCATCCCTTGAACGCTTTTTTGTCCATAGAACACACGAGGTCACCACCTGGAAAAGCCTGACGAGTTGCGCTCAGTGCTGCGAGAATGGATTGCTTCCAGCGCCCCCCGACGTCTCCATCAGGGGTCTGCTCAAAGGGCAATGCATAGGTGGCGAGCATGTGGCCGAGCCACACGCCCTCGAGAGCGGCAAGTGTATTCGCACGAGGGGCGTAGTGACCGCCACCGAGCGTGACCAGGACCAATTGACCGGCGTGAACCGTTGGGTCCCAAACGTTCTCGTCTTCATTCAGCAGCCCGTCTTTCATGATGCCCGCCAGAACGGCAGCAGCGCCTTGATGACCCCACGTTGCCTCGGTGGATCCCACCTCGATGAAGAGGCAAGGAACGTCCAAGGTCGGACCGTGATGAGTGACCTCAAGCGAAACATCAAAACCCTCGACATCCTTGTTGTCCCGGGTGCGTTCCAGGAGCATTTTCCACCACGTCGCCAAACGTGTTGAAGGGGGTGGAGCTGAACCTCCATGCCCCCCGTATCGACCTTGTTCAAGCATTGGAAGATGAGGGACCCCTATGGGATGGAGGGTCAACGAGGCTTGTCCACTCGCTGCGACATGTCGCGATGGAAACACCACTTCGCTCACGATTTCACCGGTGGCGGCTTGCCAGCGGCGGTCGAGGTGGTCCTCGAACAACAACCCATCGGGCAGATACATCATGCGCAGGTGCTCAAAAGCATAACATGAACAGCCTTCGACGGCGTCCAGCGGTGTCCAATCGTCCAACGTCCGAAGCAAATCGGCTTGATTGGTGCTGGCGATGTCTCGTTGATTGACGGCGATCAAGATCACCGTAACATCGCTCATGACCGTGGCTTTCCGCCCATCTATTTTGAGATGACTCAGACGAGAGTTGACATAGATGCGACTCCAGCCACCTCCATGAACGAGGGCCTGCCCCCCAGCATCCCGTTCCTCCCCGATGTCGTCGTTCATCACGAAGAGGGTGCGTTGGTTTCAGGCATGGACGGAGAATTTCTGTGGTTGGATACCGACATGCAACCCGTTACCCAGGTTTCGCGACCCCACCCTATGCGCCTCCGCCAGGGCGTCATCGCAAACGGTCATCTCATCGGAACGTGGTTGGACAGAGAACTCATGCTCGCGTGCATGGGAGCAATGCCTGTGGGTTCAGACGAAAACGGCCAACCACGTTCGGAACTTCGCACGTCCATTGGGACTCGAACGACGCATCATCCTGCAGGAACCAGTTGGGCGCACGCACTGGACGCCGAGCCAATGGCACTTGCAACAAACGGTGAGGTCGTGGTGTTTAATTTGTATCGCAGAGGGTTGTACGGCATCGGTTTGAATGCCGATGAACAATGGAGAATGCCACCACCTGAGTGGTCCTACCCAAAACGGCGTCCTCGAAACCAAGAGACGATCAGCTTGCACATGTACAACGATGAGTGCTGGATCACCTCCAGAGGAGGGCGCGTACAGCGACGCTCTCTGGCGACCGGACAACTTGTCGAAGAACACCTCTTCGACAGCGTCGAAGCACCGCTCGAGCACCATTTCAAGCACGGTGAACACGATTTGTTGTGCACGACGGACGGTGTCTTGACGTGGTTGCACAACATGGTTATGATCAAGCAGGCGCATCTCAGTGGACCCGTCCAAGATGCTTCATGGGATTCGGAACTGAACGGCTGGCGTGTTGCAGGCTGGCGAGAGGAGGTGGTCGTTTCAGAGGCGATGGGGGACCGCAGAGAGACATCGGAATTGCCTGTCCACATCGTGCCCATCAAGGGCGGCGCCCTCGTGCTTTACAACGATGGTTCGTGGGATAAGAGCCCGTTTACAGCGTCCAACGTGGACGTCTGAATCACTCAACGGAAGCTGTGTAGCCGCAACGACCGCAGGACTTGCGGTTGTTGTGGATGGCGAGGAAGACACCGGGCCCGCAGTTTGGACAGTGTTCACCGCGCACCAGTTTTCCGTCCTCAACTTTGTACTTGGACCACTTTCCTTTGGGGTTTGGACCGTCGCCCATCATTCATCGCCTCCTTCACTTGATTCCTCGCCGGCGGGTGAGGAAGAACTGCGGAGCGATTCATGACGCTTGTGGATGTAGCCGGGCTCCACGGCCATGGCCTCCTTGGAGCCGTAAATGAAGGCCAATCCGGTCGTCAGTGGTTGCCCAAAGCGAGTGGAACAGTTCTTCACGACGATGAGGTCGCGATCAGACCCCGGTTCAAGGGTCTGGACCAGGTCCATGACCTCGGTACGGGACGGCGTGGATTTCTTGTCGTGTTTCCAACTGAATGAGATTTCAACTCGGTTCAAGATTTTGTTTTCTTTTCGTTCTTTAATCTGCATGGTATCACCTTCAACGGATGTTGACCTTAAGGGCGTAGCGGCCGGGTTTTTCAACCTGAAGTCGCTTGGCAATTTCTGAGCGCCCAGGGTTGACGACGATGACGTAGCCCGTCCAATCGGATGAGACAGGGGCGGAAGGATGGTGAGGACACTGGTCCACTCCATCGCTTAGAATCATGTGGCACTCACCACAGGCAAAGGGCATTTTGGCCATGTTCACTCACTTCCCTTCTTGCTCCATTGCGGCGAGCCGAGGCCGTCTTGCTTGGAGGTCAGACCGATCTTGGAGCGTCGTGGGTCGGAGGTGTCGGGTGAGAGAGAAACGATACGAGCCCGAACGAACGAACCAATCGAAAGTTCTCGACCGGTTTGGCGACCCGTGATCTTGTTGGCACCGATGTTGATGTCGACCGGTTCGTCCATGATTTGGGACTTGTGGAGCAGAGCCTCCATGGGACCGATGCGGACAAAGGCTCCGAACTCGTTGACTTCGGAAACGGCTCCTTCTACGACTTCTTGATCGTCCATGCAAAAGAGAACGGCGTCAAATTGAACACGCTGGTAGATGGCGCCGTCCCCGTGAATGATTCGGCCTCGACCGAGGGTTTTGTGATTGTTCGTCACCAAGACAAATCGATTTTCAGCGTCGAATTTCCCCTCGAAGGCGTCCATTGACAAACGGTCAATGTGTTGGTCGAGCGATTGACCCTTGCGCATGTATTCCGCAGGAATGCGGATGGTGTCTTCTTTGGTTACAACCTTGTACATCTTTTCACCTCTTTGCACCCTCAGGAGGCACGGAAAAGACGGTGCAGTCAAGCGACTGTTCCGTCCTTCACCGGGTAACCTCAGGAGAGAAAGCGACCGAAGTCGTTCCTTCCACCGACGACCCCTATTTAATTCAAGCGGCAAACCCGCCCCACTGGTTCCTTTCCGTTGCCCTGTTTCGGCCGCCATGATGCAACCGAGAAAAGGGGTTTTAGGTCTTGAAGGAGCCATAATCAATAACAACCCCCCGGAGCAGGTGAATCATCATGCCAACATCATCATCCCGCAGCACCGTCCACCGTGCTGTGGCGTTTGGCATGATATGGCTCATGTTGAGCGTCGTGCTCACGCCCCTCATGGAACGGGATACGCTGGCCGACACAACGGTGATTCGCACCACCGGCGATGCGTGGAACGAGACCCAGCAGCCTTGGGCTCAATACGCTCGTACCCCAACCCACAATCAAACGGTTCCGGACCACGGTCCAGACGGCGGGCCGGGTGACGGGAACGTGGCGGATGTAGCCGAACTTGCCACCCTTCACACGCCCGTTGTGAACTGGCAGGTGTTCAGCGACCAGACCGAAAGCGATGCTTACGGCTCGGTCATCGGGGATTTCTCGCAAAGCGTTTCTGCCAGTGAATCGGCCGTTGAGCGATGCGGTGCCGGGACGTTGTTCCCCGTGGTGATCTCCAGCGAGTTCATCGATGGCAACCGTCAAAGTCACCTCAACATCATCACGGGCAACGATGCTAAGATAGCATGGAAAGCCAGTCTCGGCGCAACCGAGGCCGTTCGATCCACGCCGATGATCCACGATCTAGACCACGACGGTTTTCTGGAAATCATCGTGGTCTACGACACCGACGGAGCGTTCAACATCGATGTGTGGTCCCCCCGGTTGACCTGCACGGAATCCAACTGGCAAACCTCGGGCCACAGCAATGAACTGGTGTGGTCGTACACCGACGCAGATGTGCGCATCGGTTCACCCTCTCCGCATTTCGCAACCGCCAACAGCGACCACAAGGCCGTCACTCAACCCCTGCTGGCCGACCTTGAACTGGACGGCACCCCCGAATTGGTGGTGGCTCTCGTGGACGACCCCACCAACAATCCGCTGGTGAAAGTGAACGCTTACGAATTGACCAACACCCAACCAACCGAAGCAACGTGGAGCGTCTCACTTGACCGAGGAACGCACCCCTCTGACCCGGTTTGGGCTCAACTCGACAGCAGCACCACATCTGTGGTGCTGACCACCATTGACGGCGATTCGGGCAACATGTGGATTTGGAAAATCGACGGCTCCAGCGGCTCGCTGGATTGGGAGCGTGTCGCCGTGCAAGGAACGGACACCGACTCGGACTCTCCGCGATTGAGGCTCCCCGGCCCGGTCATTGTCCAACTGGACCAAGACAGCGCACCCGAAATGATTGTGACGGTCCCCACCGACGCCAATGGACGGACACCGGGAAACGGCGCGCGCTTCATCGGAATGGAGTTGACGGCAACGACCGAGGTCTTCAATTTCCGAGCTCAAAACGGTTATGCAGACGCCCATCCCATCGCCCTCGACACCGATGATGACGGGATCGATGACCGCCTGTGTTGGGTGACGTGGTATTCCGAATCTGCCCTCAATTTCAATCGCAAAGGGATGCTGGGTTGCACCGACATCTCCGACGAAACCCCCGTGACCGAATGGACAAGGGACCTTCAGCGCGGGGCGGGCAACGACAACGACGAAATCGCCGCTTCACCACCCTTTTGGTTGGACATCGATGGCGAAGGTGCACCAGAGGTCTTGGTTGGATTCGGCCGAAGGTTCTGGGCGTTTGACGGAGACACTGGAGCCTCTGCGGACATCAACAGCGCCTGGTCAACCCCGCTGAGCATGCCCCATCGTGTGTGGACGGCGCCCGCAGTGGCCGATGTTGACGGTGATGGAAACGTGGACGTGTTGTTTGGTGATACACTCGTGTCGAATCAAGGACCGGATTTGACGCCGGCGCTGGACAACCGTGGCCTTTCGTTCAATCCCGCCCAAGCCGATCCTGGGACCACCGTCACCGTCACCGGCCAATTTGCCAACGTCGGCACCGGTGAGGCCGATGAAGACATCGACGCCTCCATCCTGATGAACGGGGTCGAGTTGACCCGCCAACGCTTCGTGATCAGCGAACCCGTGGCACCCTCAGGTGAAGGAGGGCCAATGACGTTCTCAGCAGAGTTCGTGGCACAACTCGGTGTTCATCAATTTCAGTTGGTCTTGGACGTGAACGACAACATCACCGAACAGCGCGAAGACAACAACCGTGCTGAAACCACCCTTACAGTGGTGGAACCTTACCTCGCTGACCTCACGGGGCCGCTTGAAACTCCGCGTATATCCCCCGGCACGTCGCAGCAGGTGGAGGTCGATCTCGTGGCCACTGGTTCCAGAACAGCCTCATGGACCCTCAACTACACCACCGACCAACTCCCCGATGGATGGACGTTTTCTCCCGCCAACGGCGAGTCGTTGGCCCGAGAATTGGTGCCTGATGCGATGCAGAGCATCACGTTTGATGCCAGCATTCCATCCACTGCCCTTGGGGATGAGTCCGGCATCGTCTCGCTCATCCTTGCGCTTGACGACGATCCGAGCGTGAACACCACGCTGGATCTTCAAATCGATGTCTTTCGCACACGCGGGCTCGATCTGGCCGGTTCAACGGGCATGAACGAATCCAACGGACATGGACGTCCCGGCAACACAGCCAAGGCATGGTTCATGGTGGAGAATCTCGGTAACGCACCCGAAACCACCACATCCATCACGTGGACAGCTCCGTCGTGGGGCGGCTCACCGTCCATCCACGATGCATCGGGGCAACAATTGTTCAGCATCTCGTTGCAGCCGGGCGAAACCAAAATTTTGTTTGCGCACTTACCTACGCCACCCTCGGTGAGTTACGGCTCCTCAACACACTCCACTCTCACCCTATGCATGGGGAGCGGTGAGGATGCCCTGTGTGAATCAATGCCGTTCAGTTTCACCGCCGAAAAGGTCGTCGCGACACCCAACCATCACCGAACGTTGCCGGACACCACACTGACATGGACGTTGGAAGGAACGTTGCCCGCTTCGGGCGTGCTCCAATGGAGCATGGCATCGATGAACATGCATCAACCCAATTGGGCATGGAGCACCACCGGAGACCTGATTCAAAACGGAAGTCTGCTGGAAGCGCAAGGGACACCAAGCGATGTCTTTTCGGGGAACGTCGTTCTCCAATTGCCCACCGACGCCGTCCCAAAACGTCATTTGTTCGTTGCCAACGATGCAAACGACCTTGATTCCACGTTCAACATCAGCCTGCAAGTTCTCCAAGTCTATCGAGCGAATCTGTCCTTGATTGAGCCAACACCTGAAGACCCCGGCGCACCCATTTCCCTCAACGTCAGTCAGCCCCATCGGTTCCTTTTGTTCCTCTCCAATCCGGGAAACGGTGAAGACACGTTCGAACTCAGTGCGGAGGTCACCTCCACCCTATCTGGAACAACACCCGAGGTGGATTTCACGTATTTTGACCCGCAAAAAACACTCGGGGCGCTCGCCACCAGCATCGGGACGGTGGACCTCTTCCTCTCCTCCGAAATACCGGCCTTGGAACCGTTTGACATCACGTTCACGTGGACATCGTTGAACGGCGACGGTGTCGCAAGCAGCATCGTCGTTCCCGTACAGGCCGCACAAAGCCATGAATGGTCGGTTGTGCCTATTGGTTCGTTCCAACAAACGGCTGGACCCGGCGAGATTGTGAGCTATTTGTTCAACGTTACCAACGACGGCAACGCACCCGACGATCTTGAATTATCACCGATGCTCTCAGTGAACGCAGTTGGGGAGGACACCACGATGTGGACGGCGGTCGCCGTTGCAACCGATGAAGTCGGCGTCAACCAAACAGCCCTTCTGAACGTTTCCATTTCGGTGCCCGAAAACGCTTGGGCCGGCTCGTCGGTGAACATTCAGCTCGATCATGTAGCAAACAGCTACATCATCGGGGCAACCGCACTTGAGTTGACGGTTCAGGCCGTCTCTGGGTGGAGATTGAACCTCACCAACGCCGACCTTGAAGTTGAACCTGGCGGAGAGAATCTCACCTTCCAGTTGATTCACACCGGCAACGCCTACGAACGCCCTTACTTCGCTAAGGCCGGGGCGGGCTGGAACATCACGCTGCCCGATGATGCATCCGATGTGGCACCCTATGCAACCACAACCTTCGACGTGCACGTCCAGCCACCTGACGATGCGTTAGCAGGTGAGGTTGGGGTACTGAGAATACGAATTACGGGCAACGATACGAGCGGCATGATCGTAGAAGAAATCCCTGTCCGAGTCGGTGCTGCACCGCAAATCGATGTTGACCATCGAGGATCCTGGGCCGTCAATGAAAACGGTGGTTTCCCGACCGTGTGGGTTGAGAACCAAGGCAACGACGTTGCGTTTCTTACCTTGGACATCGACGGACTGCCGGAAGGGTGGTCGGTCGCTCAAGGCACGCAACTCATCCTCGCGCCAGGTGAATTCGCCGGGTTGCCGTTGAATCTCACACCGTCCAGCGACTGGAACGAGCAGCGGTTCCTCGTCACCATCAACGTTCACCACCCGCTGCTTGGAACACTGCCGCACACCGTGGAGGTTGAGCACGGTCTGGTCACCTTCACACAAACACCCGTCATCGATGCGTTTATTGGAACCAACCAAGCACTCGGGTACGTTGTTTCAACCGTCGATTCGGTTGAGTTCAACGGACCGCTTGACGTCGTCAAACGACCGACGGAGGTTCAGTTTGTTCAGCCCGGAACAACCGGGGAGTACGTCCTGGGCTTTTCACTTGCCAACCAATCGGGCAACCTCTCAACCTACATCATCGCCCGAAACTACCCGGATGCAAGCATTGAGTGCGATCTGATCAACAACGCGTTTGACGACCTCGGGCGCTCGACACTGCCTCCCACCGTGGCCACCTGCCTTCTCACCGCCTCAGAAGACGAGGACCTCCGAGCGGTGTTGACCATGGTCACCACTTCCGGGGAGCGTATTGACCTTGACGAGGATGTCACAGTGGTTCGTGCCGGGGGCCAAACCACACTCAACATCAGCGTGAAAGACTGGACACCGGGGCCGGGTATGTTCGATGTTCAGTTGAAGGGGCACGACCAATACGGCCGTGAGCTTGAATTCCAATCCAAATCCGTCGTGGCCAGGGCGACCGGCTGGAACGTCGGCATCCATTCCATTGACGCCAGCGGGGACATCGAGGTTGGTATCAAGCGCAGCGGCTACGACATCCTTGCGGACGCTGTGTGCGAATTGACCGTGGAGGCCGAAAGCGGTTGGAAAACCACGCTCATTGTCGACATCACCTATCCCGAACTGTTGGCGAGACCGATCGGTATTGACAATCCTGGCGACCTTACGAAAGATGAGAGAATCACCGCTACGATTGCATGCAGCGTTCCGTTTGACATTGACGACACACCGGAGGACGACCAGATGAGTGACTATTACGAAACCGAGAGTCTACTGGCCGTGTCCTCCAACGAGGTTGGGTGGATTGTTGGGGTAGCAGCCCTGGTGCTGACCATTGCATGGCTCGTCGGCTTCGTCAAAGCACCTCAGAAAACATCCTCAACCGTTGCTCGAGGAGTTCACAAAGAGAAAGAACAGGCGACGGCAACGGAGGAAAAGGAAGACGATGGAGTCGCTGTTGAGGAAGACGATTTCAATCTTCACATTGAGCATGTTGAAGAGCCGTCTGTGGTGGAGGAACCCTCGGAAGACACCACCGAAGTTGCGGTTGAGGAAACCACCATCGAAGTGATCGAACACATCGAAGCGGATGATCAAACCGAACCCACGGCCAGCGGACGTCTCGCAAGTCTGCGAGAAGAGATGGGTACCGACGACGCTGTGCAACCCGAAGGCACCATTGAGGACCGCATGAGCAAGTTCTTTGACAACGACCGCTGAATGCAAGTCCTTATTTTGCCTCAAGGGTGGCCGGTCCCATGGACGACCTCACGGTGGCCTCCACAACGGCGTTCCACACGCTCGACGCATTCAACGGCGATCGTGCTGCGAGCATCGTCCGAGCCGTTGAAGCAGCGATGGAAGGCGACCATGAACCGTGGGCGCTGCTCGTGAATGAACAAGCGGAGCTCGAAGCCCGGCTGAAGAGTCAGGGCATTGACAACCCCAGCGCCTACAGCACCATCCAGTGGGACCCGGCCATGCTGTTGTTCACCGCATGCGTCGAATTGACCAACGACGGGCGACCTTTGCAACTCGGTGAAACGCTCACTCGAGAACGCTTTGGCCGATTTCCACACGGCGACGGGTCGGCTCTCAACTATCTCCTTGAATACATTCGACCAAACCGTAGCATCACGGACAACGACGGCCAAGACGTTTACGACACCATCGTTGACTCCTTGGAGCATCTCGCCCGTGGCTGCGAAGAGCAACATCGAGGACACCGTCGTTTTGAGGACGGATTTGGTGGCATGCAGATTCACGGATTCTTGAGCGCTGGTGCGGTCAAAGAACTACGAAAAAACCTCGCCAGTCGAGCATGGACAGCGGCGTACGACGAACCCCTTGACGGTGGTGTAGCGGACGTCGCCAAGCACTTCACGACGCTGCTGAAGGCAGCGGAGCGTCGCCGCGTCGGCATCGCCCTGAGAACGCATCGCTGATTCAGAATTCTTGAGACGTTAAGCGCTCGTACATCGATGCGTAGAGTGCCGCTGTTTCGTCGATCACGGACTGGGGGAGTGCAGGTATGGGTGGCTCATCGGTGCCGCCGTCCCGAGCCGTTTGGAGAGCCGCTTGATGGCCGGTGTCAATGTAGTGCGACCGAACAAACTCCTTTGACAGCTCGATGCATTCTCCGTTGGCGTAGGCTTCTGCGTCCCACCAGCGATCCTCATCAAGTGTTCCAAACGTGTCCACAAGCACCACCTCTCGGTTGGCGCCCAAGGCAAACTCTTTCTTTCCGTCGACGTGAATCAACCCGTTTTTCGAAGCTTCTCGTTCGATGATTTCATCCACCGCAAGAGCGGCGGTCACGATGCTGTCCAACTCCTCCTCCGTGATGTTTGATATTTCAAGCGCCTCTGCTCGTCCGATGTTGCGATCAAAGGTCTCAAACTTCGTTGTCACTTCAACGAAGGGCTTGGGAAGTTTGACACCGTATTCGCAGTCGCTTGCGACACCGAGTTCCTCTGCCGTCAGTTCTCCACGCTGGAATCGTCGCCAGGCAGAACCTGACAGATAGTGGCGAACGATGACCTCCAGAGGCACGAACACCCACTCCATGTCTCGAGGAATGGCTCCGGGTTCCTTGATGACTTTCACCTTCCGAACGAGGCACCGGTCTGCTGCGTTCACTTCGATAAGATGTGTTTTGCAAATCCCAGCCTCCTCGATGAGTTTGAACCAATGAGCGGTCGTTCGGTTCAGTGATTCACCTTTTCGGGGAATCAGAGACGGAATGATTTGATCGAACACAGAAATTTGATTGGTGAATCGGAATTCATAGACGTCATCGTCATCGGTCGACCAAACTTGCTTCACTTTGCCTTGATAGAGCATTTCTCCCATGCCATCCAACCGCTGAAATCAGCCTTTGAACATTTCATACGACCGCGATGAAGCCGTCACAGGAAACCCAACGCATCTTCGATGCGATTGAGCTCGGGCCCCGTGGTCTGCGTACCGCTGATGGCGCCCGTGTTGGAAGCACAAACACCTGCGCCGACGTACGGAGAACCAAAGGACACGGTCCCCACCATTGGTTTGACTCCGAGGACTTCCTCAATCAACAAGGCCTCGTCCGGCGTGACGTCAGGATGCAACAGGACACCGTTGTCGTTGGCAACGGCTAAACTGCCCACCACATCGTGGCCGGCCACCGTCGTGGCTGCGACGTCCACACCGAGCACTTCTGCCAGAATTTCCAACCCTTCTTGAGGAATGCTTGGGGACGCAATGGCGCCTTGTTCATTGACCACCAGAAGGTTTCCAGCCGTGTTGACACCGCCTTCCATGACCACCACGTCGCCGTACGCAGTAAGTTGGTCGATGTCACCCTCCGTTGCGATGTCGGCGACGGCGATGCCTCGACGGTTACCGCAAACCAGGGCACCAACCAAACTTGAACCACCCACCGTCATTGGATGGAGTTCGAGGTCGAGGCAGGTTTCGAAGGCCTCCACGGTTGGTGCAGGCAGTTCTGGAGGATGGAAGAGCACGTTGCCGACGCTGGCCAGATGTATGCCCACTTGGTCGCTGCCAAAAATGTCAACGGTGTCAATCGGCATGTGCTCATCACAACCTCGGCTCTGGAGTTCTAAAACGTGGTGCTGGGGGTTCTTCTGAAACGCAAAAAAGGCCGGCCTCCGTTGGAGGTCCGGCCTTAAGCGCCCTTGCGGGTCGAGGATCCGAGGTGAAAAGAGAGGGGCACAGTGACTTCCTTTCCCGTGGACTCTCGTACCACAGTAATGGGAGAGACGCAGAAGGGC
>MDTG01419589.1_pt1 | contig 20853 bp, 21 predicted proteins | sample 811421 | NCBI WGS metagenome assembly MDTG01 (sample SAMN05326645, study PRJNA326480) | marine metagenome | isolation source: seawater | place: Pacific Ocean: South East | collected 2011
CTGAACAGCTCAAGGACTCTCTCGCGGAAGATAGGGAGGTTTTTTTGGCTGAGGTTCCTGAGGCGGAGGCCGCTAAGCGGGTTGAGGTCGCTGCTTTTTGTTGGGGGATTTTAGGAAAACTTGATTTTAATCGACGCGACTTAATTGTGGGACTTGGTGGTGGCGCGACCACTGACTTAGCTGGCTTTGTGGCTGCCGGATGGTTGCGGGGAGTCCCCCTGATTCAGGTTCCCACAACAGTAGCTTCAATGGTCGACGCAGCAGTTGGCGGAAAGACGGGAGTCAATACTCAAGAGGGTAAAAATTTAGTGGGTTTCTTTTACGCTCCCTCAGCTGTCATTGCCGACACTAAAATTCTTAGCGGCTTAGATAAAAAAGAGATTTCAGCTGGGCTCGCTGAAGCAGTTAAGTGCGGATTCATCAGTGATCCCGGGATACTCGAACTGATTGAGAACAACCCCGAGGTGATTCACGATACTTCTTCAGATGTCTTTTTGGAGGTTTTATTTCGAGCAGTTTCTGTCAAGGCGACTATCGTCGGAGAGGATTTCAAGGAGTCCGGGAAGCGAGAAATCCTTAATTACGGACACACTCTCGGGCACGCAATTGAGCACGCAGAGCGATACCAGTGGCGTCATGGTTCTGCTATTTCAATTGGGATGACATTTGCTGCGGAGCTGTCGAGGATGGTGGCTAATCTGAAGGACAGCCAGGTAGAACGTCACCGCACTATTCTGCGGATGCTAGATCTCCCGATTTCCTACCCACAATCAAGATGGAGGACTTTACTCGCAACTATGCAACGAGACAAGAAATCTCGTGGCGGAGTTGTGCGTTTCGTTTTGTTGGATTCGCCGGGTAACGCACGTGTTCTCGCTATTCCCGACGAGTCAGTGTTATTTGCGGCGTATCAAGAGCTAACGGCTGAGGACGGCTAAGGTTGAGGCATGGAGACAATTTTTGTTCTTAACGGACCAAACTTGGGGCGTCTTGGCTCTCGGCAGCCCGAAATTTATGGAACCGTCACCCTAGCTGAAATTGAAGAGTCCCTCAAAAAGTCTCTTCCTCCGGGAATCAAAGTGGATTTCAGACAGTCAGATGATGAAGCCACGCTCATCTCGTGGCTTCATGAGTCTGCAGATAGAGCAATCCCGGTAATCATTAATCCAGCCGCTTTTTCTCACTACTCTTACGCGTTGCGTGACGCGTGCCAAATTGTTACGGAATTAGGAATCCCGGTCATAGAGGTTCACCTGTCTAACCCTCACGCCCGCGAACCTTTCAGGCATAACTCGGTGATTTCGGGGGTCTCCCTCGGAACTATCGCGGGCTTTGGAATCCATTCGTATCACCTTGCTCTAAGTCAAATCTTAACTCTTCGTGAAAGGCAAGAAAATGGCGACAACAAATGACATTCGAAATGGGAGCGTACTCAACCTGGACGGGCAGCTCTGGGCCGTTCTTGAGTTCCAGCATGTCAAGCCTGGAAAAGGCGGGGCTTTCGTCCGTACGAAGATAAAGAATATAAAGTCGGGGAAGGTTGTCGATAAGACCTTCAACGCTGGGACCAAGATTGATTTCTCGGTTGTCGATCGGAGGGACTATTCATTTCTTTATCGCGATGGTGAAGACTTTGTTTTTATGGACCAAGACGACTTTGAGCAAGTTTCTCTCACTTCGTCAGAAGTCGGTGACGCTGCCAACTTCATTTTGGCCAATCAAACCCTAACAATCGCGATGTCGGATCAAGAGCCGCTGTACGTTGATCTTCCGGCTTCAGTCGTGTTGGAGGTCTCTTACACGGAACCGGGTCTTCAGGGAGATCGGTCCTCTGGCGGAACAAAGCCAGCCACCCTTGAGACCGGCTATGAGGTTCAAGTTCCATTATTTATCGAGCAGGGAACTAAAGTGAAGATTGACACTAGGACCGGCGAATATTTGGGACGAGCGTCTGACGAGTGAGCGCCAGGCATAAAGCCCGAAAGCGGGCGCTCGACATTTTGTTCAGTGCAGACGTGAGCGGCGCAGATATTTCTTCGGGTCTTGAGACAGCCTCCGGTCGTGCCAATTTTGAGTTGCATCGGGCCTCGAGTTGGGCCTATGCGAGAGAAATCGTGGCAGGCATTATTTCTTGCCAAAACCAAATTGACCGAATGATTGAGGCCAACTCCGAAGCTTGGCCTTTGTCAAGGATGCCCACAGTTGATCGAGCTCTTTTGCGAATCGCTACTTGGGAAATTCATTTCAACCCTGAGGTTCCCAAATCGGTGGCGATATCTGAGGCAATCAATCTCGCTGATGAGCTAAGCACAGATGCTTCGGCAGGTTTCATACATGGAATTTTGGCAGCCGTTGCCCACTCAGCCGAAAGTTAGCGGTATTTCCGATCTTGTTGCGCTAATATTGCTATAGCTACCTACTTTAACTTGCGTCCCGTGAGGCGCGGAAGGAGGGTCGTTTGGGTAACAGTAGGGTCCTTTCTGCGAGTGACATAGAGCGTTGTCTTCATCGCATTTCCAGGGAAATAATGGAGTCTATCGACCCTTTAGACTCGCTTGTGCTCATGGGTATACCTACGCGGGGTTCAATTTTGGCGGCCCGATTAGCCGAAACAATTGGTGATTTATCGGGCCAAGATATCAAGCAAGGTGTCCTAGACGTGACAATGTTCAGAGATGATGCTGGGAGAATGGCTGTGCGGGCTCCCGCCCAGACGATTGTCCCCCCAGGGGGCATTGAGAATCTGGTTTGTGTCTTGGTAGATGATGTGTTGTTTTCGGGAAGAACGGTGCGAGCTGCTCTCGATGCCCTACTCACACTGGGCAGACCACAAAAGGTGAAGTTAGCCGTCTTAGTTGATCGAGGCCATCGCGAACTGCCGATCCGCCCGGATTTCATTGGGAAAAATCTCCCTTCCTCGAGAAGCGAGCGAGTAAACGTGCTTTTGCTTGAAACTGATGGCCACGAAGAAGTTCAGGTCAGCGAATGAGAAATTTGCTCGGTGCTAGAGAAATTTCTCGCCAAGATTCGCTCAAGGTTCTTGACACGGCTTTGGAGTTCGAGGAGGTTGCTGGACGAAACATGCCTAAGCTTCCCACTTTACGGGGCGTTACAGTAGCAACCTTATTTTTCGAGGATTCAACCCGCACGCGTCTATCGTTTGAAGTCGCTGCCAACCGCTTATCTGCAGATGTGATGACTTTTCAACTCCAAGGCTCCAGTGCCTCAAAAGGGGAAAGCTTGAAAGATACTGCGCAAACTGTAGAGGCTATGGGGGCAAGTATCATAATCCTTCGTCACTCTTCCTCCGGAGCCGCCGTAAGGCTAGCCTCTTCAGGATGGGTTCAGGCCGGGGTAATAAATGCTGGCGACGGGACTCACGAGCACCCGACTCAAGCACTCCTGGATGCGGCTACTTTGCGGAGGGAGTTCTTCAGTGATCCAAAGGGGTTAGGGCTTGAGGGTATCCATGTTGGAATAGTAGGTGACATCGCGCATTCGCGAGTGGCAAGGTCCAATGTGTTTCTCCTTAATTTGCTCGGAGCAAAAGTATCGCTTGTGGGTCCGATCGAGTTCGCTCCACAAGGTCTCGAGAACTGGCCTGTTAGCATGCATCATGATTTTGATGAGTTTCTTGACGAGAAACCTGATGCGCTTATGATGTTGCGCGTCCAAAAGGAAAGAATCCGAGAGCGATTTCCTCTCGTATGGGGTGATTACGTTCGTGATTACTCGCTCACAGTTCAGCGGGCGAAGAGACTTCCAAGTCATGGAATCGTTATGCATCCAGGCCCAATCAACAGAGGGGTTGAAATAGCGTCGGAGGTGGCAGACTCTGACCGGTCTGTTGTTCTCAAGCAAGTTCGTAACGGGGTGTCAGTTCGCATGGCAGTCTTATATTTGATGTGGGGTGCTTTGTCTTGAGCGCAGTCTTAATCAAGGGAGTCGACTCTTTTGGCAGTAAACGGGAAGACTTGGCAATCAAAAATGGTCGGTTTGTCGATCCGCGGGAAGTCGAGGGCTTGAGGGGCACTAAGGTTATAGACGCTCTGGGCCTCGTCGGCCTGCCGGGCTTTGTTGATATGCATACCCATCTCCGAGAACCCGGAGACGAGCAGGCTGAAACGATTCTCTCGGGCTCTCAGGCAGCAGCTCTCGGGGGATTTACTTCGGTCCATGCGATGGCAAACACAGCTCCGGTAGCAGATACTGCAGAGGCCGTAACATCAGTTTGGGAAGCCGGAAAAAGCGCTGGCTATGTTGATGTCCGGCCCGTCGGTGCCGTGTCAAGAGGTTTATTGGGCAAAACTCTTTCGGGAATGCGCTCGATGGCAAAGTCGCCCGCGGAGGTCACGGTGTTTTCGGACGATGGTAATTGTGTATTTGATTCGAGACTGATGCTCCAAGCACTGCAAAACGCCGATGCTCTGGGAGCAGTCGTGGCCCAACATGCCGAGGACCCCAATCTGACTATTGATTCGCAAATGAACGAGGGGCACTTGGCAGCTACTCTCGGTTTGACTGGTTGGCCGCGGGTTGCTGAAGAATCAATGATCGCTCGAGACGTTTTACTAGCGGAGGCGGTCGGGGCACGCATTCACATTTGCCATGTTTCGACTGCCGGATCAGTGGAGATAATTTCCTGGGCCAAGAAACGTGGCATCTCGGTGACCGCTGAGGTCACCCCTCACCATCTACTGTTAACAGAGAATCTTGTCGAGACTTTTAATCCGCTATACAAGGTCAACCCGCCTCTGCGAAATAAAGAAGACACGGTTGCTCTTCGAGAGGGGGTTGCCGATGGAACCATAGATATTATTGCGACGGATCATGCCCCTCACTCGTCGGAGCGGAAAGAAGTTAGTTTTCCCGAAGCGGCGTTTGGGATGACAGGGTTGGAGACCGCCTTCCCAGTAACTATGACTACTTTGGTTGATACGGGACTAATCGAACTATCCGATTTAGCGAGGGTTATGTCACTCAATCCTGCTCAAATCGCCAGATTAAGAGGTTACGAGGCACCGTTGTCCGTGGGCTCTCCCGCTCATTTAGCTTTGCTCGACCCGGAGGGCTCTCACGAGCAAATCTCGAAAAGTTTGAGTAAGAATAATCCTTACTTGAATATGTCGATGAAGGGCCGAGTCCAGCACACATTTTTCGGTGGTGTTCAGACTGTGTCTGATGGGTCACTGGTGGAAATCAGGAAGGTAAAGAAATGAGTCAAGAGTTTGCCTCGACAATCATGATTGCCCTGGCGGTGGCCCTAATTGGGCTCTCTGCCTGGGGATGGGTTAATCGCCGGAACCGTTTTAGGTATCTTGAGGAGCACCTCAATGGCAGCATTCCCGATTCGGCTCCGATCGATAGTTTTGAGGGATTTCACGTGGCGACGACCCTCGCGGAAAAGCCTCTCGAGCGGGTTCCCATTGGCCCACTAAGTTTTCGTTCTAAAGCTCATTTCGTAATTTATCCGGAAGGTTTACTCATTGCTTCACGCGGGGAAAAGACCATTTTTCTCTCTGCTAGAAAAGGCCTTAGGGCGGGCCTTGCAACATGGACAATCGATAGGGTGGTGGAGCCGGATGGGCTCATACTCGTACGCTGGACCCTCGGCCCGGAGGAGATAGACACCTATTTGCGGGTAGTCGACAGGGATTGCAGGGAGCTCGTCAAATTGATTGAAATCCGTGGGGGGCGGAGTTCATGAGCTCGGACAAAGCAGTTTTGGTTTTAGAGGACGGCTCTCGGTTCCCCGGTTTAGCGTGGGGAGCGAAAGGTGAGTGCGTAGGAGAGGTCGTCTTCTCCACAGGTATGACGGGGTATCAGGAAACGATCACGGATCCCAGCTATGCCGGTCAAATTCTCGTATCCACTGCGCCGCACATCGGCAACACGGGATTGAATGATGAGGATGCTGAGTCGGAAAAAATATGGATCGAAGGTTGGGTGGCCCGGGACCCCTCACGTGTCTCCTCAAACTTTCGATCGAATCGGAGCTTGAATGCCGAGCTTGAGCATAATGGAGTTGTGGGAATCTGTTCAGTTGATACCCGTGCAATAACCCTGAGGCTGCGTGAACGAGGTGTTTTGCGCGGCGGAATTTTTAGTGGAAAACTTCTAGAAATCGACAAAGATGAGCAGCTTGCGCGCGTTACACGGGCTCCCGAAATGAGCGGGCAGAATTTGTCGGAGCAGGTTAGCGTGAAATCGATGCGGGTTCTTAAAGCCGTGGGAAAGAATATCGGCCGTCTCGCGGTTCTCGACCTTGGTGTGAAAAACTCAACTTTGCATCATCTCGCGGCGCGAGGTTTCGAGGTGCATGTTCTCCCCTGGAATGCCGATTACAGAGAGATACTTTCGATCGGGCCCGTTGGTCTTTTTTATTCAAATGGCCCTGGCGACCCTTCTGCCAGTGATGATCAAGTTGAGCTTCTGCGTAAGGCTCTTGAGGATTCTCTTCCTTTTTTTGGGATTTGTTTTGGAAATCAACTTCTAGGGAGAGCGGTTGGGCTTCCCACATACAAGCTGAAATATGGTCATCGTGGGATAAATCAGCCAGTTCTTGACATCGAAAGCGGACGGGTCGAAATTACCGCGCAAAACCATGGGTTCGCGGTTGAGGCGTCGGTCGAAAAAGTATTTGAATCGTCTCAGGGGTTTGGGCCAGTTAGGGTTAGCCACGTGAGTTTGAGCGACGGAATTGTTCAAGGGATCGCCCTAGTTGACCGGCCTGCATTTTCGGTTCAGTTTCATCCCGAAGCTGCCGCCGGGCCCCACGATTCCACTCATCTTTTCGACAAGTTTCGAAATTTAGTGCTTCAACATAAGCCTGGTTCAGAGGGAGAAACTCCATAATGCCCCGGAGACAAGAGATCCGAAGCGTTTTAGTGATTGGGTCGGGGCCGATTGTGATCGGCCAGGCCGCGGAATTCGACTATTCGGGGAGCCAAGCATGTCGGGTTTTGCGAGATGAGGGAGTGAGAGTAATCCTGCTTAATTCTAATCCGGCTACAATAATGACCGACCCAGACTTTGCTGATCAAACCTATGTCGAGCCGATTACCTATGAAGTTCTGGTTGAAATAATACGCAAGGAGCGGCCCGATGCTATCTTGCCGACTCTGGGGGGCCAGACTGCTTTGAACGCGGCCATGGAATTACACTCGCGAGGAGTGCTTGAGTCGTATGGTGTTGAGCTGATTGGAGCTTCATTTGAATCGATTCAAAGAGGCGAGGATAGGCAAACCTTTAAGGATTTAGTCCTGGCGGCCGGAGCGGATGTTGCCAAGAGCCGAGTTGTTTCTAGTCTTGATGATGCCAATAAAGCTGCAGGTGAACTTGGCTTTCCTGTGGTGATTAGGCCGTCGTATACGATGGGCGGGCTCGGGTCTGGTTTAGCCGTGGATACATACGATTTGGAAAGAATGGTGGGTGACGGTCTTCACAACAGTCCCGTCAACGAGGTCCTGATCGAGGAGTCCATTATTGGCTGGAAAGAGTATGAGCTAGAAATCATGAGGGATTCCTCTGATAATTCTGTCGTTGTTTGCTCAATCGAAAACGTCGACCCAGTTGGAGTCCATACAGGTGATTCAATTACCGTTGCGCCCCCGATGACCCTAACAGACCGAGAGTACCAACGTCTCAGGGATATCGGAATAGGAATTATTCGCTCTGTTGGAGTCGATACTGGGGGATGCAACATCCAATTCGCTGTAGAGCCGAACTCGGGACGAATTATTGTCATCGAAATGAATCCTCGGGTCTCCCGCAGCTCTGCTCTTGCCTCGAAGGCGACTGGATTTCCTATTGCCAAAATCGCTGCAAAGCTTGCTCTCGGTTACCGTCTGGATGAAATTCCTAACGATATCACTCGCCAGACTCCGGCTTCATTCGAGCCCGCCTTAGATTACGTGGTAGTAAAGGTGCCTCGTTTTGCCTTTGAAAAGTTTCCTCTTGCTGACCCCATCCTCACTACAACAATGAAATCAGTGGGAGAGGCAATGGCCTTTGGGAGAAACTTTACTCAGGCCCTAAATAAAGCTTTGCGTTCACTCGAGCAACCATCGAGCTCCTTTCATTGGCGCAAGCAGAGCCGTTCTCTGCTGGAGTTGCTCGAACTTGCAGCGGTCCCGACTGATGGCCGACTTATCCATGTGCAACAAGCATTGCGTCTCGGCGCGACGGTGGCTGAACTGCACTCGGTTACCGGAATTGATCCATGGTTCCTTGATCAAATTGTTCTAATTAACGAGGTTGCCGAGGCGTTGGGCTCCTGCGCGAAGCTTGACGAGATTGCGCTCCTAGATGCTAAACGTCACGGATTCTCGGACTCGCAGATTGCTGAAATCAGGCAGATGGAAGAAGAGGAGGTCCGGGGCTTACGTCACGGGTTAGGAATTCGTCCGGTTTACAAAACCATCGACACTTGCGCGGGTGAATTTCCCGCTGTTACTCCCTACCATTATTCTAGTTATGATTTCGAGTCAGAAGTTTCACCTTCCTCTAAAGAAAAAATAATCATTCTTGGATCCGGGCCAAACCGAATTGGACAAGGCATTGAGTTCGACTACTCGTGCGTTCACGCAGCTTTCGCCCTACGTGATGCGGGTTATGAGACGATCATGATTAACTGTAATCCTGAGACCGTATCCACTGATTATGATACGAGCGACAGACTCTATTTCGAGCCTCTTACTCTGGAGGATGTTCTCGAGGTGGTTCATCAAGAGAGTCAAAATGGAAAGCTTTTGGGCGTTCTGGTTCAGCTTGGCGGCCAGACTGCTTTGGGTCTTGCGCAAGGTTTGAGGAGAGAGGGTGTTGAAGTTCTTGGCACTAGCCCAGACTCGATCGATTCTGCCGAGGAACGTGGTTCTTTTTCGCTGATACTAGAAAAGGCTGGACTGATTGCACCGCGACATGGGACTGCAACCAGCTCGAGGGAGGCACTTAAGGTTGCCGGCGAGATTGGCTATCCGATTTTAGCTCGTCCTAGCTATGTCCTCGGCGGCAGAGGAATGGAAATAATTTACGATGCTGCTTCTCTTAGGTCTTACTTTGAACGCCTTGAGGGTTCTGAAATGGTCGGGCAAAGTGTTCCCCTCTTAGTTGATCGATTTCTTGATGATGCCGTTGAGATAGACGTCGACGCGCTTTTCGATGGACAGGACTTGTACGTTGGTGGTGTCATGGAACACATCGAAGAGGCCGGCATTCATTCTGGGGATTCGGCATGTACATTACCTCCGGTCAGTCTGGGAAGTGATGTAGTCGACGAGGTTTGTGATGCCGTGAAAAAGCTGGCCCAAGAGATCGGAGTTCGGGGTCTGATTAACGTCCAGTTTGCAATCGCCGCAGGCGTGCTTTACGTACTCGAAGCTAATCCTCGGGCAAGCCGCACTCTACCCTTCGTTTCCAAGGCGTTAGGCATTCAACTACCGCGTGCTGCGGCGCTCATAATGGTGGGTAAAAAAATACCGACTTTGGTGCGCTCAGGACTCTTGCCTGAGCGCGACGGGAGGCGATTGCCCCTCGATTCTCCTGTGGCTGTCAAAGAAGCAGTCCTGCCGTTCAAACGGTTTCGAACGCCGGATGGAGAAATTCTGGATTCAATTCTTGGACCTGAAATGAGGTCTACGGGAGAGGTCATGGGAATTGATCGAAATTTCCCGCGCGCATTCGCAAAAAGCCAGCAGGCGGCCTACGGGGGTCTTCCAACGTCTGGCACGGTCTTTGTTTCTGTTTCTGATAGAGATAAGAGGAACGTGGTTTCTCCTATCTTTCGGCTGAGTCAACTCGGTTTCCACATCATGGCAACAGAGGGAACGGCAGAGACACTTGCTCGGTTCGGTATCGATGCGGAAGTGGTCCTGAAGCAGTCTGAGGTTTCCCAGGCGGGGGAGGGTCGAAGTGTAGTCGACCTCATTAAGGCGGGCAAAATCGATATTGTTTTGAACACCCCTCGAGGTAGGACTGCGCGTGCTGATGGATACTCAATTCGCACGGCAACTGTTGCAGCTGATAAGGCCCTGTTTACATCTATTGCTCAGGCAGGAGCAGCTGTTGCATCACTGGAGGGTGGGTCAGAGCAGCTTGGGGTCACAAGCTTGCAGGATTACCAAAAAAAGCGAGCTGGTTTGAAGTGAATCGGGAGCAATCACCTCGAGTGGAGTTGTGCGTGGGCTTTGACCCACATCCTTCAGTCATCGAAATTTGGGGCTCGAACGATTCGGTGAAAGGGCTTGATTCTTGCATCGAAAAGTTCATGTCGCTGGCCCTGGAGCATGATGTTCGCAGAACTAAATTGCAGGTTGCATTTTTTGAACGTTACGGCCTAGCTGGTCTAACGGCTCTTGCCCGACTGATCGGAAATTTGCGTCAGCATGGCATATTGGTAATCGGAGATACAAAAAGGGGAGACATCAAATCTTCCATGAGTGGGTACTCGGAGGCGTGGCTGAAAAAAGGGTCTGATTTTGAGGTGGATTCGATGACGGTTTCTCCTTTTCATGGGGTCCAGTCCCTGGAGCCCATTTTTGATTTGGCGAATACCTTCGAAAAACAAATTTTTGTTCTTGCAGTCTCCTCTAACAAAGAGGCCTGGGCATCTCAGCAGGCGATTCGGAAAGATGGAATTTCAGTTGCGGCAGGGGTAATAAGAGAAGTTGTTGATCGCACTGCTCGGCAGCCAAATTCTGGGGGTAATCATGGGGTCGTGTTTGGGGCGACAGCACAACCAGGTGACTTCGGCATTGATTTTAGTCGCTTCCCTGAGGTGCCCCTTCTGGTTCCGGGGTTTGGTTTTCAGGGAGTGGATTTGTCAGCGTCTGGCAAATTATTTCCCTGTTCATCTTCTGTTACCGCGGTTTTATCAAGGTCGTTGTTAAACAAGGGGCCCGAAAATTTCGGAGATTCATTAGCTCGCGCCCGAGAGAGCCTGCTCGCGTGAAAGGGGACTTCGATGCGCGAGGTGCGTCCCTAAGAGGGGTGGCAGTTCGTCGCGCAAGGGCAGAACTAAAGAAACGACTGTCTGAAGGTCATTACCGGCTTGTAGAGATTTTCGATGAAGCGGAGGACCCAAACTCCGATCCCATTCTTCGCGGCCTGAGGGTCTCATGGTTTTTGCGCTCAATACCAGGCTTCGGTGAAGTTAAAACCCGGCGCCTATTAGACGATTTGGGCATTAATCCGGCTGCAACTCTCGGCGGATTGCGAATTCGGCAGCGAGGCATGCTTCGAGTGGCGGTTCAATCCCTGTATCGAAAGTACTTCCCCCATAAAAGAGGAGTTCTGGTGATACTTGCAGGGCCCAGCGGAGTCGGAAAAGGGACTGTAGTTCGATGGATAACTTCAGAATTCGATGATTTTGTAGCTAGTGTTTCGGCAACTACCCGACCACAAAGAAAGGGAGAAAAGGAAGGGGAGCACTATTTTTTTGTGTCTAACAGCCGGTTTGAAAATTTCATTGAAGAAGGAGAGCTCCTCGAGTGGGCTGTGGTTCATGGCGAGCATCGCTATGGCACCCCGCTTGGTCCGGTCAACGAGCTGTTGGATGCGGGTAAGAAAGTAATTTTAGAAATCGACGTTCAGGGAGCGAGGCAGGTACGTCGCGCGGTCGGGAGATCAATTTCGATCTTTCTGGCCCCACCCTCCTTGAAAGAGTTGGAGTCCAGATTGGCTCGAAGAAACACTGAGGAAGCAGCTGAGCGAAGTTTGAGAATGGTCTCTGCGCAGAAGGAGATGAAGCATCAGGTTGAGTTTGACCACGTCCTAAAAAACTATTCGGTCGAAGAAACTGGGCGAAACGTCGTAGACTTAGTGCTAAGAGAAGAGATTTCAATTGGCATTGAGGAGAGAGTTAATGTTTAATCGCGACGGAATAATCGAGCCTCCAATTGACGAGTTGCTCGGCAGAGTAGATTCGAAATACCAGCTGGTTATCTTCGCGGCAAAGCGTGCCCGACAAATCAACGCGTACTACTCTGATCTTGGTGATGGAAACATTTATGACCATGTAGGTCCTCTAGTCCCCTCGACGATCGACGAAAAAGCCTTGAGCATAGCCCTACGCGAAATCAACGAGAGTAAGTTGGTTCTCGATCGCTCAACCGCTTAGGCCACTGTGAACTCCGACCATGGGCCAGCCGGGCCGATTAAGGTAATTGTTGGGGTTTCTGGGGGAATAGCTGCCTACAAAGCAGTCGCTATAGTTAGAGAATTCGTATTACGAGGTGCTCTCGTGACGGTTATTCCGACCGGCTCTGCCCTAAAATTTGTGGGCCGCGCAACTTGGGAGGCTGTGTCGCGGAATCCGGTAGCCGATGATCTATTCAGCGGAGTATCGGAAGTTCAACACGTGAGCCTGGGAAAGAACGCCGACCTGGTAGTTCTTGCTCCTGCCACGGCGAACACTCTTGCTGCTGTCGCTTCGGGCTACGCACATGATTTATTAGGGACGACGATTTTAGCCTCGACAGCCCCCCTCGTTATTGCTCCTGCAATGCATACTGAAATGTGGGAAAAACAAGCCGTTCAGCAGAATGTTGAAAATCTAGTAAGTCGGGGCGCAATCGTAGTGGGGCCTGATTCTGGCAGATTGACTGGAGATGATTCAGGGCCGGGGCGGATGTCCGATCCGGTCGAAATCGTGGAAATTGCGCTTGGCCAGGTTGGCGGCCTCACTATGAGAAATCAACGGGTTCTCATTTCCGCGGGAGGAACGCGTGAGTACCTTGATCCAGTTCGTTATCTCGGCAATCAATCATCTGGAGTGATGGGTGTGTCTCTTGCGAAGCAAGCATTGATCAAAGGTGCTGATGTGACTCTTGTGCATGCAAATCTCGAGATTCCCTTGCCCTCCGGAGTCAGAGCAATTCCGGTCGTCAGTGCTGATGAAATGCTAGAGGTAATGAAAACAGAGCAGCAAGACAAAGAGCTTATTTTGATGGCGGCGGCCGTTGCAGATTGGACACCTGAATTAGTAGCGCAGGAGAAATTAGCAAAAAAGTCAATTGGTAAGAAGTGGGCGCCTGCTATGGTTCCCACCGCGGATATTTTGTCGTCTCTCGCCGAGTCGAAGCCCGAGGGACAAAGGATTTTTGGCTTCGCCGCGGAGACTAGCGGTGAGGAATCGGTTCGAGAAAAGGCGGCATCAGTGAAGTTGAGTGAAAAAAAACCGGACGGAATTGTTCTTAACCGTGTTGGAAGAGAAATAGGTTTTGGAGATCAAATCACGCAGGCAACTTTACTGATGGCGTCGGGGAGTAGGCATGAGTTTCATGGGTCTAAGTTTTCCATCGCAGGCGAATTGCTCGAAACTCTCAGTAAGTTGCAGGCGGAGTAAATGAAGGACTTTGGTGAGGAATCGGTAATTAGTTATGGGGTCCCGCCCAATTTAGGGCTGCACCAAGATTGCGTGATTTGTGCGGACTATGCGGCTTATTCATCAGAGTTCGTGTCTGGAAAGTCTTTTTGCTGTGCCCCAGGCTAAACGAGTTGCACGAGTCGTGCTCGACTCTCGTCTGCCGCAGCTGAATCGATTGTTTGATTATTTGGTACCTGAGGGTTGGGAGATTGCCACCGGCATGAGGGTCAGAGTTCCGTTGAGATCGGAATCTCGCACCGCAGAGGGCTACATTGTCGAAGTTGAATCAAGCAGTAGCCACCGGGGGCCGCTTTCTGAGATTGGCGAGATTGTCTCTCCGATAGCTTTCTTGAGTTCCGATCTTTGGAACTTGGCCACAAAATTGGCAACGCGAGGTTCAGGGAATCCGTCAGACATCCTGCGGCTGGCTATTCCAAAACGTTTTGTGAGAGCCGAGAGACGCTGGTTGGACCAGCAATCGGGAAATACAGCTATTCCGACAGAACGATGGAGCGAGGGTTCTCCTGCCTCCAATTTTCCTCGAGATTTGATTGAGACTATCACCGGTAAGGGTGCCCGAACTCTCCTTCGCTTGCCTTACGGAACCACTGAAGTTACCCCGGACAATTTTGTACCAAGCTCTATGCGGGCGATTGCTTCTTTGGCGTCCGAGGTTTTGTCTAAGTCTAAGTCGGTTATAATCGCCGTTCCGGACTGGCGTGATTTGGAAAATTGCGGGCGGGCCCTGCGAGCCGTCTTGCCTGAACAGAGTGTTATCACTTTGTCATCCCGAAGCACTCCATCGGAACGCTATAGCTCCTACCTCAGGACCTTTGACCCACTTCCTCAGGTGGTCTTGGGAAGCCGCCACTCGCTTTATTATCAACCACATAATTTAGGTCTCATAATTATTCTGGATGAGGTCGACGGGGCTCATCGAGAGCCCCTCTCGCCCTACCCCCACAGTCGCGATGTCGGGATGATACGCAATTCTGGAGAGAGTGTTGCTGTATGTTTCGCGAGCATCCAAGAGAGCCTTGCTGTCAGGCGGTGGGTAGACATGGGTTATGTTCAGGAGATCAGTTTGGGACAAGAGGGTCGGCCGAAGGTTATTCCAACTGCTTTGTCCGCGGGTCAACAAAGCATTCACTCTCAGGCCCGACTACCTTCTGCGGTTCACCAGGCGGTGTCGAGCGCAGCTTCGCGGGGCCCGGTTTTAGTCCAGGTCTTTCGTGCCGGTTTCTCCACGGGATTATCCTGCTCGTCCTGCAATCAACGAGTAGTTTGCTCTAATTGTGGGGGCCCACTGCGACCAACCACCCTAGGGCGACCGCGCTGCTCATGGTGTGGCGTCGACTCGCTGGCCTGGTCTTGTTCAGAATGCCAAAATACTTCACTGATTCCGCGCGGGCAAGCCATCGGCAGAACCATTGCTGATTTGGGCAAATCTTTTCCCAAAATTAATGTCATTAGGTCGGATGGTGAACATCCGACCGATTTTGTCCCTGACCGCCCCGCCATAGTTGTTGCAACCCGCGGGGCCGAACCTGTGACTCCCGGCGGTTATAAAGTCGTTGTTTTGATGGATGGTTTCATGATGCTGCAGAGGGATTCGATCTCTGCCTACGAGGAGACGATTTATGGATGGGAGAAGGCGATATCGTTAGCCGATCCGAAAGGAACAGTGTTTGTAACTGATCTCGAGGGAGCCCCGGCGGTTGCTTTGGCCGCAGGTTCTTGGACGACTCACATGCGAGACGAAATTGGCAAAAGAAAAGCCCTACGCCTACCTCCAGCGGTCAGGATGGCTTCGGTGACCGGAGCCTCGGAAGACATCGAATCAATTGTGTCGGCCCTGAAGTTGATCTCGAAGGAAATCGACATTCTAGGTCCGGTTTTGCTCTCGACCGGGGTCAGTCTTGTCCTAAGGTTTCCCTATTCCTTGGGTGATTTAGTGACCTCCGAACTGGCAGCTTGGCGGGCAAAAATATCACTTCGACCGAAAAAAACCCGTCGGGCAGAGCTGAAAGTCGTGGTTGACAACCCCGCTAAGTTAGACGAATTGTCAAACGAATAGGAAACTCAAATGCTTCAGTCTCGTTAGGCTCTGTATATGAGAGTTTTATTTGCCGGGAGCCCGGGGATAGCTCTACCTACTCTTGAGTTTGTGGGGAGTTCGCGCCACGATTTGGTTGGCGTTATAAGCCAGCCGGCCAAACCGGTGGGACGGAAAAAAATGCTCACGGAAACACCGGTTGTGACGTTGGCCCGGAAGATGGGTATTCCTGTCGAGACCCCGGGGCAATCTGAGCCAATTGAGCCAATTATTCAGCTCTGGAAACCGGATATTGCAATAGTTTTTGCGTTCGGCCGAGTTATCTCGATTAAGGAGCGAGCAGCGGTCCCCCTTGGATGGTGGAATGTGCATTTGTCGCTCTTGCCCAGTTGGCGGGGAGCCGCTCCCGTTCCGCACGCAATTGCGGCTGGAGATGCCACAACGGGAATCACAGTTTTCCGGATAGAGGAAGGAATTGATACGGGGCCGATTGCTAGATCATCGGAGCTTCAAATTCACCCCGACGAAACCTCGACCACTTTGCTCTCGAAACTCGGTAGCAAAGCCCCAGAGGTGGTGGGAGACTTTTTAGAGGACGCTGCTCGAGATAGAATTGCACTCAGGGCCCAGACAGGCGTTGTTTCCCTCGCACCCAAGCCTAGTTCGTCTGTAGGGAAAATAAATTGGTCTTTGAACGCAGTCAGTATCGAACGCACTATCCGCGCGTGGTCTTTCGAGCCCGGATGTTTTGCCATCAGGGAGGACAATGAGCAGACCGTGAAGATCATTGGGGTTGGAGGTCCTCAATCCAACATAGATTTGGATCCCGGGGTACTCTATTTCCACGCCGAGGGCATGTTGGTTGGCACTGGGTCAACTCCGATTCTAGTCACTGAAGTTCAGCCTTCAGGAAAAACGGTAATGTCGGCAGCGGACTGGTTGCGGGGTCTCCCGGATGGAGTGACATTCCGTGTCTAAAGCTGACCCTCCTCGCCTACTTGCTGCCCGAATTGTCCTTACCGTTGCGAGAGATGGTGCGTATGCAAATATCTTGTTGCCAGCAGAGCTATCCAAATCAAATCTCGATTCCAGAGATAGGCGTTTTGTCTCAAGTTTGGTTTACGGATCTTTACGAGCTCAGGGTGAACTCGACGAAATAATTGCAAATGTGTCTGGTCGGTCTCCTCAGACTATTGATCTCGACATTCTGGTCCTTGCAAGATTGGGCGTGTTTCAACTTTTGAAAATGAGGGTGGAGGCTCATGCCGCTGTGTACGAAACAATTTTGGTTTCAAAAAAATTGAGGCTACACAGAGGCTCAGGATTTTTGAACGCGGTTCTAAGGAAAGTCGCCGATCAGCCGGCTGAAATATGGGAGCAGGTAATCGCAAAATCCAAGTCTGTCCGGCAATCCCACCCTATTTGGATCGCTCGCGAAATTGAGCAGGCCCTGAGAACCCAGGGTGCGGGTCAAGAGCTGGACGAGGCATTGAAGGCTCAGAACCATCCGGCAAGACCTAATTTGTGCCATCTTCCGGGGCTATCAGCTCCACCAATGGAACATCAAAACAGATTTTCCCCCGTTGGGTCGGTTTTGCCGGCCGGAAATCCAGGAGACTATCCCGAAATCAAAAACGGGAGCGTTAGAGTCCAAGATGAGGGATCTCAGCTAGCTGCGCTCGTTCTCTCACGATATCGACGTCATAATTCATCAGAAGAAATTTGGGACATGTGCGCCGGTCCTGGGGGAAAAACCGCCTTGCTCGCAGCGGAAGCCGGTGATTCAGGGGCGAAAATCCTCGCAAGCGAGGTTAGCCCTCACAGAGCCAAATTAGTTTCGTCTTCAACTGAAGCAATTCGGAGGAAATTTCCGCGCCTACTCAGGATCGAAACCGCCGATTCCACTTTGGGCAGAACTGGCCGATTCAGCAGAATTTTGCTTGACGCGCCCTGCTCAGGTATTGGGGCCTTGAGACGACGACCCGAGGCGCGGTGGGCTAAATCACCTGAGCAGCTGCAACAGCTTCTGAAGATCCAGCGAGACTTGCTTTATTCGGGGGTCAACGCCCTCAATAGTGGAGGGGTTCTGGCTTACGTCACGTGTTCCCCAGTCCAACAGGAAACGACCCATCAGATTTCGCATATCCTTCGGCGATTTCCCGATCTCGAGGTTCTCGATACCCCTCGGATTCTTGAATCAATTGTTTGCTCGCCAATTTCCGGACATGAGCGAGGCAGTGCCGTACAGCTTTGGCCCCATCGACATGGAACTGACGCTATGTTCATCCAATTGTTGAAACGCAACCCGAGCTAAACTTTGGGCATGGGCATTAGAATCCACCCGAGTCTGCTCGCGGCCGACTTTGCCAATCTGGAGTCCGAGTTAGCCAAAATCTCTTCAGCGGACGCTGTTCATGTCGACGTAATGGATGGCCATTTTGTAGAGAACCTCACTTTTGGCCTAGGAATGGTGAAGAGAATTTCCGAGGTTTCACCAGTTCCCTTAGATGTTCATTTGATGATTGATCAGGTGAATGAGCAGGCGCCAAAGTATGCTGAGTTGGGGGTTGATTCGGTAACTTTTCACGTTGAGTCAACTCGTGACGTCGCTCAAGTAATGGCGGATATCAAATCCAATGGTAGTTCCGTCGGAATTGCCTTTCGCCCCTCAACCCGCATTGATGAATACCAATCGCTTATTACCAGCGCAGATTTAATTCTTATTATGACGGTTGAGCCGGGCGCTGGGGGTCAGGAGTTTCTCCCACAAACCATGGTCAAGTTGCAGAGGTTAAGAAATGTAGTTGAGGTTGAGGGGGTCGAACCGTTGATCGAGGTGGACGGAGGAATCACACCTTCGACCATAAAGGTAGCCTTTGAAAACGGTGCCAACACTTTCGTCGCTGGAACTAGTATCTTCGGTAGAGGAATTCCTGCTGAGAACATAGAAAAACTGAGACAGTCTGTCGTTTAGCAAGGAGGAAAAAATTGGACTTGACGAAACCTGAATTAGAGCCCCCACTAGGGCCAGCCCCGACGGCTCTGTTGGTGGAAGACATGATAATCGGCCACGGGGTAGAGGCCGAGACGGGAAGTGTAGTTGAAGTCCACTATCTTGGTGTCGATTTCGAAACCGGCGAAGAGTTTGACTCCTCCTGGAGTCGGGGGGAGACAATCAACTTTCCCCTGGCCAGCTTGATACGTGGTTGGCAAGAGGGCATACCGGGAATGAAAGTGGGGGGTAGGCGTAGCCTGACTTGTCCGCCGGAGTGGGCTTACGGGCTTGAGGGCGGGGGGCATAGATTGTCGGGCCGAACTTTACTTTTTGTAATTGACCTTTTGAGTGTGGCCGGTCTGAGCGAGTAGCCTGGCCTTGTGAAGAATTTCGAAAGTCTGTTTGCTGAACTCAACGAGTTGAGCGTTTCTCGCCCGGAAGGGTCTGGCACCGCCCGGCTTCTCAGTCTTGGAGTCCATGAAGTAGGTAAAAAAGTTTTGGAGGAAGCTGGGGAGGTGTGGTTGGCTGCCGAGCACGAGTCCGAGAAAGAGCTAGCAATCGAAATTTCTCAACTTCTCTATTATTTGCAGGTTCTAATGATCTCCAGAAATCTTAAGCTCGAGGATATTTACGAAAACTTATGAATCGTCCGTTAAGGGTCGCAGTCCCAAATAAAGGAGCCCTGTCCGATGGCGCCAGCCAGATGCTGACCGAGGCCGGTTACATTGGTCGGTCAGATGCTCGCGCCCTAACTGTCTCGGACAGCCGGAATGGGGTCGAATTTTTTTTCCTACGCCCCCGGGACATTGCTACCTATGTAGGGTCGGGTGATTTAGATCTAGGAATCACCGGTCGAGATCTGCTTTTTGACTCCGAGACCAAAGCAAGAGAATTGCAGCCTTTGGGCTTTGGATTGTCGACCTTCAGATTTGCCGGCCCAAAAAATTTTTCTGCTGAGTCGGATTTGGAAGGTAAGCGGGTGGCCACGTCTTACCCGCGGCTCACGAAAAGCTTTTTCAGGGATAAGTCGATTAGCGCGAAGATTATAACGTTAGACGGCGCGGTGGAGTCAGCGGTCAGTCTAGGAGTGGCTGATGTGGTTGCCGACGTGGTTTCGACTGGTTCAACCCTGAGATCGCAAGGCCTCTATGCTTTTGGCCCAGTGCTTCTTGAATCCGAGGCCGTTCTGGTCGGTTCAAACTCAGAAACTCCCGCTGCCCAAACTCTCATGAGACGCCTCTATGGAGTCTGGATTGCTCGACAGTACGTTCTGATGGATTACGATCTTCCTTTGAGTTTGCTCGAGAAGGCCGAAGAGATAACACCTGGGCTCGAGTCTCCAACTGTCTCACCCCTTCGTGATCCGAATTGGGTCGCTATTCGCGCTATGGTCCCAAAAAAAGAGGCTAATGAGGTCATGGATCGACTTTACGATCTCGGGGCTCGCGCGGTTTTAGCTTCAGCTGTTCACTCGGCTCGCATCTAATGCACCCTGCAGTACGGGTTATTCCGTGTTTGGATGTCCGCAATGGGAGGGTTGTGAAGGGTATTAATTTTAGGAACCTTACAGACGCAGGAGATCCAGTAGAGCGAGCAAAATTTTATGCAGAGGAGGGCGCGGATGAAATTATTTTTCTTGATGTGTCAGCGTCGGTCGAAGAGCGGGCGATCAGATGTGACATGGTTCGTCGGACCGCCGAGAGTTTGTTTATTCCGTTGACTGTCGGCGGCGGAGTGAGATCTGTGTTTGATGTGGAAATTTTGCTCAGGAATGGGGCTGATAAAATTAGCGTCAACACTGCGGCCGTAAGTCGCCCAAAGCTGATCGACGAAATAGTAAGTCAGTTCGGCAGTCAAGTTTGTGTGGTCTCGGTCGATGCTGAGAGGAATCCAGGTGTTCCTTCAGGATTCAGTGTGGCCACTCACGGAGGGCAAAAAAAAATCCAAATGGATGCCATTGATTGGGTGCGGCAGGTAGAGGGGCGAGGGGCAGGAGAAATATTGCTAAATTCGATTGATGCTGATGGGACAAACCTTGGTTTCGATGTTGAAATGATCACAGCTGTTAGAAAGATTTCAAAGTTGCCCTTGATCGCTTCGGGAGGAGCGGGGGAAGCCGGCGATGCCGTCCAAGCATATCAAGCTGGCGCAGACGCGGTTCTGGCGGCCTCAATTTTTCATCAAAATCGAGTGTCCGTTAGCGACGTTAAGGCGGCGCTTTCCTCAGCAGGAGCCAGAATTAGATGAGAAATGAATGGGTAGTTGATGCAGATCCTGATTTACTCGAGAAGGTTTGTTTTCCTGAGAATGGTCTGGTTCCCTGTATCACTCAAGATATCGAATCTCGTGAGGTTTTGATGATGGCTTGGATGAATCGCGAGGCTCTAATTCAGACTCTTGAGGGGGGTATAGTCACATACTTCAGCCGTTCCCGTTCTC
>MDTG01141106.1_pt1 | contig 20850 bp, 22 predicted proteins | sample 811421 | NCBI WGS metagenome assembly MDTG01 (sample SAMN05326645, study PRJNA326480) | marine metagenome | isolation source: seawater | place: Pacific Ocean: South East | collected 2011
AGTTATTATTTAAAATAATCAATATATTTTTTATAAAAAGTAGCAAAAGTGCCACTCTTAATATTTCTTCTAATTTCAGACATAAATTGTTGATAAAAATAGATATTATGTAATGAAATTAACATCGATGCCATCATTTCATTAGATTTAATTAAATGGTTTAAGTAACTTTTTGAATACTTGTTTAATTGTCTTATTTCACAATTACTATCAAGAGGTGATTTGTCATTTCGATATTTTGAGTTTTTAAGATTTATTTTGCCCTCCCAAGTAAATGCAAGTCCGGTTCTTCCTGATCTGGTTGGAAGAACACAGTCAAACATATCTACTCCAAAATTTACAGCTCCTAAAATATCTGAAGGAGTACCAACACCCATTAGATATCTTGGTTTGTTTTTTGGAAAAAATTGAGTTGTTTCGTCAAGTATTTTAAACATTTCAATCTGAGACTCTCCTACCGCTAAACCACCCATTGCATAACCATCAAAATCTAACTCTATCAACTTTTCAATACTTTCTTTTCGTAAATCCTTATAAAGTCCACCTTGAGCTATACCAAAAAGACCTTTTGAGTTATCTTTTCCAAATTCAATTTTACAACGTTTAGCCCAATTAGTGGATGTTTCTATTGCTTTTGATAAAATTTTTTTATCATTTGTAAGTTTTGGGCATTCGTCCAATACCATTATGATATCTGAATTAATAGATTTTTGAACCTGAATGCTTTTTTCTGGGCTTAAAATTATTTTTTTACCATCAAGATGGGATTTAAAAATTGCTCCGACGTCTCTATCAATTTTATTAAGATTTGATAAAGACATAATTTGATAACCTCCAGAATCAGTTAAAATTGGTTTATTCCAATTCATAAAGTCATGAAGTCCTCCAAATTTTTTTAATACATTTACACCAGGCCTTAACAAAAGATGATAAGTATTTCCTAAGATAATTTGAGTTCCAGTTTTCAAAATATCTTCTGTAAAAATTCCTTTTACAGTGCCTTGAGTTCCAACTGGCATAAACGCTGGAGTGTCTATTATTCCTTTTGAAGTTTTAATTTTTCCAAGCCTTGCTCTATTGTTTTGAGTAATTAGCTCAAACGAAAATTCATGTTCTGCCATTAAAGTTATTTTGATCTAAGACTAATAATCTTATCTGGTTCCGAAACTGCTCCACTGTTAGGATCACCTTTTTTTATCATATCAACAAATTCCATACCCTCTATAACTTTTCCAAAAGCTGAATATTGTCTATCAAGATGAGGAGCTGAATCAAAACAAATAAAAAATTGACTATTGGCACTGTTGGGATCTTGAGATCTTGCCGCTGATAACGTTCCTCTTGTATGAGCAATGTCAGAAAACTCAGCTTCTAGATTTGGTAGATCAGAGCCGCCTGTTCCAGCCAGGGCTAAATTAAAATCGGGACTTTTAGTATTAGCAAACTTTACATCCCCTGTTTGGGCCATGAAGCCTTCGATTACCCGATGAAAGACGACATTATCATATTTGCCCTCGTCAGCTAATTTTTTGAATCTTTCAACATGTTTAGGAGCTTTATCTTGATATAATTCTATTTTAACTTCACCATATTTCAATTTTAATATCATAATATTTTCTTTAGCAATTGAATTAGAATTAAGCAAACTAAAAAATACAAAAATTAAGAAAAAAAACTTCCTCATAAAAATTTACTTTTAAGCTTTCCAACTGTAGATTTTGTTACAAATTTATTAATATTACCGCCTAAATTAGTAATTTCTTTTACAAATTTTGAAGAAATTATTTGATTTTCCACATCAGACATTAAAAATATTGTTTCTATCTTTGAATTAAGCTTTTTATTCATCCCAGCAAGTTGAAACTCGTATTCAAAATCTGACACTGCTCGTAATCCTCTAATTATAACAGATGCATTATATTTTTTACATAAATTTATAGTTAAAGTATCAAAAGAAATAACTTTGATTTTATTTTTATTTAACTTTAAATCTTTAAATAAAGAGTCTTTAATTATTGTAATTCTTTCATCAATTGAGAAATAATAATTTTTATTAATATTATCTGTGGTAGCTACCACAACTCTATCAAATATTTTTAATGACTTTTTTATTACATCTATATGACCGAAAGTAATTGGATCAAAAGTTCCTGGATATATTGCGGTCTTCATCTATTCAATATTATCTTCTATTTTTATTACAGAAACAACTCTTTCGTTTCCTGACAATTTTTTTACTCTGACCCCTTGGGTATTTCTTCCGGCTACTCTAATTTCTTTTACAGCACATCTCATAATACTTCCTTTATCAGTAGAAAGAATAATTTCGTTGTCATCTCTTACAACTAAAGAGGCTGCTATATTTCCATTTCTAGGTGAGTTGATGATGCCAATAATTCCTTTTCCACCTCTATTTGTAACTCTGTAATCTGAAGAAGATGATCTTTTTCCGTACCCATTTTCAGATACAGATAGGATGAATCCACTAATAATACTTTTTGTTTTTTTATCTTTACTAGTTATTTTTGGGCCTGTGCTTGGATTATCTAAAATGGATAAAGAAATTACTTTATCTTTATCATTAAGTTGTATTCCTTTTATTCCTTTAGAAGATCTTCCTTTAAATAATCTTAATTTTTTTGACTTAAATCTTATACATTTACCAAATTGAGTACTTAGCAGTATATCTTGATCATCTTTACATATTTTGACCCCTATGATTTTATCATCTTGGTCTAATTTCATGGCAATTTTTCCATTAGTATTAATATTTATAAAATCTTCCAAAGTATTCTTTCTAACGTTACCTTTAGAAGTCGCAAAAACTACCATCATATTTTTCCACTCTGACTCATCCTCAGGTAATGGCATTATAGAACTTATTGAATGATGGTTTTTTAAAGGAAGAATATTAAATATTGATTTACCTTTTGAAGCGGCTGTGCCCTCAGGAATTTTATGAGCTTTAATTTTATAAACTAATCCTTGTGTTGAAAAAAATAATACAGGTGTATGAGTATTTGCTGTAAAAATTTGTACTACAAAATCTTCTTCTCGAGTAGATATTCCAGTCTTTCCTTTGCCTCCTCTTTTTTGCGCCTTTAGAGAGCTTAAAGGGCTTCTTTTAATATAACCCTGATTTGTAATACTTATAACAACAGACTCTTTTTGAATAGTCTCCTCAATATTATAATTTAATACAGCATCTATTATTTTAGTTTTTCTTGGAGAGCTAAATTTATCTTTTATCAATTCTAATTCTTTTACAATTAATTTATAAAGTTCTTTTTTTGAATTAATAATCTTATTATATTCAACTATAAGATTTGAGAGTTTTGTAATTTCTGCTTCTATTTCAGTTATTCCATATGCAGTTAATTTTTGAAGCCTAAGTTCTAAAATTGAAATAACTTGAACTAAAGAAAGCTGATAATTTAAAACATTTTTTTTCTTTTCAATTATCTTAATAAGCTTTTGGCTTTTTTTAATTTTCCATTTTTTAGATAAAAGATTTTTTTTTGCGATTTCTGTGTCTTTTGAATTTTTTATAATTTTTATTACTTCATCTATATTTTCTACTGCTGAAGCCAATCCAATTAAAATATGTGCTCTTTCTTCTGCTTTTTTTAAATCAAACTTTATTTTTTTTGTTACTGTGTCTTCTCTAAATTTTAAAAATTCAGCTATAAATTCTTTTAAATTTAATATTTTCGGCTTGTTATTAACTATTGCCAAAGTATTAAAGCCAAATGAACTTTCTATATTTGTTAGTTTGTATAATTGTCTCCGTATTGTCTCTGGTTCGACAGCTTTTCTTAGCTCAATTACAACTCTTATACCCTCTCTATTTGACTCGTCTCTAATATCTCTGATCCCTTCAATTTTTTTATCTCTAGCCAACTGTGCAATTTTTTCGATTAACGTTGATTTGTTTACCTGATAAGGAATTGATTTTATAATTAAAGACTCTCTGCTGCCTTTTTTTTCTTCAACATCTATCTCTCCTCTAATTTTAAAAGAACCTCTTCCCTTATTATACCCTTGTTTTAAAATATCTTTTCCAATAATTATTCCTCCAGTAGGAAAGTCAGGTCCAGGTACATGCTTCATTAATTGGGCTATAGTAATTTCTTTGTTCTCTATAAAAGCTACAGTGGCATTTATAATTTCTCCTAAGTTATGAGGAGGAATGCTTGTAGCCATACCCACTGCTATTCCTCCAGCTCCGTTAACTAAAATATTAGGAAACTGAGATGGAAGAACTTCAGGCTCTTTCTCTGTTTCGTCATAATTGTTTCTAAAATTAACTGTTTTTTTTTCCAAATCTTCAGTTAAATATTGAGCAATTTTTCCTAATTTTGTTTCGGTATAACGCATTGCAGCAGGAGGATCTCCGTCTATTGATCCAAAATTACCCTGTCCAGAAATAAGGGGTAGACTCATCGAAAATTCTTGGACTAACCTTACTAATGCGTCGTAAACTGATTGGTCTCCATGTGGGTGATATTTACCAATCACATCACCGACAATTCTAGCTGATTTTCTAAAAGGTTTTGACCAATCATAGCCACCTTTGTACATAGCGTAAATTATTCTTCTGTGAACTGGTTTTAATCCGTCTCTAACATCAGGTAGCGCCCTACTTACTATAACGCTCATCGCATACGACAAGTAAGATGAACTCATTTCATCTTGAACCAAAATAGGCTTAAAAGATTTATTCTCTATTCTAGATTTTTCCATGAAAATTAAAATGGAATTTCATCATCTAAATCAGATGCATCCTGATTAAGATTATCTTTAGGTAATGAACTTTTGTTTTCTGACACCAGATTGTTTGTGTCACTTTTATTATTTCTACTGTCTAGCATTGTTAAGCTTGAATTATAACCTTGTAAAACTATTTCTGTTGAATATTTATCTTGTCCTGTAGACTCATCTTTCCATTTTCGAGTACTGAGTTGCCCTTCGATATAAACATTCGCACCTTTTTTTAAATATTGTTGAATTACATTTATTAGTCCTTCATTGAATATGACTATTCTGTGCCACTCTGTTTTTTCTTTTCTCTCTCCGCTAGATTTATCTTTCCATGACTGACTTGTAGCTAAACTTAATCTAGCAACGTTTTTGCCATTTACCATTTGCTTAATTTCCGGGTCTGCGCCTAAACGACCTATTAATTGTACTTTATTTAAACTACCTGCCATATTACCTTAAGACTATATTTATTTGTGAATATTTGTTTTTAAAAACATATAAACTATATCATATTCAGTAAGTAAATATAAGCTGATTATTATTTTATATATAAAATATGTTGAAAAAAATCGTTGTAAAAGGGGCCAAAGAACACAATTTAAAAAATGTTTCTTTAGAAATCCCGAAAGAGAAATTAGTCGTGATAACTGGTCTGTCTGGGTCAGGAAAATCTTCTTTAGCTTTTGATACAATATATGCAGAAGGTCAAAGAAGATATGTAGAGAGCTTATCATCCTATGCAAGACAGTTTCTAGATAAAATGAAAAAACCAAAAGTAGATTTAATTGAAGGATTAAGCCCAGCAATATCAATAGAACAAAAAAATACTTCAAAGAATCCTAGGTCTACAGTTGCAACAGTAACTGAAATATATGATTACATGAGAGTACTTTTTGCAAGAATAGGAGTTCCCTACTCACCTTTTACGGGAAAACCAATAGTATCACAGCCAATCAGTGAGATGGTAGATAAAATCAAAAAATTACCTAAAAATAATACAATATACCTTTTGGCTCCAATAGTGAGAGGTAGAAAAGGAGAATATAAAAAAGAAATTTTGAATTATAAAAAGAGAGGGTTTGCAAAAATTAAAGTTGATGGAAAATACTTAAACATAGAAGATTTTCCAAACCTTAATAAAAAAATTAAGCATGATATTTCTATAGTTGTCGATAGAATTGTTTTAAATTCTAAATTAGGTAATAGATTGGCTGATAGTGTTGAAACAGCAGTTAACCTTTCAAATGGCCTATTAGTAGTAGAATATGAAAACGAAACTTTGCCAAAAAAATTAAGAAAAATTGAGAGCGTTACTTTTTCATCAAAATTTTCATGTCCAGAAAGTGGTTTTACAATAGAAGAAATTGAACCTAGATTGTTTTCATTTAATTCTCCATTTGGTGCATGTGAAGAATGTGAGGGTATTGGTCATAATTTAAATGTTGATCCAAATCTTGTTGTTCCTGACACCAAAAAAACTATTCAAGATGGAGCAATAGAACCATGGTCAAAATCTACTTCAATGTATTATGCTCAAACATTATCCTCTTTAGCTAAACATTACAAATTTTCACTCACTGATGAATGGAAAAAATTACCAAAAAAAATTCAAGATATAATTTTGTATGGGTCTGATGAAGAAGAAATAAAATTTTCATATGATGATGGTTACGAAACCTACAATACAAAAAAAACTTTTGAAGGGGTTATTAATAACCTTGAAAGAAGATATTTGGAAACTGATAGCGAATGGAAAAGAGAAGAAATATCTCAATATCAAAGTGAATCTAATTGTGAACACTGTAAGGGAATGAGATTGAAAGAAGAGGCCCTATGTATAAAAATTAATTCTTTAAATATTAGTGAAATTACACAAAAATCAATTGATGAAGCACAAAAATGGTTTAGAAATTTGATTGTTGTTTTAACAGAGAGAGAAAATAAAATTGCACAACATATATTAAAAGAAATTAATGAAAGACTTAATTTTTTATTAAATGTTGGATTAAATTATTTAACATTATCAAGAGAGTCTGGAACATTATCTGGTGGTGAAGCTCAAAGAATAAGGCTGGCTTCGCAAATTGGTTCTGGTTTAACAGGAGTTTTATATGTTTTAGACGAACCATCAATAGGTCTGCATCAAAGGGATAATAAAAAATTAATTACCGCTTTAAAAAAATTAAGAGACCTGGGTAATACAGTAATAGTTGTTGAACATGATATTGAAACAATGGAAAATTCCGATCATATAATTGATATAGGACCAGAAGCTGGTCTAAATGGAGGTCAAATAGTTGCAGAGGGTACAGTAAATAAAATAATAAAAAACGAAAAAAGTATAACTGGAAATTATTTATCTGGAAAAAAATATATTGCAGTTCCTAGAAAAAGAAGAAAAGCAAAAAATGGAAGATATATAGAAATAAGTGGTGCAAGTGGAAATAATCTTAAAAAAGTACATTTGAAAATACCTGTAGGAACTTTTACTTGTGTAACTGGTGTTTCAGGAAGTGGAAAATCAACGCTTATCTTACATACTTTGTATAATGCATTTAATTTAATGTTAAATAAAAATAAAAGCAGAAAAGTTCCTAAAGCATTTACTGGGTTTAAGGGTACAGAATTAATAGATAAAATAATTGACATTGACCAATCTCCTATAGGTAGAACTCCAAGATCTAATCCAGCAACATACACAGGTGCGTTTGGCCCTATAAGAGAATGGTTTGCTAATTTACCAGAGTCTAAGGCTAGAGGATATAAAGTCGGAAGATATTCATTTAACGTTAAGGGTGGAAGATGTGAAACTTGTGAAGGTGATGGAGTTATTACTTATGAAATGCATTTCTTGCCTGATGTTTTTATTCCTTGCGATACTTGTAAAGGCGCTAGATATAATAAGGAAACTTTAGAAATTCGATTTAAAAATAAAAATATTGCTGAAATTCTAGATATGACTGTTGATGAAGGGTGCGAATTTTTTGAAAATATACAAAGTATTAGGTCAAAGTTAATTACACTAAAACATGTTGGCCTTGGGTATATGAAAATAGGTCAACAAGCGACCACTCTATCTGGTGGAGAAGCGCAAAGAATAAAATTAGCTAAAGAGCTGTCAAAAAGACCAACCGGGAGAACTCTTTATATCTTAGATGAACCAACAACAGGTTTACACTCTCATGATATTAAGAAATTGTTGGAAATTCTCCAAGCCTTTGCAAACACTGGAAATACAGTGGTAGTCATTGAACACAATTTAGATGTCATAAAAACAGCTGATCACATAATTGATATGGGTCCTGAAGGTGGAATAAATGGGGGAAAAATTATTGCTGAAGGTACTCCTGAAAAAGTATCTACTGTAAAAGAGAGCTATACTGGCAAGTTTATTAAAGAAATCATGGTTAATAACTCAATGAAAAAAACTGCTTAATATTTAAGATTATGATATAAGTGATTCATGACAAATATTTTACAATCATTATCCAAAACAGCTCATGCATCACTAGTTTTGGCTATTCTATTATTTCTAGGCTTACATTTTTTTGGCGATGGCTTTGCTTTTGATACAATTTTTTGGAGTTGGTTGTTTAGATTTATTCATGTTGTTGTAGCTATAATGTGGATTGGGTTATTATGGTATTTTAATTTTGTTCAAATTCCAAATATGCCAAAAATACCAGATGAACAAAAACCAGCAATAGGAAAAGTAATTGCACCAGCTGCATTATTTTATTTTAGGTGGGCGGCTGCAATTACTGTTTTAACTGGCTTAATTTTATCTTGGATTAATGGGTATGTGCATAGCGCAATGATACTAGGACTTGATGGTTCTGGTGGAAAAAATACTGCAATAGGAATTGGAATGTGGCTAGGATTAATTATGGCTTACAATGTATGGTTTGTTATTTGGCCTAATCAAAAAAAAGCACTAGGAATTGTTGAATGTTCTCCAGAGGAAAAAGCTTCCTCTGCAAAAACTGCAATGTTGTTTTCAAGGACAAATACCCTTTTATCATTGCCGATGTTGTTATCAATGGTTGCAGCTCAAAATCTCTATTAATTTTACGGAACTATTTTTTCTTCTTCTTTCTCAAGAGTTTTATAACTAACTTTAAAGAATTTTAAAATTGGTGATGCAACAAATATTGAGGAGTATGTTCCAATCAAAACTCCTAATATCATAGCAAAAGAAAATCCTCTTAGTATTTCTCCTCCTAAAATATAAATTGACACTAATGCTAATAAGGTTGTTATTGAAGTAATTATTGTTCTAGCTAAAGTTTCATTAATTGATAAATTAGCAATTTCAGTAATATTTATTTTGTTGTATTTAAATAAATTCTCTCTGATGCGGTCATAAATTACAACGGTATCGTTCATTGAATAACCAACTATAGTTAAAACAGCCGCAATAATAGATAAATTTATTTCAAGAGACAAAACAGAAAATATACCGAGAGTAATTATAACATCATGAAATAAAGCTATAATCGCTCCAACACTAAATTGCCATTCAAATCTTACCCAAATATAAAAAAGCATGGCAGCTAAAGCTAATGAAATTGCTATAATTGACGATTGTAACAATTCAGAACTTACCTTTGGTCCTACATTTTCAACCCTTCTAAAGTTTATATCTGAATTTAAATTATCAATAAGCTTTTTTTTGATTTTGGGAATAAGATTGTTGCTATTAGAATATTTTTGTTCAACTTTAATTAGATAGTCTACATCTTTTCCAAACCTTTTAACATTTACGTCCCCTAAATCCATTGAATTAAGTGTAGACCTGATTGACGATACTTCTATAGCTTTATCGCTTCTCAACTCAATTAAGGTACCACCTTTAAAATCAATCCCGTAATTTAAACCTTTAAAACTAATAAAGATAATACTTAAAATAAAAATTGTAGCTGAAAATAAATTAGCCGCTTTAAATTTTGAAACAAAATTAATATTTTTAATCATTATATTTTAATTTCTTTATCTTTATTTTTGAGCACAATTATAGATGATAAATGTCTTGCTAAGAAATACGCAGTAAATAATGTGGTAATAATTCCAAGTCCTAATGTTATTGCAAAACCTTTTACAGGGCCGGACCCAAATGAAAATAGTATCACTGCAGCAATTAAGGTCGTAATATTGGCGTCTAAAACTGTAATTTTAGCTCTAGTGTAACCTGCGTCGAAAGCATGAATTGCAGTTTTCTCTGTCTTTAATTCTTCTTTAATTCTCTCAAAAATCAATACGTTTGCATCTACAGCCATACCAACAGTTAAAATTATTCCAGCTATCCCAGGTAAAGTTAAAGTTGCCTCTAACAAAGTTAGAATTCCAACCAACATTAACAAATTTGCTATCAAAGCGGTATTAGCAACTAACCCAAAAATTTTGTATTTATAAAACATAAATATTATTACCATTAAAAATCCAACAATTAGTGAAAAGATGCCAGATTTAATAGAGTCTTCGCCTAAGTCAGGTCCAACAGTTCTTTCCTCTACAACATTTAAAGGGGTTGGCAAAGCACCCGATCTTAATAATAAAGCAAGATCAGTTGCTTCTTGAAAAGAAAAGTTTCCTGAAATCATTCCATTTCCTGTTGTTATCGGTTCATTGATATTAGGTGCACTTATTACTTGACCGTCTAAAACTATCGCAAGTCTTCTACCAACATTATCAGTTGTTATTCTTCCAAATTTTTGAGCACCAAGCCTATCCAAAGTAAAAGAAACTACAGGTTCGTTATTTTGATTTTGAATATTTGGTTGAGCATCAACTAAATTTTCACCGCTTATAACTATTCTTTTGCTTATTTTTAATGGTTCGCCAGTTTCCGAAAGTATTTCATCAATTCCAAATTCAGAATTTTCACTAACTAATCTAAAATTTAGTTGTGCAGTTTTTCCTAAAAGTTTTTTGATTCTATCAGGGTCTTTAATGCCAGGTAATTCAACTAATATTCTTTTTTCTCCGCGTTGTAAAATTGTTGGTTCTTTTGTGCCAACATCATCTATTCTACGTCGTATTATTTCAATCGATTGTTTTAAAGCAGAATTGTTAATAGTTAGAATACCAAATTTTGAAAAAGAAACTATAATCTTATTATTATCCAATTGTTTATATTCTAATTCGAAAGATCTATATTTATCAATATAAGGATTAATTATATTATCCTTTTTTGAATAAAATAACATCTCAAATTTCTCTTTATTATTTATTCTAAATGATAAATCTCTATCGTTTATTATAAAATTGCTATAGTTTAACTCGTTGTCTTTAAGTAACTTTTTTATCGGAATAACTTTAGATTGTATTTTTTCTTTTACCAAACTATTAGAATTAATTTCTAACAAAAGATATGCGCCCCCTTGTAAATCTAATCCCAAATTAATTTTTTTATCAATAAACTGATTATCTTTTTTTTGAAAATTTAGAACAGAAAAAATTGCTATTATAAAAAATGTTAAATAAATAATTAAAATATTTATTTTAGAAAAATTCAACACGAAAAAGAATTATTTTTTAATTTCTTCTTTTTTAAGCAAGCTTGTAATTGTCGACTTTATGATTTGAACTTTAATATTTTCTCCTAAAACTACTTCAATGCGATCGTCTTCCATGACTCTTTCAACAGTTCCTAAAATCCCACCAGCTGTTATTATTTCATCTCCTCTTTTTAATGACTGGACCATAGCTTTATGATCTTTGACTCTTTTTTGTTGAGGCCTAATTAAAAAAAAGTAAAAGATTACAAATATAAGTAATAATGGGATAAATTGTGCAAATCCTTGGCTATCCATAAAACGATAATTATAATATATGAGTTAGTTAGACAAGTGAATAATGCTTAAATTTTATCTAAATTATTCATATATTTTTTTAAAGTATTTGGAATATTAATTGATCCATCTTCATTTTGATTATTTTCTAACAAAGCAATCATTAATCTACCTACTGCTAAACCAGAACCGTTTAAAGTACTCACAAATTCTGTGCCTTTATTAGATTTATATTTAGCTCCCATTCTTCTCGATTGAAATGATCCACAAGAAGAACAACTTGATATCTCTCTATACCTTTTTTCTGATGGTATCCAAGCTTCAATGTCATAAGTTTTTTCTGCACTAAAACCCATATCGCCTGAAGACAAAAGAACTACTTGATATGGAATATCTAATTTCTTTAAAATTTCTTCTGCACAATTTAACATTCTTTCTAATTCGTCAAAACGATTTTTTGGTTCAACTATGCTAACAAGTTCTACTTTATAAAATTGATGTTGTCTGATCATTCCTTTAGTATCTTTTCCATAACTTCCAGCCTCTTTTCTAAAACAAGGAGTTGATGCTACGTATCTCAAAGGAAGATCTTTTAAATCTAAATTGGATTTTCTAACTAAATTAGTAAGAACAACTTCTGCAGTTGGTATTAGAAATTTTCTATCTTCTTTATTTTCAACTTTAACCTCAAATTGATCATCCTCGAATTTTGGAAGTTGACCAGTTCCGAACATTACATTTTCATTTACTATTAAAGGAGGTGAAATTTCAGTGTATTTAAAACTTTGAGTATGGATATCTAACATAAAATTTATTAAGGCTCTTTCGAGTAATGCCAACTTGTCCTTAAGTACTACAAATCTTGATCCAGATAGTTTTATGGATGTGTCGAAATCGATATTATTATTTTTTTTACCAATTTCTACATGGGACTTTATCTTAAAATCAAAGTTTTTTAATTTTCCATTTTTTTTTACTAACTTATTTGAACTTTCATCAATTCCAATAGGAACACTATCTTCTGCAATATTTGGTAAGTTAAAAATTATTTCATTTAATGAATTCTGCGTTTTTTTTTGTTCTAAAAGAATCTTATTTATTTGATCGGTAATTTTTTTAGATTTTACAAAATTTTCTTTTTCTTTAGACTTAGATAAGATTTTTTTTTCTTGTTCTAGGAGTTCTTTTTTATTTATCAATTCTCTGTTTTTTTTATCAGCTTCAGAAAATTTTTTTGTATCAAAATTAAAATTTCTATGTTCAAATTTTTTTTTAAATAATTCAATATTTTTTCTTAAATCTTTAAGGTCATGCATTTTTAATTTTTATTTTTATTTTTTTTTTCAGTAAACTTTACTGTTATAATAGACAATTCATAAAGTAATAACAAAGGTATGGCCAGTCCTATCTGAGTAATTGGATCAGGAGGTGTTAATATAGCAGCAATTGTAAAAATAATTACGATTACATATCTTCTTGTTTTTTTAAGATAACTAGAGTTAATAACTCCAATTCTAGCTAGCAAATTTAATAATATAGGAAGTTGAAAACTTATTCCAAATGCAAAAATTAATCTCATAATTAATGATAAATATTCATTAACTTTTGCTTCTAATTGAATGGGTAAATTTGTACTTGATCCAGCAGACTCAAAAGATAAAAAAAATTTAATAGCTAATGGCATCACTAAGTAATAAACTAGTAATCCACCTAATAAAAAAAGTATTGGTGTAAAAATTAAATATGGCAAAATTGCTTTTTTTTCATTTTTATATAAGCCCGGAGCAATAAATTTATAAATTTGAATTAATAAAATTGGACTTCCAAGAAAAATCGATGAAAAGAATGCTACTTTTAAGTAAGTTATAAAAGTTTCATGTAAAGCTGTGAAAATAAGTCTTCTAGGGTTTTGGTCATCTTTAACGGCATTTGCATATGGTTCTACTAAAAAATTATAAATTTGTTCTGCAAACGTATAAGAAATTATAAAAATAAATAATATAAAAAATAAAGATTTAATTAGCCTCGATCTTAATTCAACAAAATGACTAGTGAAAGAATTTGAATTAGTCATTTAAATTTTTTTCATTTTTTTTTTTTAAATCAGTTTCTTTAGAAATATCTTTTTCAATATCTATTTCATCAGTTACAGATGTCACTTCTCTTTGAAAATTACTAAAAGTATTTTTTAATTTCCCAATATATGAACCGATTTTTTTTAAAGCTATTGGAAACTCTTTTGGACCTAAAACCAATATTGCAACAATTACTACTGCTAATATCTCTAACCAACCAATTTGAGGCATTTAAGATTATTTGTTTTCGGAATTGGAATTGTCTGTGCTGTTGTTATTATTTTCGTCTTTAGAAGAAGTATCATCAGACATGCCTTTCTTAAAGCTTTTAATTCCTTTTGCTAAATCTCCCATAATGCTTGAGATTTTTCCTTTTCCAAAAAGAATTACAATAAGAATTGCTATAATTACTATACCTGTCCATCCAATATTTCCCATATATTTATATATATACAATATTTCTTAATAAATTAATATAATTATTCTTCTTTTTCGGGGGCTTTATCAATTGCTTCCTCAATATCTTTATAAATATTTTGGTTCTCATTTGCAGATTGTTCTTTAAAAAATTTTCCAGTTCCAAATATAGATCTATCTATGTCTGAAGTATCTATTAATCCTGTGGAACCTAATTCGTCAAGCGTAGGCAAGTCTGACAGTTTTTGTATATTAAAATGGTTTAAAAAATTGTCTGTAGTAGCATATTGAATGGGTTTTCCAGGCACATCCTTTCTTCCCGCTGGTCTAACCCAATCTAATTCTAAAAGAATTTCAAGAGTGTTAGTTGCAAAAGCAACTCCTCTAATTTCCTCTATTTCCGATCTTGTAACTGGTTGATGGTAAACAATAATTGATAGTGTCTCAATAGTTGCTTTTGAGAGTTTTCTCTGCGTTGACTTTTGTAAAGACATTAATTTTGCAAGATCTTCGGCTGTCCGAAATGACCATTTGTCTTTTAAGCATACAAGGTTAATACCTCTGTTTTTATAATTTGCCTTAAGTTTGTCTAAAATTTTTTTAATAGATGAAGAAGTCTTAACTCTATTTTCTATCGTTTCCAAATCTAATGGTTCAGACGCAGAAAATAAAATTGCTTCTACTTGCCTTTCAAGTTTTGATATAGTTGAAGGAAAGGAAATAATATTAGTTTTATTTTTTTTTTTATTTTTCATTGAATTGTATTTTTCTTAATTAAAATCTTTTTAAAGATTTGTTCTTGTAGAATTTTTGTTTGACCTTCTTTTGTTAGCTCCAAGCACGCCGCAAAAATACCAGCTAATCCAGTTCTTTGCATTCCCTTAGAAAAGTAAAATTTTGGTATTAATTCATTTATATTCTTCCAGTCTGTAATTTTATGAAAATTGTTTTTAATCTGTTTAATCCCTTCTTCGGTTGAAAAAACCGGTAATTTTGGAATATTAATTTTTCGAAAATTTTTTTGCATTTGTAGGCTAGAATAACTTTTTAATAATTCATAAAGTGAAACATCGTAAATAGGAGTATTAATAGACCTTATTCCGCCTGACATTCCTCTAGTGAAAATATGTACACCTAATCTTTTTTTTTTTAACATTTGATCCGAAAGAATTCTAATTAATTCTAATTTTTTTAATTGCAATTTTAGTTTTTCTGCTACTTCTAATGCTTTAAAATCATCATCTTCGACTTCAGGTAATAACAGTTTTGATTTTAAATATGCTAACCAAGTAGCCATTAGTAAATATTCTGAAGCAATTTCCAAATTTAAACTTTTATCATTTTTTATAAAACTTAAAAATTCGTCAGCGAGTTTTGTGATGGAGATTTCTGCTAAATCAACTTTTTGATTTTTAGCTAAATCTAATAAAACTTCCAAAGGGCCACTATAATTTGGAATATTTATAGAAATTGATTTGGTCATTTTTGATTCCATATATAGATTTTATCTTAAAAATTTATAAAATTCTGATGTTTTTTTTATTGTAAACTGGTCAATATATGGAACCTCATCAAGTAATTTTAGTGATTCATGGTAATTTCCAGCGCAGTATAAAATAACATTACAACCAGCTGAAAGTGATTTTTTTGCGTTAGAAACTAAATCAAACTTCATAGCTTTCATTGATATATCATCTGAAATCAAAATTCCTTTAAAACCAATTTTTTTTCTTATTATTTTTGAAATAACTTTTTTGGATAATGTAGCTATATTATCTTTATCGATTTTTTTATACAAAATATGAGCAGTCATAGCAAAAAATGACAGGCTATTCTTAAAAGGCTTGAAATCTATTTTATTCAAATTTTTTATATCCAAATTCACTATAGGTGTCTGTAAATGACTATCAGTTTTAGAGCATCCATGTCCAGGTATATGCTTTATTACGGTAGCAATTTTATTTAATCGATATTGCTCAACACAAATTTTACCTAATTTGTTAATAATATCAGGGTTTGTCGAAAAACTTCTGTTGCCTATAACTTTATTTGTATTTTTTCTCAAAACGTCAAGAACTGGAACAGTGTTTATATTTATTCCTAATTTTTTAAGGATATTACTTAGGTAGTTGATATATTTTTTATAAATTATCAAACTCATTGATGGATATAGGTTAAAAGTATCACCAAAGAATTTTTGTGATACATTATGATAAATAATATTATTTAATCTAGAAACATTTTTGCCCTCTTCATCTATCATTATTGGGAATTTGTTATCTTTAGTCAATTTTCTTATTTTTTTTGTTAAATTGATTAATTGATTAAAAGATTTAATGTTTCTCTTGAATAATATTAAACCCCAAGGTTTTTTATTAGATAACAAATTTATTTCCCCTTTTGATAGTTTATAAGATTTAATACTAATGATTACGGCTTTTTTTTTCATTTAATTTTTAATAAATTCCAAAAATTTCTAGGTTCAGAATTTTGTATTTCCTCTGAAAACGATGAATTAAATTCAATTATATTATTTGTATTATTCTCTAAAATTTCTAAATTTGAAGTTTTTTCTTTCAATATATTTTCGATACTTGATCTATTTAAGTTCATCTTTTTGATATTTTGATTAGAAGAATAATAAATAAAAATCTTTGAAAAAAAAATTATAATAATAATTAAACATAAAAAATTTAAGAGCTTATACATCACATTTTTTTAGGTAAAGTAACACCAAGAATTTTCATTCCTATTTGAGTAACTAAGGCAACTAAAGATATGATTGTTAATGTTGACTCGCTTTTAATTTTACCATTTACAATAAATTTAAAATTTGGATCACTATTACCTTTGCTCCAATAAGAATGGAATAAAGTTGCTAGTTCGTATAAAAAGTATGGTATTTTATGAGGTTCATATTTAATAGATGCTGTTTCTATTATTTTTGGCCACTCTAAGACTTTTCTTAGTATCTTAGATTCAATTTCATTTAAATTAAAATTGTTAATGTTTAATGAAATATTATCTTGTAAATTTTTTCCTACAGAATTGAACAAGGAATTAATTCTTGCAAAGGAATATTGTACATAAAAAACTGGATTGTCTTTGCTTTTTTCTAAAATTTTATTAAAGTCGAAATCAAGTTCAACATCGTGGCTCCTATTTAACATCATAAATCTAATTGAATCTTTATCAACTTCATTTAGTAAATCCTTTACAGAAATAAAGTCACCGGCTCTTTTAGACATTTTAAATGGTTTGCCATCTTTATAAAGTTTGACTAGCTGACAAACTTTACAATTCAAAACAACTTGATTATTTGAAAGAGCTTTAACGGCTGCTGTTATTCGTTTTATATAGCCTGTATGGTCAGCGCCGAGAACATTAATTAAATATTTGTGTTTTCTGTTAATTTTATCCATATGATAAGCAACATCATTTGCAAAATAGGTCCAAGCACCGTCATTTTTTTGTATAGCTCTATCTACGTCGTCTCCAAATAAACTTGATTTAAAAATTAATCTTTTTGTTTTTTTCCATGACTTTCCTAACTCACCTTTTGGTGGTTCTAAATATCCCTCTTTAACATAATTATCATTTTGCAATTTTTTTACTGCCTCTTTAACTAAGTTTTTATCAACTAAGTCAGTTTCAGAGAAAAAAATATCGTGTTTAATCCCAAGATTTTTTAGATCATTTTTAATTAAGTCCATTGAGTGTTTTAATGACTCTTCTTTAAGCATTTTGAAACACTTTTCAAAATTATTAAACTCGTGTTTTTTATTAGAATTAATTATTTTTTTCCCTATTTCAATTATATATTCACCAGGATAAAGATCCTGATTATTTAAAAATTTTTCGTTATATTTAATTTCTCTTATTCTTAAAAAAACTGACTTTGTAAAATTGATAATTTGATTGCCATAATCGTTAATGTAATATTCCTTTGTAACTTTATTTCCATTAAACTTTAATAAATTTGCTAATACATCTCCATAAATAGCTCCTCGGCAGTGACCAACATGCATAGGGCCAGTCGGATTAGCTGAAACAAATTCAATATTGTAGTTGTTATTGGAAAGTTTTTTTCCATAATCATTTCTGTTTTCTAAAATTTTATTTATATTTTTTAATAAATATTCTTTATTTAGTTTAAAGTTTAAAAAACCTGGTCCCGCAACATCAACTGAGGCAAAATCTTTAATTTCATTTATAATTAATATTTTAACTTTATTAGCAAGTTCGATTGGATTTACTTTATTAATTTTGCCTAATACTAAACAGGCATTGCAAGACAAATCACAACCAAAATCTGATGGAGGTATTTCAACATTTATGCCTTTAAAATCACTTAACTGATTTAATCCAAGATTTTTCTTATTCTTTTTTATTAAATCAGTAATTTTTTTTTCATTTTCGTAAAATATATTCATTTAAATTTATTATATAGATTTATTGCAAATCTATCAGTCATACCAGCAATAAAATCACAAATTGTTCTGTCTATGTCGTTTTTTTTAATTTTTTTCATATTAAAGTATTTATTAGGATTTTGTCTTAACTTTAAAAAAAGATATTTAATAATTTTTTTTCCTAAGTTTGTTTTGTTGATAACTGATTTATGCAAATACATATTTTTCTTTAAAAATTCCTTAATATTTAAATCAAATAAATTCATTTTTTTTGAAAAAGATACAATTGGATAGTCAGATTTATAAATATCTTTAATTCTAATAATTTTATTTTTTTTAATATTTTTCTTAGTATTGAGTATTATGTCTTTAACCATTTCATTAATTATATCTCTAATAATTTGTCTTAAAACTAAATCTAGTGAAAAATATTTAAGTTTATTTTTGTGTTTTTGTATAATTTTATCTAATATTGGCAAATTTTTGAGATCTTCCAAGCTAAATAATTCTGCTCTTAATCCATCCTCTAAATCATGACTATTGTATGCAATATCATCTGAAATCGAAGCTATTTGAGCTTCTAATGAAGGGCTGTTGCTGAATATAATTTTTTTTTTAAAAAAGTTATTTCCTAAAATATTATTTAACTTAACCAAATTAGTCATAGGGCCGTTGTGCTTAATTAATCCATCCAGAGTTTCATAAGTCAAATTAAGTCCTTTAAAGTTATAATATCTATTTTCTAAAAGTGTTACAATTCTAAGTGTTTGAATGTTGTGATCGAAGCCACCATATTCTATCATGCATTCATCCAAAGCTTCTTCTCCAGCGTGTCCAAAGGGTGTGTGGCCTAAATCATGCGCTAAACTTAGTGTCTCACATAAGTCCTCATTTAATTTAAAATACTTTGCCAGAGTTCTGGCTATTTGTGCCACCTCCATAGAATGTGTAATTCGAGTTCTATAATGATCGCCAGCAGTATTTATAAAAACTTGTGTTTTATGTTTAAGCCTTCGGAAAGCTGTAGAATGAACGATTCTATCTCTATCTCTTTGATAAGGTGTTCTTAAATTGCTTTTTTTTTCGTTGTAAAACCTACCTTTAGAATTAATAGGAGTAGACAATTTTGAGAACCTATTTTTTTGCATATTTATATATAAAAATATATACTACAAAATAACTTAGTATGACAAATAAAATAGAATTCACAAATCGAGCTAAAGATCAAATAGAAAAAGTTATTAGCGAAGACAAACTAAAAAAATTTTTTAGAATTTCAGTCAAAGGTGGTGGCTGCTCTGGATTTAAATATAATTTTAGTTTTGATAGTAAAGTCAATAAAGAAGATTTTTTTTTTGGCAAAGCAGTCATTGATAAGGCATCGCTTGATATAATTAATGGCTCTATTATCGACTATAAGAAAGAAATGATCGGAGAGTCCTTTGTAATAAATAATCCCAAAGCTTCTTCTTCCTGTGGTTGTGGTCTCTCATTTTCTCTATAATGAAAATTATATCGTGGAACGTAAATTCTGTAAGAGCTCGAATTGAAAATATACTTGAATACATAAAAATTACAAATCCAGATATTTTATTTTTGCAAGAAATTAAAACTCAAAACGAAGACTTTCCTGAAAACACTTTTAAGGAAATTGGTTATAACTCTTATGTGTTTGGTCAAAAAAGCTACAATGGTGTGGCTTTCTTATCAAAATTGAAAATTCAAAACATAAATATTAAATTTATATCAGATAAACTTAAGCAAGCTCGAATTATTACTGGAGAAATTTTTATAAATAAAAAAAAAACTAAAATTATTAATATTTATGTGCCTAATGGAAACCCAATTAACACAGAAAAGTATGAATATAAAAAAAATTGGCTAAATTTGTTTATAAGATCTGTAAAAAAAGAATTATCTTTAAACTCTAATATAATTATTTCTGGAGACTTTAATATTATACCTGAGGAAATTGATGTACATGATTTTAAGAGATATGAAAATGATGCTTTAGGAAAATTAGAAATAAGAAAAAAATTCCGTGAATTGTTAAATTTAGGTTTTAAAGATGTTTATCGTCTTATTAATAAAAACAAGCAAGAATATACTTTTTGGGACTATTTTGCTGGTTCGTGGCAAAAGAATTATGGGATGAGGATTGATCATTTTCTTGTTTCAAATAATTTACTTGAAAACATTTTGTCGATAAATATTAATAAAAAACCTCGATCCAAAAATAAGCCCTCTGATCATACTCCAATTGAACTTGAAGTTAGTTAGCACGGCCGTAGATATCTTCATATCTAACAATATCAGTTTCTTTTAAAATCGAACCTAATTGAGCTTCAATGATCTTCACTGGTTTTTTATAAGGATTTTCAATTCTGTGTATAG